>Ga0247610_10007965_pt1 | contig 10821 bp, 9 predicted proteins | sample 174DNAGHGhighgp2_FD_193483 | JGI IMG/M metagenome (GOLD analysis project Ga0247610, IMG submission 193483) | Sheep rumen microbial communities from Palmerston North, Manawatu-Wanganui, New Zealand - 1742 DNA GHGhigh gp2 | ecosystem: Host-associated > Mammals > Digestive system > Stomach > Rumen ... | reverse complement strand
AGCTTAAAATTTAGTAATTGAATTAAATTCTATACAGTTATGAGTTGGAAAAAGTTGATCATAGGTGAACCTATTCCTGACAAGAATGACCCTCGGTACAAGGATCTCCACGAACGTTGCAAAACAGCGGGTGAGAAATTTGCCCGTATCATGGGGTTGGCTACCCTCGGAGAATTTATCCATCGTCATGCCACAGCCCATAAGGTAGCCTTCCTTGCCTTGGTTTTTGGTGTTTCGATATTTATTTTTGCCATGAACGTTTTTCGCATGGTTCATGCGTATAATGTCCGCACAGACTCTAAGGCCGTTGCCGTTGAGCGCGTCGATTCAGCCATGCGACACCGTTTAAATAGATAAAGCGTTTGTTGTTGTTCCAGTTCCAGTTGCTCGAATTGAAGTTCAGGTTTTCACTATTGTTCTCGTTGTTCGGAGAAGCCGACCAATAGTAGCATGGAACCGGCAGTTCCCCTTCACGAGTTGGAGGGGAATTTTCTTTTCAACTTAAAATAGTTGCAATAAATTTTGTATATATCATATATATTTTGTATATTTGCCCCAAAATTCAGAGAATTATGGAAGCAACAGTAAGAAAAACAACATCCAAACCGGCCATGCGCCGTAAAGTCATTGACATCAAGCCAGACACATTTCGTGGTCTGTCCGTTATTGCAGCCAGTCGTGGCACGAACCTAAAGCACTTCATTGAGAGCAGCCTTGATGAACTGGTCGAGTCATACGATGATGCAGCTATATTCAGGTATCTGCAGCAGACAGATCCAGAAGGTCAGGAAATGCTCAGCGATAAGGAACAGGCAGCCTTTGAAAAGAAATATGGTCTATGAAGGTCAAGTATTCAAAGAGCTTTGAAAAGGCCGTTGACAAATTGTCCGGCAAGCAGCTTGACAGTGTTCTCGATGTCATCAAGGAAGTCAAGGCCGCTCAGGGAATAGAGGATATCACCGACTGCACCCGTCTTGTCGGCTATCATACGGTTTACCGCATCCGTATCGGCGGTTACCGTGCATTCTTCACCTTCCACGTTGAGATTGTCGATGATGAAGTCTATTTCCGCTATCTCGTGTCAAGGGGCCAGGCCTACACAAAGAAAGTTGAAAAAGAATTAAAGCGACTTGATACGTAAAGTACTGCATCGGTAAAAATGCGTACCTTTGCAACATCAAAGCGAGTAAAAAATGAATATATATTTTCTCATCGGCGTTATCATATTGATTATAACGGCTTTTGTCTTGCTTGCTGTCCGGAAAAAGCTAAAAGATAAAGCCGATGCCTTTGATGATGATATAGATGCTTCATTTACCTCCCTTACACTTTCAAACTACAACCAGGAAAAGGAAGCAGCCGAAGGTAAGAATAACGGTTCCTTTGATGACATCGCTTCCATCATAGCACAGCGTTATGATGACCGTTATATACCAGAACGTGGTGAAAAGGAGGTAGAAGAATACTTCAGCGAGATATACAACGATGCTTATTCGTTAAGATCGAGACTTGAAGCCTTTCATATTGAGCCATCCTATAAGTTGGATAAGCTTATCAGCGATTATGGCTCATTGCATAGTCTGATCAAGCAACACAATGATAAGGTCATTAGTGACCATCTCGAACGAAACAAGGTATTCTTTGATACCTGTCTGGCCTACCCGCTGGATAACCAACAGCGGAGGTCTATTGTTTCGGAAGAAGATAATTGTCTTGTAGTTAGCAGTGCCGGAAGCGGTAAGACGTCCTCTATCGTCGGTAAGGTGAAGTACCTAACTGACATCAGGAAGGTGGATCCTGAGAGAATCCTTCTCATCAGCTATACCAATAAAGCTGCTGCAGAACTGACGGACAGGATGGGAATACCGGGACTCAGGGGCTACACCTTCCACAAACTGGCACTTGACCTTATAGGACAGGTAACAAAGCAGAAGCCGTCGATATGCGAGAATACCGACGCATTGTTTGTTGGAATCTACCGCCATCTGCTGAAGACCGAAGACTTCCGTAAGAGTGTCTTCAGGTACTTCATCGACTTTCAGGATGATGAAGCAGACTGGGAGAAACGCAAGAATGAGCGCAGACAGGATCTTGCCGCTCAGAAGGTCACCAGACTGAAGGCCATGCTTCCCGACATGGACGGCAACGATATCTATGTGAAGAGTGTTCAGGAACAGAAGCTATGCTTCGTCCTGTCCAGCCTCGGTGTGATGTTCCGCTATGAGGAACAGTATGAGCACCGGGTGGCCGACGAGACACATTCACAGTATAAGCCGGACTTCTCGATATACTATGAGAGTCACGGCCAGTTGAAGCGAATCTATCTGGAGCACTTTGCTGTTGATGAGCACAGTCTGGTACCGACATGGTTTGCCACAGAGAAGGGAATCACCTATGAAGAGGCGAACCAGCAATATAATGACGGCATTACATGGAAGAAATACCTCCATGAGAAGTACGGCACCACCTTACTCTACACCAGCAGCGCAGACTTCAACTATTTCGACATCAAGGAGAGATTAAAGAAGATGCTTACCAATGCCGGTGTGAAGTGTCAGGAGAAAACCATGGAAGAGTTATACGCAATGGTTTTGCCAGAGGGTAGCAAGCGAGAGAAAGCTTTTATCCGCTTGGCCGTCACCTTCGCTACCCTGTTGAAGTCCAGTTGTAAGTCCCTGAGTGCCATCCTGGCGAAGAATGAGGACGAACGGACGGACTTCATCATCAGGAACATCTTCAAGCCGGTATATGACAATTACCAGGCAGAACTTCGCAAGCGAGGTCAGATTGACTTTACCGATGCTATCCTGATGGCCACTGAGCTGTGCAGGCAACACCGTCCTGTCCGATATGACTATATCATTGTCGATGAATTTCAGGATATTAGTGTTGACCGCTACCAGTTTCTGCTTGCACTCAGGGCAGGCAACCCACCGGCCAAACTGTATTGTGTCGGTGATGACTGGCAGAGTATCTACAGGTTCTCCGGCAGCGACATGGCACTGTTCAACAGTTTTGAAGAGTTCTTCGGGCCTACTGACATGAACAAGATAGAGACCACCTACAGGTTCGGTGAGCCGTTGGTGGGCTATTCCTCCTGGTTCATACAGAAGAACACAGTCCAGATAAGGAAGAGTATTCACCCGTTCAGTGACCAGACAAAGACAGAACTGCTTTTCCAGCCGTATGACAGGAATGAGTATTGCAACATCATCGGTCATCTGGTGGCCACCATCCCTGCAGACAAATCTATTTTCCTGTTGGGCCGGTACTCCTTTGACGACTACTATCTTTCATTCATGTATCAGAGCATCAAGGAGTCCGGAAAGTTCTTCTATGTCATTGACGGCAGGAAGATAGAGTTCCTGACGGCGCACAAGTCGAAGGGCCTGGAGGCAGACTATGTGATCATCCTCCAGTGCAACAGGGATGTGTATGGATTCCCGTCGATGGTCAGCGATGATCCCGTCCTCGATGTGGTTCTGACAAAGAGTGACAAATATCCTCATGGAGAGGAACGAAGGCTTTTTTACGTGGCTATTACGAGAGCCAAGAAAAAGACGATAGTCATGTACGATAGGCGATACCCTTCAGTGTTCGTCGATGAGTTCCTGAATCCCGAGAAGGTAACCGAGGAAAACCAAGTACTTCACCCGAACGCCAACAAGAAATGGACGAAGGCTGAAGATAGGTTTCTGTTGACCCTGCATAGTGAGGGAAGAACTGTCAAGCAGATTTCCCAGAAGATGGGAAGAAGTCAGACCTCTATCATCATGCGACTTGGGAAGTTAGGTATAGGGTGAATTCGAATCGGGTAACTATGGACGGCGCATAAAATTACGAGCTGCCGCCCATCACGGACAGCAGCTCACCATCGTCGCCAAATCATATCCAACAAGCACAGAGTCAAAAAAAACACTGCCACCGTCGAGTCGCAGAACACGTTTCGTCCCTGACGCTTTGCTTGTCAAAGAACTTAATCGCGCGAGCCAACAGCAGCAGCCGGAAAAGAGCGACGGAAACCGCCTCCGTTTCTCATGATGAGGAACATCAACATGCCGTCATTTCCTTCGCTGATGGTGCAAAGGTCTCGCTGCGCTCCTCAGCGTCACAACCGGATCGGCAGGAAATCGCCAACAAGACCTTAATTCTGTTGCAAAGGTACAACAAATTTTTGAGACTACCAAGGATTTAGCAAAAAAGAACTGCCTCCTGTCCTACCACTCCGCACTAATCGCGGGGGCATCAGTCAAGGCAGCTTAGAAGAATGGAGAGCCGTTTTTCAAGTCATTGTCGGAAGTTGTGCCTTCCTCAGACCCATCCAGACATACCGAAGTACCCGGATACACCTATTCCGCACTCTCCAGTAGATGGAGGGGCCTCTCAGTGAGTGATGTACGTACTTGCCCCACTCCTTACGCCCTTGACGCTCTGGCGCAACCCTCCAATAGGATCCTGGCACCGTCGTACCGCGAGAATACTCTCGTTTCAAAGCAACTGCCGTGCCAGGCAGAGTTTCTTGATTCTCCGATGGCAGCGAGTTTGATTCGATCAGTCAACGTTGGTCAGAATGAATCTGACACGAAGGAGTTCACAAGAATCTCAATTTCTGCTGCAAAGGTATGAAGAAATTGACATTATGTCAATCCAACCCGTCGGTATGAGCGGACTCCTCTTCACGAAGCAGGCTATCCAAGAACTGCTGGGCAGCATGGTCGCTTTCCTGCAGCTGATGATCCTGGCAGAACTGCTTGAAGGGTTCATGATACTCTGCTGACCTCTGGACGTACTCCAGATGTGTTAATTTTCCATCGTAGAGCAGCTGCAGCAACTCCTGTCCATTGTTCGTATTCATAGCGGACGGCGGTTAGCGTCTCACGAACTGTACGAGGACAGTACTGACGGCATTGGTGACGGTGATTGACACATCCTTATCATTGGCAACACCCTTGCCTGAATATATCCTACCAGTATTCTCCCAGGTAACATTATAGCGGGTCACCACCTCGTTCAGGATCTTATTAAAGAAGTCTGATGGGACATTCATATAGGCTACCTGTGTCGTGCTCAGCGTATTGGTTCTACTGCTCAGCACACCCATATTCATTGTCACACCAGGATATTTGCTGTTAGAATACTGCAGGATGTTCCCTTCACTGACCTGTGCCGTCCAGCCCTGAGTGGCCATGTCAGCCTTGATCTGGTCAAGGGTAGCATCCCAACGAAGGTATGGCTCTACCCAAGTCGTGGTGCTGCCGGACATGCCGTTGTTTACATCGTCATCATCATCACCGCCACAGGCTGTGAATGTCATACACATTGTAGCTACCATGGCCACCATCATCACTCTCATTAAAATGTTCTTTTTCATAATTGTTTGTATTTAAGTTGTTATTAATAAATGGATAAATAATAATCATACCAGCTCTTCAACGATGGTGTAGATATCGCCAACGGTATAACACTTATCTGTCTTCTCGTCTGAGATAGAATTTCTGTCCATATTTGTTATCTATTAAAATTGCCACCCCGGGCGAGGCGTAACGGAACCTCGGTGGCCGGAATGGCTTTTGTAATTCTTTGTTTCTTTCTGCTGTGAGCCGTTACACATCACAGGCATATATACGCAAAAAGACCACAGAACCCCCGTAGGGATCCTGTGGCCTTTCCGTCCTGTTCTTCAGGAGTTGGTTGGACTTTATCTCGCAAGGGAGTGAGCCAGTTACCACGCTCATGTCCAAGCACCGACAGCAGGTAGGTGCCTCACATTACGTGACTATCGCCACCTTTTACACTTCTACCTTTATCTGTTGCAAAGGTACGAAAAAATTCTGAAACCACCAAATTTTTGGCGTGTTTTTTTGTTGTAGTATCAGTAATATTGTAATATTGTAACGCTGGTCGCCGTCCGCTATTACCGATGTCGATAAAGACTGTTGCTGTTGTCGTGATCTGCCCGACCGCATGAGTGCTCCCAGGCTCGCACCTTTTCATGCTGACATTTCGGTACTGCCTTTCAGTCCTGATTTAGCCTGTAAATTACTGTTCTGATAAGGAACCACACCAAGTTAAGAACGCTTGCCCCTGGCAGCAGGAACATCAGGAACGTCGCTTCAACAGATTGTCCTAAGAGTGCCCATGTTCCATATACCATCGATACCATTCCAAGCAACAGCCAGTATACGCATTGTCCTATCGATAGCTTCAGCGGCTCGTTTTTGTGCTGCTTGTCAGTGCTTTCTTCTTTATTGAACCGTTTCCGGTTTGCAAATTTAATAAAGTAGAATACAATATTAAGGATGACGGCCAGGCCAAGATATGACGGTGCATTATCATTACCTGGAATATGCTGAAATTTAGTAAACCCCCATCCGCCAAATGAGAGGATGGCAAACAATACACCTGCCAATACCCAAAACACTGTGCGAGGAACAACAACTTTATCCTTGATAGCAGCTATTCCTGTTGTCAGGCTTTTATGAGTTTCCGTCAGTTTACCCAACTCTTCTTCGTATTTCTTTTTCAGCTCAGAAATAATACTGTCATGTTGCACACTAAAAGCCTGCATATTGACGTTGAAGGCAGATATTTTTCCGTCAAGTGTCTCGTCCAAACGCACCTTAAGTTCCTCGGTAAGCTTTACGATTGATGCTTCAGCGTCAGGTGCAAGATTGATACCCTTATTTCTGTACTGCTTTGATTCTTCCAGCATGTCATCGACCAATTCACCCATTCTCTCAAAATTATCAGCCACTTTCTGCAGTAATTCTGCTATCTGCTTTTGTTCTTTAGTCAGTCGTTCTGTTTCCTGCAGGACATTTTTTATTTCATCAGCTGCCTTACGTAGCTGGACGCTGCTTTCCAAGCTTAGCTCCAGATCCTTGAAATCATCATCTTCCGGCACCATGGAGTTATTGTTCCTTGGTGACAGTCCGAGTCCCTCAAAACTCTGAGGACCATATTTACTGTTTTTTCCCATATTGTTTAACGATGAGTTTTTTTGTTTTTATTTCTCGAATATGCCAGTTTATTACCGAAGGCATTCTTCCATTTATCCCACCAATCGTCTTTTTCCTTTGGTAGATCATTATTACCGCCGCCACCGGCGCTGACTGGTACATTAGGTGGAATTACCATATCAACTAAAGCACCTGCAGCAGCATCCATAAGTTGAGATACCTGATGAGAATTAAGATTTAATCCTTCAGTAAGTTCCTGAACAGCTGCTTCAAGATTAACGGCAATGAATGGTGAATTGCCGTGTTCTATACAGTGTGCAGCAGCACCATTGCTAACGACTTCTTTTATTCTATTGTCAACATTCTGAGATGGCGTGTGTAACCAGTTTCTTATAGTGTCCTTTGTATGGCTGACAGTCTCTTGCCGTTCCTTTTGTCCCTGCGTCGGTTCAGCCTTGGTTGTTCCCAAGGAACGTTCCTTCTGAGCCCTCTGAGCTGCTTCTTTTTCCCGAAGAGCCTTACCCTCTTTTGACCATCGGCTTGGCCTTGTGGAAGATAGCTTATCATTGGAAGTAGATTGTTTGCTCCGTTCCCTTTGCTTAGTCTTTTCCTTCTTCCACTCTTCTGGCAGTTTTTTCGCAGTTACATGAGCACCTATCTCTGATGGGTTATATTTTTTCTTACCTCGGTGGATAGTGTAATTGTAGACTTGCCCATTGCGGTCACGTTTGGGTTCGATCAAACAATTGTGCTTATTCTCCATTATTTCGCCAAACTTACTCCAGGAGAAATAATCACCATTCATGTCTCTCAGGGTGTCATAGATAGCATCCTTGATGATGGCCTTCTGCTCATCCTCAATATTTGCCAGACGGAATCCAAGTTCCTTGCCGGTAAACTTGCTATTCCCTCTCAAGATAATATACCCTTTGACATTATCATTGTCATCTTTTTGATACTTCATGTCATAGTGTTGAATATTACCTTTATAGTCTGTATAGGTAGCTTCTTTCACTCTTCTCTGTACCTCATCAACATCTATGTTGTCATCATCCATATCGAACAGGATATCGTTAAGAAGATCCTGGATTTCCTGTACATGTTTATCATGTATTTCCATTGAACTTGGGTAGCCATACTTCCTGTTCATTTCCTCTGCAGCCTGTGCAGCACGCTTGGCGATATCTGTATCACAGTTCAGTTCGTTATCATTAATGAAACGTGATATTAGGATGTGCAAATGGAAGATGCCAGATGCAGAATCCCTATGAAGCATTGCCATCCACCGACTCTGTGAAAGCTTTGTCTGTGGAATAGGAAACATCTTCTTTTTACCATTGGCATCACGTACCCATTCTTTCTTCTTATTATCCCATTTGGGATGTTCCAACTGACGCATATCCATTTCTTCAAGCAGCTCCTTTGCTTTCGCAAACCATTGTTCACGAGTCCATCCCTCAGACTCATTAGTCGTAGGAGAAAACTCGATTACAATGGTGTCACGATCCACATCCTTACCTTTACGAACATAATCAAGTTTCGCATCCTCAAATTCTTCCCAAAGTTCCTCAATTTGGTCTTTGTCATTAAAGATAAGATCGGTGTTCGTAATCATGTTGTCAGCACCTACAAAGATTGCTTTATCTTTGCGTTCAGCATATTCTGAATATGCTTGTCCGTGAGAAATACTCCTTGCTACAGCTATCATAACTCATACTCCTTTAATCCACATATCAAGGAAATCCAATATCTTTTCAACAGCCGAAATCCATCGCCTTAAGAATGGCAGTTGACTGATATAATTGAGCCTTTCTTCCTGTGCAAGTCCTTGTCTTTTTAGGAAGCTAAACAGCTTCTTAATGTCGTCACGGCAGCGCATCAGTTCATGACGAAATTCCGGGTCAGGAACGACAGGTTTATAACCGAGCGATACCTCACGGACATAAACGGCTGGTGCTCGCTTAACCCAGTCAGCCTTTGCGATGACACGTTGCCACTCATCAGGAGAAAAGTAGATTTGATGACCCCGTCTTCTTTTTTTAGCCTTGTCATCATTCTTCTGTCTATGGTGTTGACCATACTTTTTGTTCTCATCCTTATTATTCATATTTCTTTTATTTAATAGTCATCATCTGAAAGGTACGAGCCTGCGAGTACTTTCCATTCCTTTAATTCCGCCTACGGAATAAGGAATCAAAACGTTTGGAGATATTCCAAACCAAGTCTTGTATGCGCGGGCGTGAAGAAGACTGCCCGTTGGTTTTCGACCTTCTGCTTTGCAAATTTCGTAAGAAAAAAGCAGTAAAGAAGAAAACTATAGTTTGAAAGTCTTGAATTAACTATTTTAAGACCGCAACCGTCGTAAAATGGTTAAATCAAGAGATTGAAAGTAGGAAACTTGGCAGATAGTGACAAACGAAGTACCTTTGTGACAAAAAAGGTAGAACTATGGCAAATATGATTAAGTTAAAAGTAGATGCTGCTGTCTATGAATATAGCAGTATCATGTGGGAAGAGTTAGCAGGACAAACTCCTGAGATTGTTGTACATTTGCTTTCGAGTGGAAAGGGAATAATCGATAAGGCTGATGACGTTGTACTCAATCAGCTGCAGGAGTTCCTTCCGAGAGTGGACCGGTTTGTTCCTCGAGTGCGTCTCGACTGTGAAGATGGGAATATATATAGTACCCAGTGTCGGACGCTTATCGCTCGATGGCGACGAAAGCTCGTCAATGTCCGAACGGCATTACTACGGAGCGGTAAAGTTATCTATCTTACCGATGCCGTAAACCATATATTGGCAAAACCATATAATGACGAGATAGCTCGTTTGCGAAGCAGTATTGTTTCCGAGCTGGCCATGGTGAAAGAAGGTAAGGAACTGACCGAGGACCAGCAGCACAAAATTGAAGAGGTCAATCAGAAGATAGACGAACAGCGACAAAAGCTCCGTGAGCTGCCACGTTGTACCAATGTTATTCTGACATCGATGCTCCATGAAGCCATCGATGACATGTCAGAGGAAAAAAGAAGGGAACTTGACAACCTGGTTAAGATGCGCAACGACTGTCTTAATGACCAGCATACGACCAACGCAAAACTTAACGACGTGAAAGCTCAGTTGAGAAACCTCCGTAACGATGCTCCTGAAGAGGAACGAAATAAGTTTAAGGGAGAGGTCAAGGAGCTGGAGAAAAAGTTGCAAAATCTTGCAGCCCAATTCGAGCAGTACCGTCAACAGCGTATGGGCATACTCCAGGAGTATTATGACCAGCTAAAACCTGAAGTGGTGGCTAAATCACTGAAGGAGGCACCCGCGTCGTTCTGGGAATGTTTTAATCGGAAGCAGACCATGCTGGAGGTCAGTGTCAAAATGGCATCGGTACCCAAGACGATCAAGTCTAAGGAAGGGGATGCCAAAACAGAGACATCAAAGAGGAAGCACAAGCAACCAACACAAGTTGAACGTGCTGAAGCCCTGATGCTCTTTCCTTACGGCATCGGTTCTGCCGATACCAGTAACTTCAGTGTCCAGCTTGACCATGACAATCAGCGGATGAATGAGTACGATGAGTGGACTGAGAAGTTTACAGGGAAGTCCATTACACAAGAATACCGAGACAAATATGCAGAATTCTGTCGTGAGTTCCAGACAATACCAGAGAGTGCGTTAGCGTCACTCAGTCAAGAGCCGCCATTTGTTCAGCAGCAACGGAAGGCCGCAGACACCAAGCCATCTGCCACAAACTACGACAAGCTATTAGAACTATTGAGGAAAAAGGCTGGCACCGATGCAACTGGTTGTAATGCAATTGATCAAAACGATGCCCTCTTAATGAAATTCAGCAAACTTCCAGATTTTG
>Ga0247610_10007963_pt1 | contig 10822 bp, 8 predicted proteins | sample 174DNAGHGhighgp2_FD_193483 | JGI IMG/M metagenome (GOLD analysis project Ga0247610, IMG submission 193483) | Sheep rumen microbial communities from Palmerston North, Manawatu-Wanganui, New Zealand - 1742 DNA GHGhigh gp2 | ecosystem: Host-associated > Mammals > Digestive system > Stomach > Rumen ... | reverse complement strand
ACGAGCAACCCGTCCAATTCAAAAACCAAGATGCGCGTAAAGCGTTGTATCAATTTGCGCGGGGAAGTCAAGCGGCGGCCCGTCTTAAAGAGGGCAAAAGCGGCAACGTCAAGCGGGCCATGATGGGCGGCGAGGTAAAAGGTGCCGAGGCCTTTGGCGACGACGGTGCTGTTGATTTAAGTAAAGTGGAAGCGCAAGGGTTGGCTATTGATACGGAGGCCCCGGCCTCGCCGGATTTGAGCAATTTGGAAAACGAGTTAGACAAATCCGGCCAAAAAGCCAAAGAAAAAGCGGAACAAAAACAAAAAGATTTAGAAAAAAGTCTTGAGGACAAATTTTGGGAAGCTCTCGTAATGGGGGCTGTAGATGTGGTGCTTAATTTTATCGGCAAAGCGGGAGATGCGTGGATAGAGTCGTGGGACTTTGGCAAATCGGATACAAAGACGGAAACAAAGTAAAGACGCATAAGTAAATTTATTATTTTTAGGAGGACTTTATGAACATCTTAACGAAATTAGTAAACCGCAGTGGCAAAATGGCCCTGTCTGCGTTGCAGGCGGTAGGGCTGACGGCCGTTGTCGGTGTGGCGGGGGTGGCGGCCTATCAATTTTTAGGTACTTCTGCCGATGATAATATGGCATTTAACCCGGCGGGGCAATACAACCCGGGGGAAATTGTCTATGTGTCCGGGGCGAACACGGGCAACTATGTCGGCAACGCATACGGCGGCAAGTTGGAGCGCAGTACCGGGGAGCCCGGCTCCACCATGCAAGTTTCCACCAAAACGCTCAAACTGCTTGAAAACCAGGAAATGGCCGAGCGCGCCGCGCAAGAACTGGCCGAAAACGAGCGCGAAATGAGTCTGTCTCAAGTGAATACCCCGGCCTATCAACTCGGTCAAACCGAGGGACTGGGTATGGGCGCAAACGTGGCCAACGAGCAGAATTTAGCGGGTAGCCCCATGGGGGCGATGAGCGGTGTTATGGGCCAGCAAATGGCTAACATTCAAAATATGATGTCCTCGGCCCAACAGCAAGCCCAAGCGGCGGCCGGAAAAGCCGAAAAAGACGCGCAAGCGGCTCAAGGCGGCAAAGGTACTCCCACGCTTGCCAGTGCAACGCCCGGATGGCGCTCGGGCAGTAGTAGTGCAGGCGGTGGGGCGAGCAACGGCGGCGGCTCGTCGTTTGTGGTGCAAAACAGCGGTAAAAATGCCTCAAAGGGCGGCGATATGACCGCGGCTATGGGTGCGTTAGCCAATGCCCAAAACGTAATGAATAGTATAAAAGAGGGCTCGCAAATCAAGGCCAAAGCGTCGTTTGGCAATAGTAGCGGTATGGGCAAAAGCAAAGATGCTACCGTCATGGGCGGGCGCAACAGCCAACAAGGAAAAGACGATTTGAAATTTTTCCAAAAACGCTCGGCCGAAGTAGCCGCTAACAAAAACCGCCACAATACCGAGGCCAACGTGTTCCTCGCCGGTACGCAGATTTCGGGCGGGATCATGATTTCTGCCGACCACGTAAACACGGGCGACGGCAAGGGCTCTAAAGATTTTTCCACGAATGTAGACACGCACCTGCGCGGACTTGAAGGCGCCCTGCAAGAGCCGATTGACACATTAACTGAGCAAAACGAGGATAGAGAAAATCTCTTGCTCGGTTGGTTATTGGCTACGGGGGGTATTGCTGCGGGGATTGCGTTGATGTTTTGGTTTGCTAAATTGGCGCAAGCGGCGACAATTCCGTGGGTATCAGTCGTGTTTTGGGTGCTGTTTGGTATTGCCTGTGCAGCGGTACTTACTTTGGCTGTGGGGCTTATCGTCAATGCCGCGAAGTATGCGGATAAATGGGGCGGCGATTGGATGAGCACATGGGCGGGTATAACCGGTATTGTAGGTGTGGTCGCGGCCGGTATTTCCTTGTTCTATAACGTCAGTGACAAGTTCCAACAATTCTGTGATGGCTTGCTCAATATCTTTGGCGGTGTAAATACAGGTACTGTAAATCCGGAGGCGTTTTCAAACTGGGGATTGGATATTGATTTGCCGGAACTGTTGACTAAGCCATTTACGTTGCCTAAATTTTAAGTGTAAGCGGTTAATATATGAAAATTGGAAAAATAACTATTTTACCTTGGAATAAATACAATGTGATTCCCCGTATTGTATTTATCATATTAGTGTTGGGTTGGTTGTTAGGCAGTATCTTTACCGTAGTGAACGAATATCGTATTATTCGTGAAAGCCGGCAAGAACAGCAACAACAACTTCAACTCCGACAAGAGCGCATCCGCCGGCAAGCCGCTTACGAGCGGCAGTTGCTGGAGCAAGAGCGGGCGCGTGACGGCGTAAAAAATGCCGTAGATAGTTTTAGAACAATAGGAGAATAACTATGAATTGGTTTAACCTGCTTAAAAATAAGTCCGGCAAACTGGTTATGAGTACGCAAAAAGCACTCATCATTTCTGCCGGGGTGGGAATTGTCGGGGCGACGCTGATGCAAAATTTAGTCATGCCCTCCGATTCGCAAGATATGCAAGTGCGCTCGTTAGCGTCTGTATCCAATAATTTTGACTATAGCGGTATGCGCCAATCGGCCGACCGTACCGGGTTGACTTCTATTAGCGTTTCCGACGAGTCCGGCACGTTCAAAGCGGCCCAAGGCACTATTCCCGCCGGAGATTTTGGCCTTAAAGGAGCGGATAATTTAGACGCTAAAGTATCCTCCGCGTTTGACGGTAAAGGGGGAGAGTTATCTGACACCGAGGGGCTTGGCAAAAGCCGTGATGTAGATTTGAGTCAAACGGCTAGTGTGAACGGACAGAGCGGAAAAAATGCTCCCTCGCGCCGTTCCTATTCGCCGCGCGGCGGTAACAGCGGCACTGACGACAGTTATTCTTCTTCCGCAAGCGGACGTACCGCTGAACCGACGCAAATTGCGTCGCTCGGCTCGGCCTCTATGGCGCGCGCCTCGGGTAGCGGTATTAACGCATCTTACGGCGATTTTTCATCGGGCAGTTCGTCCTCTTCCGGCTCGCGGGGCAGTTCGTCGCGTACGTCCGGCGGCAAGTCAAGCGGCTCGTCTTATAATTTTTCCGGCGCGATGCCCGGCAGTACTGTTTCGTTAGGCGGCGCGGACGCACGCAGTTCGTCGCGCTTTACGGCGGGCGCGGTCAATGCGTCTGTAAGCGGGGGCAGTCAATCCGGCTCGCTTAAAAGCGAACTGAAAGATATTTCCAAACGCTCCGCCGACGCGGCGACCTTGGCCGGACGGGGCGACGCCTCCAACACCGAGGGTGCACGTGCGTTCTTGGCCTCATCCCAACAATCCGGCGGGTTAAGCATTGAAAGCGGTACGGACGCCGACACTGGTGCTACCTCTTCCGATTTTGACAATGCGACGACCCCCCAATTAAAAGGTATTAAAAATTGGGCCAACGATACCAATACGTATATGGAAGAAAAAGGCGAAATGTTCGCTAAGATGGTGGCTTTGATGATTGCTACTGTTTTGTTATTGCTAATCGGTATGGTTGCAATTTCATACTTGGCAGAAGCTGGCGGTTTTTGGGGCTATGCAATTGCCGGATTGATTACCGCCTTTGTTCTTGCTTTTGCGGGAAATACCTTTGCTTTAGCGCGTGATTATTATTTATCGTATGGGAGAGATGGTTGGATTCCGCCGGTTATGTGGAGTTTAAGCGGACTCGTAGTTGGCGGATTGGTTTTTGCTTGGTTGTCCGGTTGTTCAAATGCCCTCTCAAATTTGGAAGGAGATGGAAAGTGGACAAAATTTTGGAAAAGTCTTGGTATGAAAAAGAATGTAATAAAAGAACTTTTCCAAAAGCGTGGAGCAGATCTTGTTAAAGGGGCCGCTAAAACAGGGCTAGCCAAAGGTGGAAGTGTGCTCAAAGATGTCATCAAGGAAGAAATGAACCCTAACAGCCAAACCAACCAAACCGATAACAAAAAATAATATAACAGGGGGAATGCGCCGTAGGGCGTGTTCCCCTATTTTTTTATGACAACAAATACGCCGACACCAAAAACATCACCCTCGCCACAAGCCCGTGCGTGGCTACGCTCCAAAAAACTATGGAGCGCGGTGGTGATTTTGCTGTTTTTGTTGGGAATTGGGGGGCTTGTGCCCGTCGGTAAAATTCCGCTACTGCGCAATTTGGTCTATGCCATGGGCTACAGTATAGACGAAGCACAAGGGATTTCTTTTTTCAAGGCGCTTTTCTCGTGGAACGAACATAACAAAATGGTCCGCGGCGAAATCCCCGACCCCGACGAAGTAAACATTTTCGGCGCACAAGGCGGCTCGTTTAATTCCACCCAAGCGCAAGCCGAAAATAAACTCATTGATATCCGTTCGGTCAACGCGGCCTTAGCCAAACGCGGCCAAAAAGGCGATTATATAACCGGAGTTTACGACGACCCAACTGCCGCTGCAAGGGGCGAAAATTCCCGTAATTCTGTCCAACGTGACAAAAGTGCCGTGCGCTTAACCAAAGACGGTGTATCTGCACAAACCCAAGCCAACGCGGCCCAAAATACCGAAGTGTTTTTCGGCGAGGACGCTAACGCCGTTTTGCGCGATAAAAATGATGCGTTCAACTCCGTCAATACCTTAAAAAAAGTAGCCAAATTGCCTATCGCCGGCGTTTCCAAAGGCACCGATTGGTTTGACCGCGCCGTAGAGCGGGCCGCGTACGGACAAGTAGATTTATCCGAATTTCTTAAAAAAAATGACCGTAGCAGTACATCTATCGCCCAAATCGGCTCTATTGCCCGCGTCGGCGATACGCGCGCCACGCGCGATATGTATTGGGCGTGGATGATGGGCCGCGCCGCCCACCGCACGCCGCAAGTGCTCCTTAAAAAGACGTTGGCCTCGGCTAGTTTTGACGGGGCCGAAATGCCGCGCAGTGTGTTTACTTCCTCCGGTTTTGGCGGCGTGGCGATTAACGCAGACGACGTCCTTGCCGATATGACGAATGTGCAAAACTATTTGGACCAAGATAAAAATTGTGAAGATGCCGTACAACGCGCCGGACAACAAATGCCCACCAGTCAAACTATGTACGACCAAATTAATCAGTTGTCGGGCGCTTTCCCCGCGACGTGCGGCGCCCGCCCGGGTAATTATCTTAACCTCTTGCAAGCCGTTGAGAACAGTTGCCGGCAAATGAAAAGCGCGTGGGAAGCCGCCCAACGTACGTGCGGTACGCTTTCGCTGGTATTAAATAATAACCAATGCCGATTTGAAAACTTACACGCGCATTATACGGCGTTTGATGAATACTGTAAATCATTAGAGGATGCTTGCGCCGCCTTGGAAGACCCTGAAGAACAAGCACTATGTGTGAAGTCAGCACATGACCAACCTTCCCATGAAGATTTCCCCGACGGCGTCGGTGGCTCCTATAATGCTGAGCGTTTAGAGGGCGATGACGGCGAAGTGTTGGGGCAGTTGTACGACGAACGCGGCCGTCTGAACACCGATTATTTCCCCGGGGTGGATTGGGGCGAAAGTATCCGTGTACGCACGGTCCGTTGGTAGTGTGCGGGAAGGAGAAGTCCTTCGGCAAAGAACTGATTTTATAAAACTTTGGTTATCCCCGGCGGGCTGTTGGCCGGGGGCTCCAAATTATTTTGTTGTTGCCGTATTTCAGAGAGGAAAAATATGTATTATGTGTATATTCTCTCCAATGAAAATAATAGTACGTTTTATGTAGGTTTCACGAAGAATTTAATTCGGCGCACCTATGAACATAAAGAGGGAATGGTCCCCGGTTTTACATACCGCTATAATGTAAAAAAATTGTTATATTATGAGCAGTTTACGGATGTGCGGGATGCATTGGAACGAGAATATCGGTTGAAAAAATGGCATCGTTCGTGGAAAGTTCGGTTAATCAATAAGTTTAATCCGGGGTGGCGGAATTTATGGGATGAATTAGGTGTAGATTTACAAGGGGGATTTCATCCTTATTATCAGTAAAGGCGTGTGGCTATTTCTCGGTGGTAACGGTTATAAAAAAGGGAGATGCCGGACAGAAACCTTCCGGCAAAGAACTGATTTTATAAAACTTTGGTTATCCCCGGCGGGCTGTTGGCCGGGGTCTCCAAAGGTTAATAATAATGATAGGTCGGGCGAGTTTGCCCGTCCGGCAAGGACCCCGGCAAGGGGACTCCTATTTTTCTCTCGCTTGTCATCCCGGTGCTCGCCGCACGGGCAAAACCGGGATATAGCGAGAGAAAAATAAAAAAGGGCTTGAAAAAATGAGAAATATTTGTATAATAATAGTAAGCAGTATCAACAGGGTAAGTTGTTACGGAGTGGGTGTCCATCTCCGAACAGCGAACTTTTTATTATGGTAGTAGACGTAAAAACAGGAAATCGGACGCTGTAACAAGCCGTTTTCCGCGGGGAAAAAATCCCCAAGAGTACGCAGTTTTTAATTTATAGGAGGCACTTATGCCAGAGGAAAAAAAGAAGGAGAGTTTCACCTTTAGCGATAAGATTAAGAACAGCAAACAAGTTGCTTCTAAATCTTTCGGTAATCGTATTACCTCCAAAATCGGCAGCGACGGTAAGCCGCATCAAACGCTCTTTGAGCGCACGAAACGTGATGCGCCGTTCTTTATTGCGGCGTTGGTGGCACTGTTGTTATTGCCGTTTTTGTATAAGTACAGCGGCCAAGTAGAGGACGAGCCGACCATGGTTACTCCGTCCTACGACGACGCTATTTTGAACCCGGACCGCTCCGGCTTTGATTTTACCGGAACCGACCCCGAGGGGCAAATTGCGCAGTTGGCAGGCCGTGATTCTATGGATTTGATTGTGGGGTTTGGTAAACGCCATAGTAATGAGGAGGAATCGGCAGATTCGCTGGATGAGATTTACCGCAACGGCCTGTCGGACTCGTCGGCTAATTCGTCCTATGCCCGTAACGATATGGACGAAGAAACCAATACCACTAACATCTATAAAGTCCGCAAAAAAGCCCCGGCCCAAACGAGGGCGTCGGTGCGTCGTGCAACTACCAAAATTAACAAATTAGGCGGTGCCGGCGTAGCCCGCGGTAGCGGCGGCAGAGTGCCATTTACGTGGGGCGGCAGTTTGAAAAATGCGGCCAACAAAGTGCGCAGTAACGGCCCGGTCAACAGTCCTAAACCGGTATCGTTGCAACCGTTGCAAGCGGCGGGTAAACCGTCGCGCTCGTACTTTGGTAATGGTGCGGCGGCTGAAGCGCGCCGTTCTAAAGACGCGATGAGTAAAGGCAACGCCATGCAAGCCCTTATGGACGCCCAAATGAAACCCGTTGACCCGGGACGTGTGGGCGGTATTACGGGCGGCGATTTTGGCGGCCCGGGCGGCGGTAACGGCAACTTACACCGCGAGTTCAACTATCACGGCGAAAAACCGTGGTGGTGGGACTTGATGAAAACCCGCTCCCAAATGCAATGGGAAGCACGCTTCAAACGCGGATGGAAATATATTGATGCGTTAGATGATGTGCTCATTAACATTGGCAAAGGATTACTCAACTGCTTACTGACGGGTGACGACGGCGGCGATGTAGGGGGGTTCTTTGGCTCTAGCGGTTCGGAAACTGCTGAAACATGTTGTGGTAAAAAAGCCAAGGATATAGATCCCGAATTGCTTAAAAAAGCAGGTGGCAGTTTGCAAGCTCTCTGTAAAAACAAAAGTTTGCGGTACAAAATGATGGACGACTTAAAAGTATCGTCTTGTCCGCAGGAATACAAACCCGGGAAATCTGCTTCCGATACCAGTTTAGGTTTCTTTGGTGTTCGCTTTGGTTGTTTAGGGGTCAACGTAGCCAAAGCCAAAGAAAAATTACGCAAAGACCAAGGTGAGTTCGTCGGCGGTGATACTTGTGGTAACTTCGCCAAAACCGATGTTTATGAGGCCAAGTTTGAAAGCGTCAAAGGTAAAAAATGGTCTCAATGGTATTATATCGTCGGTTTGGAAGATGTTAAGCAAATAGACGCTTATTATAAAGCCCCGGCAGATACACAGCTAGAGATGTTAAAAATCTTGTACGTGGGCCGCGGTAATAAATATACCCGCAACAATGAATCCGTGCAAAAAATTACGGGTGTCCCGTTCTTCATTGAAAGCGTGGCTGTCCGCGACCATTGGTATAACGTCGGCAGTAAAGACGGTACGGGCGTTGAGAAGAAAGATGCCCACGGTTCTATGCGGGACAATGAAGAGAAATATTGGCAACTGCAAAAAGGTATGTCTTATAGCAAGTTTAGAGGCAAACTGATTGCCGGGGCCGGCGGAATGGTTGTTTCCGGGAACGGTACTGATAAAGACCCGGAAAAATACCGCAATGCGGAAAAGAACTTGGAATACGGAACGGGCTATGTGTTAGGTGCCCAGTGCGAATTCCCCTTAGCCCGCATTGATTGCGATGACTACGCAATTGCCAACATTGAGACAAGTACCGGAACAATAGCAGTACCGTATGCTCACTTGTCTTTCTACGGAGATATGAAAGACCCAAGCGTGTATGATAAAATGAAGACGCGCTTTAGAGTCTCTTATAATGTACAAGGCGGCGATAACGAGGATGCCGCCGCAGAAGGTACTGATAATGGGACGGGACATGGCAATTATTTCAAAGAACCGGTATACGATGTAAAACCCTGCAAAGGTACGTGGAAAAATGCTACATGCGAGAGCGGTTCTTTAGGTACGGAACGGAAAAAATTGTCCAAAGACGGGTCATATCAAGTCATGGCCTCCAAGGTAAACTTGAGTGACTATACAGTGAATAAAAAACGCATGGTCGTTACGTGGCAAATCAGCCAGTGCGATATTGCTACCGACGGTACCGGTATCAATACAGGGCACTGCTCCGGTGGTAAAGTGTATGCCGATAAAAAGTCGTTGGGGCAAGCGTTCCCCGGATTTGTCGTCAGCGAAGCCACTTGTACGTATTACGACGGAAAAGATGTTGTCAATCGGTGGATATCTTCCACGAGTTGTGAGCCAAACGCCCAGGACTTTCTACCTGCGCAAAAAGAAGAGGGGAAATGTCAACAAGTACGTGTTTGTGGCGCTGACGGACAATGGGGAGAATATAACGATGTTGCAGATGACCCCGATTGTATAGCGAAAAAACAGGGAAAGAGCGGACAGAAAAAAAGATTACACACGAACGCGGAAATGACGCCCTCTCCCGTTCCGTTCTATGGCACAATAGCGAATATCCCGGTGGCAAAAGGTAGCCGTTCTCCTGTCGGCCGTGCGGGTTACGATAGCGATGAAGAAACCCCTGCCAAACGGTGGCAGAGTTGTGTAATGGGCTTGGATGGTACTCCGTTGTTGGATATGGACCCACAAACGGAACAATATGTGGCCGAATCAAAGAAGGCCTTTGATGAGGCGAATGCGGATAAAAATGTAACGCTCAGTTATGATATCAATAAGTTAACTATTGCGGAACTAGTTGATGCGATTAACATGAATCCGCAAAATACGGTCCCTGCTAACACCGCCTGTTTGCTCGGTAAAACTATTGGCGCGAACGCTGCCGACCCGACTTATCCGCAGTATGATAACTTGTTCGGTGCGTTCTTAGCGTTCATTACGTACGATGCGGTAGCGCGTCCTGCCAAGTTGGTATATGATGAGAATAAAGCACAGGGGACTGACTATCGTTTCCATAGCGAACGGTCTTATGAAAGTGGGTATAGCCCTGTAACAATACCGGGAAAAACACCTCTATTCTCTTGGGCGGCTTATATGGAAAACGGAGAACATGCGCATTACTTTAAGCAAATTGATAACCCGCAAGGGCCGTGGCATGGGTTACCGTTAGCCGGTTTAGCACGTGAGCCGCTCGCTCAAAGCGGGACGCGGTTTACCTCCCCTGCGATGAAAGGATATTCTATAGACGAGTCAAATCGTTTGCGCTTCCAAAAAGAGTATGACGACTTGACACGCAGAATGCCTTGTAAGTATGGAGAAAATGTTACCCTGAAACGCGATGACGTGCTAGAGTATGTGAGCCGGTTGTGTGAGTTTGGCGTGCGGATGAAACCGGTGTCAGATAAAAAGGTAGCCAAGGGGTATGTCGGCAAACGTGACCCCAAAGGCAGTAAGCGTGGCGCGGCTACCGGCACAAAGACGGATAAAATAAATTACAATTAAGAAGATGTTTTTATCCGTTACGTGATAATGTAAGTAACAAACTTTCCACCCCCGAGTAACCCTCGGGGGTGGCGTTTATCATTCAATTAAGTGTCACCCTGAACTTGTTTCAGGGTCTTCCACGCTTGTCGTGGTTGTTATCGTTGCAAAACGGCAAACGTGGAAGATTCCGTATCAAGTACGGAATGACATTCTTATTTAATACGGCAACGGCGAAAAAGCGGGATATAGCGGGGCTTCCGTTTTTATTATAATAGTTTTATGTATTATGTTTATATTTTGACTAATAAAGCAAATCAAGTCCTTTACATTGGTGTTACAAATAATCTAACTCGTCGGTTTTATGAGCACCAAACCAAGCAGGTGGAAGGGTTTTCCAGTAAATATAACTTATGTAAATTGGTATACTGTGAAACTTGTCCTAATATTTTGGATGCAATACGGCGCGAAAAACAACTAAAAGCGTGGCGTCGGGAATGGAAAAGGACTTTAATTACGGAATTTAACCCTCATTGGGAAAATCTGTTAAAATTCAATTAAGTGTCACCCTGAACTTGTTTCAGGGTCTTCCACGCTTGTCGTGGTTGTTATCGTTGCAAAACGGCAAACGTGGAAGATTCCGTATCAAG
>Ga0247610_10007962_pt1 | contig 10824 bp, 9 predicted proteins | sample 174DNAGHGhighgp2_FD_193483 | JGI IMG/M metagenome (GOLD analysis project Ga0247610, IMG submission 193483) | Sheep rumen microbial communities from Palmerston North, Manawatu-Wanganui, New Zealand - 1742 DNA GHGhigh gp2 | ecosystem: Host-associated > Mammals > Digestive system > Stomach > Rumen ... | reverse complement strand
TTGGGGCTTAAATCCGAAGACCCCTGTGAGATTCAGGGTAAGGGCAAAATTAAAATGAAGTTCTATCAAATGGTACGGTGTCATTCACACCTAACCCAATAAACTCTGTGGTAGGAATGAATGGATAGCAGAGGCTGAAATAGGTAGAACCGTTCCTGAGGCAAAACAGGATTGTGGCGACAAATATAAGGTAAGCAAAACAAAGATAGCAAATCTAGGTAGCACCTAGGTAGGAGTGGCTCACCTGATACGAGCTTTTTTTAAGCGGATATGACGAAATCGGTAGACGTGTCAGACTTAAAATCTGATGGGGTGAAAACCTCGTGCGTGTTCAAATCACGCTATCCGCATTTATTATTTTATTCAGGTTTAAATTTTTAAAAACTATATTCGTTTATGCAGTAGGACGCTACTCAAGCAGAAGAGGAAATAAATCGGTGCAAGTCCGTTATATAGTTTTGTGTGGAAAGTAAACCAAGAGGGTTCTTGGGCTGGTTTGCTAAACCAAGTGTTCTCTTTCGAGAATGAATTTCGAGTATTCTGCTTTCCTTTTTATGCGTATGTGATGTAACGGCAACATGGCAAGCTCCAAACTTGTATATAGGGGTTCAATTCCTTTCATACGCGATTTTATATTTTGGCTCGATAGCTCAGTTGGTAGAGCGCCACCCTGAAGAGGTGGGCGTCCCTAGTTCAAGTCTAGGTCGAGCCACCATTTTAAAATGGAGAGATAACCCTAATTGGTAAGGGAGTAGTCTTGAAAACTACCAGTAGTCGCAGAGATGTTGGCGTGCAGGTTCAAGTCCTGTTCTCTCCTCCATAGAGTCCTGTAGCTCAGGTGGTTAGAGTGTTCCCCTGATAAGGGAAAGGTCATGTGTTCAAGTCACATCAGGACTAAATTTTGCATAGATTTTGTGGTAAACCCTCGTTAAATTTGGAACAACCAACTGTGGTTGTGAGGGAAAACAGAAAATTGTTGGTTTGACAGATTAATCCTGAAATCTGTCTTTAAGCATCTGTACCCAAGTGATTAAGGGAAGGCTCTGCAAAAGCTTTATTCGTTGGTTTGAATCCAACCAGATGCTTTTTGGGTAGATGGCCGAGGGGTTAAAGGCGACAGACTGTAAATCTGTTCTCGTGAGAGTACCATGGTTCAAATCCATGTCTGCCCATTTTTTCTAGTATAATAATATAGAACGAAAGTTGTATGTAGATAACCGTATAATTTCCAAAAGTAGCTTTCGTTCTTAATTTACTTAAATTAATTTTTAAGTTAAAGTATGCAGATTCTACTTGCTCTTGGAAAATTGCATGGAAGAGGGGACAAAGTTAGATTAAGTTGGTGATGCAATACTTTTTCTAACATATGGAAAGAATGTAGAATATGACTACCATCAGTCATTAAATAAGGATTCAATTCTGGGTGGAAGCTTGCCCGACTAGCTCAATTGGCAGAGCAACGGTTTTGTAAACCGTAGGTTAAGTGTTCAAGTCACTTGTTGGGCACCATTCGCTCCTATCGTCTAGTGGTTAGGACTCACCCCTTTCACGGGTGCAACAGCAGTTCAAATCTGCTTAGGAGTATTATTAGGGGGATTAGCTCAGTTGGTAGAGCGCCTGCTTTGCAAGCAGGATGTCAGGAGTTCAAGTCTCCTATCCTCCAAAATTAAACTATAGGAGAATTTTAGATGAAAAGAATGTTAATTTTATCTTTATTACTTGTATCAACATCTGTTATGGCTGAGGATATTATTCCAAATCAAGAAGTACAAAACACCAAATCTTATACAGGTATTAACTATAATAGACAAGATTCTGAGCAAATAGGGATACAAAAAATAACCAATGACCATTCTTGGTTTAATATTAACATTAATATTATTAAAAAAGGTGCTTTATTTCAAAAAGATAACGATAAAGAAGTTAAATAATTTTTAAGGGACGTTAGTTCAGTTTGGTTAGAACATCGCACTGTCACTGCGAAGGTCAGGGATTCGAGCTCCCTACGTCCCGCCATTACAATATTATCAGAGCAGTTGTAAACAGGATACGTATAGAAACTTCGATTAAGGATAACTCAGGTGGTTCAAGTCCACGGCTAGGGTGTAATATTGTTTTGATGGTGTGTAGCTCAATGGCAGAGCTTTCGGCTGTTAACCGAATGGTTACTGGTTCGAGTCCAGTCACGCCAGCCATTTTTCACGGACCATAACGTAGGTCAGATGAGTTCTCGTAGTCCTAAGCGGACTACGATTTATTCTCAGGTCGTCTAAAGGCAGGACAGGATATTTGATAAATTTGTACTTTTGATTGTTTTTAATAAAGGAGTCAAAAATTTTGAACTACCAAAGAATTTACAATGAAATTATTATAAATCGTAAACTAAATAAAATACTTGAAGGATATACCGAAAAACACCATATAATTCCACGAAGTTTAGGTGGAACTGATGCTAAAGACAACTTAGTGATTTTATCAGCAAGAGAACATTTTATTTGCCATTTATTATTAACTAAAATCTATAATGAAGGAACAATAGAATGGATAAAAATGATAAAAGCATTTCATATGATGATGTATTATCTTTCGGACACCCAACATCGCTATATTAATTCTCATTTTTATGATTATTTAAAAATTAAATATGTTAAAGCACAAACCTTAAATCAAAGTGGTAAGAATAATTCTCAATATGGTAAAAAATGGATAATTCATTCTGAAACACAAAAAATAAAGAAAATATATCAAACCGAACTTGCACAATATTTGAATCAAGGTTGGCAACTAGGTAGAAAGCTGAATCCATATAAACCAGCTTTTGTAAGAAATTCTACTATTGACAAACTACAAATTACAGAAGAAGAAAAATTAAATTTAAAAAAACAAAATAGAGAAAAACGTAAACAAGTTTTTTTGCAGCATAAACTGAAAACAGAGAAGACTTATATATTTATAAATAAAATAACAAGAAAACATAAGAAAGTTTCTTTATCACAGATAAGTTCTTTAACAGAAGAATGGGAATCACTATTTTATACTTTAGATACAGAAAAAGAAAATATAAAACAAATGTTATTAAACAATATTACAATACAAGAAATTGCAAATTTTTATAATCTTCGTTATAATCAGTTTTATGATTGGTATAGAAAAAATGGAAAAGATTTGCGACAAATGTATAAAGACTATAAAAATACCACTAAAAAACAAGTTTGTCCATTATGTGGAAAAACGTTTATTTCAAAAGATAAGCGTGTTTATTGTTCTAATAAGTGCTATAAAACGTTCCTATCACAAAGAATTTGGGTAAGTAACGGTATTAAGAAAACACAAATACAACCTAATCAATTATCTGAATGGTTAACTAAGGGTTGGTATCAAATAAAACCTATGAATGCTTCTAAAGGTAAGCATGGCGGTTGGACATGGGTAAGAATTTAAATTTTTTTAATATAATCAAAAATATTTGTTGAGGAGTCGCCAAGTGATAAGGCAGTGGTTTTTGGTACCACCATTTCGTAGGTTTGAATCCTACCTCCTCAGTTTTTACAATTAATTTTGATAATCAAGTAGGCGAAATTTATATAATGAATGTAAAGGCAAAGGAAGATACTAATCCAAGTATCATTTGGCATATGTATGGTTTATACGGCAAACCTTCGACAGCTAAAAAGTATGATGGACAACCGATTAAACCTTGTAAATATCCTGATACTTCTAAGAGTACCGATACTTATAAGAATATTCGACAAAAAGTAAATACTTCTACCGAAAAAATATTGAATAAAGCCAAAAAATTGAAAAACCAACTGTACAATAAAAACCAATAATATGATATATTGTAAAATTTAAAAAGATTGAAATTCTAAAGTTTTTAAAAATTTGTTCTATTATAAATAAGATTATAATTATTGGAAACATTATAGATAAGAACGGAAATAAAAAAATTAACCACATCTGATGTAGTGGAAAGATAAAATAAAATAATATTATTAATATTATGGATATTATAAAGGTAAAATCTAATAAAAATACTGATAATCTATTACTTGGTTTCATAACTTAATTATAACATTTTTATTTGTTTTATCAAGTCATCGGGATGTAGCTCAGTTTGGTAGAGCACTCCGCTTGGGACGGAGAGGTCGCACGTTCAAATCGTGTCATCCCGACCATTAATTTAACTCTATTCAATCACATACCTTTAAATAAACTACTCATGTGCTGTTTTAGTTGATTATATTGCATTATCTCAGCAGAAGCTATGTTGTCCTGATGACCTACGGTATCTATAGACCCACTTTCTAAATATTTTCTTGCGACTCTGCCACGGTTGATTATTATCTTTGAATTAGCACAGTTCCATATTGAGCCAGCTACTCCATCCGAAACGTCCTTATGAAAACTGTTATGTACGATTATACCAGCATCTAATGCAAAATTATGATTATCTTCTATTTCTAAATCATAAACTTTACAAGGTTTTTCAATAAATTTGATACTGATAATTTTATGGTTTTTGCCAACTTTACTTCTACCAAGTGTAAACCCCTCAGGAATTATATCATCTTTTTTTATATATTTATCTTGAATCCCATTTGTTATCCAAATCCGATTTGAAGTATCCTTAGCATGTGCTTCTCTATAAGCTTGTTTTTTATCTTCTGTCCAATCCATAAATTTTTTTCTTTGTTGAATTTTAGCTTTATGCTCATCCGATAATGTTCTACCTTTCCAAAAGCCTTCTGGAATAGGTTCTGATTTGAAAACATAACGGGTTTCAATACCGTTTGTTATCCACTGTTTTTGTGTAATTGTTTTCTGTACGTTAGCATATTTATTAGCTTTGTGTGCTTTTGATATACAATTATTCAAATTATTCTGGTAATCTGGATTACATAGACGAGTATATTTATTTATATAAGATTGTTTTTCTTTGTTAGGTAATTTATCATAATCAACCTTATAATAGTTTTCTAGTTCTTTAATAAAATTTTTTATTCTAAGTTTATTTTTGGCATATTCTGACAAAGGTTTTTTAGAATAACACTCTAATAGAGCTTTAGATATTTTACGATTTCTATCATCATATTCTATAGTGCCTTGCATTGTTTTATGATAACTTTTTAATGTTTCAGATACCTTTTTATAATCCATTGTTGTATTGTTATGAATTATTGTGTGCTGTGTTTTAGTCATAGCTTTTAAATTTGTGGGGCAGTTATCTAATTTATTATAATTACAATGGTGTATAATATTATTTAATTTATCAGGTTTACCAAAAGACCTATGTTCATAATGCCATTTATCTTCTATAGGCTCATAATACATCCTGTAACCCTTTAAACCCTTTTTTGAGACTTTTGTGTATAAAGGCATTAAAGATGTTCCTACGGATAAGTTTTGTATCTCTTCGTATGAACCATCTCTGAGCATAAATCTATGTTCAGGAGTACAAGTAATAATTTCTCCGTTATCTAGTGTCACTTCTACTAAATGTTTAGTTATACCACTTTGAAAAACGTGATTTATACGTTTTGGTTCAATTTTTTGTGTTTTTTCATTAAAAGTATACACCCAATTTGTTTTATAATCTTGTTCTTGCATCAGCTCTAAAATAGATAAAGTTCTACCATCTACTAAACGTATTTTTGTATCACCCACAAAACAAGACGGGTGGTCCACTTTAATACCATCATCACGTAATTTCTTCATCTCAGCCTTTAAGTATTCATTTTTAGGAAGAACAACTTGTTTATTATATACAAGATGTCTAAGGAATAGATATGGGTCACGTGTACGGTCAACTGAAACATTTTCAGTATCAAAACCTTTTACTTGAAGATTTTGTAATGTTTGTTTAGACTGAAATGTATCGGCTGAAACAGATGCAATCGGATAACCTATCTTACTTAGCCATTCAATAAATTCCTGTATTTTATACAGAGGTACTTCTTGACCTTTTGGTGCTGTAATGCCGACAGCAAAATCTACAAAATACATACGTTCTTTACTTACATATAGGTCTGTATTTAGCATATTTCCATCTTGTTTACCAGTATAATCCGCATTATCCATATAAATAGCATAACTTGAGGCCAAGCCATAAACGTCAAGGGTGTTGGTAGAGAAAGCGGCATCAATATGAATAAATCTATTATATTCAGGGTGTCGAATACTTTTAAAATATTCTGTATTACAAAAATCCATTAAAGTCTTATCAGTTCTGGCAAAAGGTAATTCAACAACATCTGATTTAAACGGATTTTGTAAGACAAAGGCATCATTTAAGGTTGTTACAGACTTAAATAAAGCCATATCACTTGTAGTTGTTACACCACCATAGTTCATAATTGATATTAACAAATCTTTTTTAAATTCTTCATAATATCTCATAGGAACATATAATAGATTATCCATTTCTTCAATAGGTATATCGGCATCTTGTTCATATATACACGGTTCTTTATTCTCGTTTCCTGTAAATACAGTAAATTTATCATCACTATCTTTTCTGGGGTCAGCATCCCAAGTTGCTATATTTTGTAAAACCTTAGTCAGTTTTGAATCTGATTTTTGTGCGACTTCAATACGATGTTGCATAAAGTCTCCAGCCTCTTTTGGAGATGAAATCAAGAACAGTTGACCTGGGGTGTTACCTTTTGTACCCCAAGTAGCAAAACGTGTTTTAATACGTGAAGATAACTCATTATATGACTTCTGAGCATCTTTCATATTAGCACCACCGAACGCTGCTTCGTCCATTAGTCCGTCAAAGATAGCTTTACCCATTGAGTGTTGAAATTTTGAACCTGTTTGGATAAAAACTCCGGGAAGAATTTCTACCGGTACAATAGAACCGTTTTTCTTTTCTAAACCTCTTTTATCAACCAGTTTTTCCATTATCCAAGGGCAAGCCTCAATACCTGTAGTTATTTCATTCCAGTTAACAGCGGCTGTTGAACCTGTAGCTGAGAATATAGCCATAATAATCTGTGTATCAGGGGTTAAACCATAAAAAGTACAAGGGTCTTTTAAACAACCAAGCTTATACATATCATAGATTATAGAAATCGTTGCTGTGACAGTTTTACCTGCACCAGCGGCAGCACTTATTAATACTTCGTTATATGGCGCAATAAAGGGTGAAGGAAAAAGGTCATATAAAGTTTCTTTCCATAACGGAAAAATATTTGGCCACTTTTTAGCAACAAAATCTGTAGAGTGTATGAACTCTTTTATTGTTATTGGACGTTCTTTATATTGGTCTTTATTCAAAAGCCAATATAATTCTGAGACTTCTTCTGTGGAAAGTTTCTCATTTTTAATGATTTTTAATGCTGATTCTTTATTCAAGTTTTCTCCCTAAGATTGTGCTTCATCATTCATCAAATCAACTAAAATAGCTGTAAGATTATTTCGTTGTTCGGAAGTAATAGATGAGCCAAAAACCTCACCATTTTCTGTTATAACCTTTTCGTTAGGTTTATTTGCAATTTCAAGAAGCTGATTAATATATGTATTCTTATTAGCTTCTTGTGCCATCTTGAATACAAAATCTTCTTTTCTTGCATTAACGGCTTCAACATCTCTCCAAAGAGATTGTTGTTCTTTTCTGGTAAGTCTTTTAACATCTTTTGATAGATATGTAATCAATTCAGACGAAAGCTTAGATAATCTTTGAATATCAGTCAATTCAGAAACCATTATCCCTTTTAATGTTTCAGGACCATCAAGAATTATTTCGTTTTCTTGTGCTGGGTCTATTTGATTTAAGTATTGTTGTACTCTATCTAATCTCATAAAGGTTCTCTCGTCTTTCTAAAGGGTGCATTCCTCAAAACCCCATCTTGATGGGCTAATAAATTGCCCTATATTTTGACGGACAATAAATTGTCCTATACTTTGATGGCAACTTGGTTGCCTATGTTTGTCAGCACATAAGTGCTTCCTATTCTGACGGGAACAAAAGTTCCCTATACTTTACGGGAATAAAATTCCCTATACTTTAATATAAAAATTAACTTTTGCATTTTTACAAGTTAATTAGTATTTTGGGGGTATAAATGAGTTCATTAACAACAAATTTAGGTTTATTTAAATATGATACAACTACAGATGGTAATACACCGTTTAACATAACACAAGCTTTAAATAACAATTGGGATATACTTGACCACAGTGCGATTAAAGGGAATATTATAACTTGGGATTCTGCGTCCGGTACGTTTGAATTAATCTCTAATCGTATACATAAAATTACGTGTAGTGGTAATGTAACTTTTTCACTTCCTACTACTGTAGAAACAAATTATTTTAATCAAATGCTTGTAGAATTATATATGCCCTCTGTATACACAATTAATTTAGGAACTTCAGTATATTTTAACAGTACAACACCATCAATGTCCTCAATAGGTTATTATACTTTAATATACGAGTATGATAACATAAGACAGAATTGGGTTGTCGGTGTTTTAAAGAAAGGATAATATGTTTCAAGCCGAAAAATTATTAATATCAAATGTTATGGTAAAATTAACCGTTTCTTTAAATCCTTCCAATGCTACGTGTACACTTACATATAATGGAGTTTCCTATACTACTACACAAATAACAGTCCCACAAGGAAGTACAGTTTCATACTCAATATACCACGCAACCTACGGTAGTAAAACAGGAAGTGTAACATTGAATACAAATAAAACATTAACTTGTGTCGGTACATATTCAGTTACCCCTGTGACAGTTTCTTGGTCATCTCCACATAATTTAACATCCAACACCAGTAACACATCATTTCAAGTTTCGTCTTCTAGTGAATATCATACTGCATCTTGGCATGTTTGGCATGCATTTGATGGTACTTATGGAAGTTCTGCTGGAAATAATGGGGGTTGCTTTAATGGCAGTTCTAAGGCTTTAAGCAACCAATACTGGTTATTTTATACACCTACCCCAGTAAAAATAACCTCTATGACAGTAGAAAATCGTCCTTATGTTAATTGTGCTTTTGCAACAATGAATTTTTATGGTGGTGATACATCTAGTTGTAACAACCTAGAAGGTTCTTACACCAACAGTACACAAACAGCAGGAAGCACATGGACTTGCTCTTGGGGAGGTACTAATTATTATAAATATCACCAATTATACGTCAAAAGCTGTGGTACTAATGGTACTGCCGCCCCAGGTGCTAGGGAAGTTTGGCTTAGTGGATATACGCAGTCTTCTTCCTACTCTTATTATTGGAATATAACAGAAACATAAAAGGAGAAATTTATGTACGTAAAAATAATAGATAACCAAATTTTTGAAGCTCCTGAAAACTATAATGGAGTAATGAATTATAACCTTGATATAGTTAGAATGCTATCGGATGGTTATAAACTTTTAATAGAAGCAGAAATTCCTGCTGAGGACGAAATTAGAATGTATCATTTTGAATATGAAGAAACTGTTGAAAATATTTTAGAAAAAGTTGTATTTGATGAAACTACACAAGAAGCTGAGGCAAGAATAGAACGGATACATAAAGAAGAAAGAACACAAGAAATAAATAAGAAAATAGCTGAATTGGAGCAAATGTCCTTATCAGAATTGTTGTATGGGCATGAAGAAAATATAAAAATATATCAAGAAATAATAAACAGCTTAAAAAAGTCTTTACCGATGTGAACTTAGTATTTCCGACCTTTCGTCACTGAAAGGAGGAAATTAATGAGTTCAACAACCCCAAAGTTAAGGCTTTTTAAATATGACCCTATTGAAGATTATGATATAGCCTTTAATGTGAATAGAGGTCTGAACAATAATTGGGATAAAATTGATGAGGCTTTTGAAAATTTTGACCCAGAAATTAATATAGATAAGCATGCCATTAAAGGCTATCTTGACGGTGGTGAGATTCTTACTGATGTTGAGGGCTTAACAGATGTTAAATATTATGCTCATTCTACCTTTGACCGCTCTAAGTTCACTGTAGTAGGCCGTCCTATTATTACGGATGATGGGATTGCGAGCGGGTTTAGTAGTAGTAATTATCTAACTACACCAATCCCTACTGCATTGGTTGGAAATCCTACGAAATGGACAATGACTACAAAGTTCCATTTTGATTATGTGTCTGGTACTGCTTCTACACAATGTATTTTTTGTAATGAAAAAATAAATAGCACAAGTGGCTTATTATCTTGGGTGACAAATTCTGCAAACAGTGATGTATCTTCTGTTAAAATAAGACTATATAATAGTTCTAATAATACTATAATAGATATTGAAACACCTTATGCAAACAATGTAATGCATAAAGACACTACTTATTTTGTTAAGGCTGAATACGACAATCTTCATTTTGTATATTCTATATCAGAAGATGGCAAAAATTGGACAAATTTATATAACAATAATATTAGTGAAGCTCCTTATTTTGAGAGTGGGTGTAATATAACCATTGGAACGAGAACGAGAGGTTTATCTAATTATATTTTAAATTCTATCGACCTCAAACAATTCTCTGTAAAAGTAAATGGCATACCTGTATTCTCAGGTAACAAAACAGGTATAGATACTATTAAGCCTGATGATTATACTGTTGTTGGTACACCGACTATTAGTGCGGATGGGATTGCTAGTGGGTTTAGTAGTAGTAATTATATAAGAACTAATAGTTTAACATTTGACTCGACAAAATCATATACAATAGATTTACCGTTTGAGTATATAATCCCGAGTGCAAATAAGTTTATATATTCAGCAACTACAGTATATACTGACCTATCAGTATTTAATTATCCTGACGGAAGAATAGGATTGTACTTCTGT
>Ga0247610_10007958_pt1 | contig 10826 bp, 8 predicted proteins | sample 174DNAGHGhighgp2_FD_193483 | JGI IMG/M metagenome (GOLD analysis project Ga0247610, IMG submission 193483) | Sheep rumen microbial communities from Palmerston North, Manawatu-Wanganui, New Zealand - 1742 DNA GHGhigh gp2 | ecosystem: Host-associated > Mammals > Digestive system > Stomach > Rumen ... | reverse complement strand
ATGTCGAATGCGCCACGTTCTTTGGCCATCGTGACAGACGAACGGTAAGCCGTCAGTGCCAGTGTGCGATGGACGTTCACAGAGAAATCGGTAGCCTCCTGTGTACCATAGCGCAGACCCATGGCAGCTATCATATCGCCTTCTGCCGTGATACCCACGCCAGTACGACGTCCCTTGGAACTCTTGTTCTTGATTTTCTCCCACAGGTGATATTCGGCACCTTTCACCTCGTCTGACTGTGGGTCGTTTTTGACCTTCTCCAGAATGAGGTCAATCTTTTCCAGTTCCAGATCGACAATATCGTCCATCAGTCGCTGGGCCTGTGCCACGTGCTTACGAAACAAGTCGTAGTCGAAGTAGGCATCCTTTGTAAAGGGGTTCACTACGTACGAATAGAGGTTGATGCTGAGCAGTCGGCAGGAGTCGTATGGGCAGAGTGGAATTTCTCCACAGGGGTTGGTGCTCACAGTACGGAATCCCAGGTCAGCATAGCAGTCGGGGATGCTTTCTCTTAGTATGGTGTCCCAGAACAGTACGCCAGGCTCAGCGCTCTTCCATGCATTGTGAACAATTTTCTCCCAAAGTGGCTTGGCCTCTATCTCACGCTCAACGCGCAGCTTGTCGTCGCTGCCGTCAATAGGCCAGCGCTGTAGGTAGGTACGGTCGTTGATGGCTGCTTCCATGAATTCGTCGTCAATCTTTACACTGACGTTTGCACCTGTTATCTTGCCCTCTGTCATTTTTGCGTCGATGAATGCCTCTGCCTCAGGGTGACGAATGCTCACTGATAGCATCAGTGCTCCACGACGACCGTCCTGTGCCACCTCGCGCGTACTATTACTATATCGTTCCATGAAAGGTACAATACCGGTGGAGGTCAGTGCCGAGTTGTTCACTGGTGAGCCCTTGGGACGTATGTGGCTCAGGTCGTGGCCTACACCTCCACGACGTTTCATCAGCTGCACCTGTTCCTCGTCGATGCGCAGAATGGCGCCATAGGAGTCGGCATTGCCGTCGAGCCCAATGACAAAACAGTTAGACAGCGATGCCACCTGGTGCGTATTGCCGATGCCTGTCATCGGACTGCCTGCAGGTATGATGTAACGGAAGTGGTCGAGCAGTTCAAACACCTCCTCTGCCGTCATTGGGTTCGGATATTTCTTTTCTATGCGTGCTATCTCGTTGGCTATGCGCCAGTGCATCTGTTCTGGAGACTTCTCGTATATCAGCCCTTGGCTGTCCTTCATTGCGTACTTGTTTACCCATACGCGAGCTGCCAGTTCGTCGCCGCCAAAATACTGAAGTGAAGCCTCGTAGGCTTCGTCGTAAGTGTAGGTTTTTGTAGGTTCCATGTTTGTTTTTTCAAAGGTGTAAATGAAAATTTCTGCAAAGTTACTATATTTTTACCATATTACAAATAATTTTTTTGGAAAACTTTTTTTTATTTTTTCTTCTAAAGTTTTCCGTTTCAGACAAGTTCTTGCTCTCTTCTTTTTCTCAAGTAACCCGTTCTTTGACAATGGCCAGACTTGTGAACAACCTGTTACAAACTGCTTCGAAGTAAGAAAAGTGCAGGAAAGTTTGTTTAATTCAAATAATTATTCGTATCTTTGCAAATGGTAACTGTTAAAAATTTGATAAGCTTATGAAACGTATCTTTTCACTGATGGCTGTTCTGGCCTTGTGCAGCAGTTTGTGGGCACAACAAGTGCTGACGGTGGTCTATGCTACTTCTGACGATGGTTTTGTCAACATTCGTCAACGGCCGTCGGCCAGAGCCAAGAAGCTGGGCGAGCTGTGGCAGATGTTCCATGGGTTAGGTGGTGGCATTCTGCTTGAGGAACAGGGTGGCTGGTCGAAGGTCTATGTGCGTGGTGTAGTAGGGTGGTGCAACAGCAAATATGTTGGTCACCAGACGTGGTACAGTGGCATGGGCGACAGCATCCTCATTGCCAACAAGCCTGTCACAGAGCTGTTTACCGACAATTATGCAGACGAGGGCGACCTGCCTTTGTTTGGCACGGTAAAGAAAGGAACGATTCTTGGTGATGAGTTCGTCTTTTTTAATGGCTACTACGAACTTCGTACTGGTCATGACTACATCTTCATACGTAAGGAAGATGCCATAATAAAGCGTAGATAATACAGGATGAAAGAATTTGTGATATCGGAGGCAAAGGCGGAAACTGCCGTGCTGGTAGGCCTGATAACTCCTCAGCAAGACGAGGCAAAGACAAAAGAGTATCTGGATGAACTGGAGTTTCTCGCCGATACGGCAGGTGCTGTGGTGGTTCGTCGTTTTACACAGCGTGTGGGTGGTCCCTCGCAGGTAACTTACGTAGGCAGTGGAAAACTTCTGGAAATCAAACAGTACATCAAGGATTGCGAGGATGCTGCCAACGATGACGAGACGGGTGAGACGCAGCCCATAGGCATGGTGATTTTCGATGACGAGTTGTCTGCCAAGCAGATACGTAACATCGAGAAGGAACTGCAGGTGAAGATTCTCGACCGTACCAGTCTTATTCTTGACATCTTCGCCATGCGTGCCCAGACAGCAGAGGCAAAGACACAGGTGGAACTGGCTCAGCATCGTTACATGTTGCCTCGACTGCAGCGACTATGGACCCACCTGGAACGTCAGGGTGGTGGCTCTGGCTCTGGTGGTGGAAAAGGCAGTGTTGGATTGCGTGGTCCTGGTGAGACGCAGTTAGAGATGGACCGTCGTATCATTCTGCATCGCATCACCCTGCTGAAACAGCGCTTGGAGGAGATAGACCGTCAGAAGACGACACAGCGCAAGAATCGTGGACGGCTCATTCGTGTGGCGTTGGTTGGCTATACGAATGTAGGCAAGAGCACCATCATGAATCTCTTGTCCAAGAGCGATGTGTTTGCAGAGAACAAGCTGTTTGCTACGCTCGACACCACCGTCCGCAAGATGACTATCGAGAACTTGCCGTTCCTCTTGGCTGACACGGTAGGGTTCATTCGCAAGCTGCCTACAGACCTGGTCGATTCGTTTAAATCGACACTCGACGAGGTGCGCGAGGCTGATCTCTTGGTGCATGTCGTCGATATCTCCCATCCTGACTTCGAGGAGCAGATACGTGTGGTGGAAAAGACGTTGGCAGAGTTGGGGTGTGCAGAGAAGCCCCAGATGATTGTCTTCAATAAAACCGATGCCTATCGTTGGGTAGAGAAGGAGGAAGACGACCTGACGCCTGCCACTCGTGAGAATGTGTCGCTTGAGGAACTGAAACATACGTGGATGGCAAAGATGGCCGTTGGTCAAGAGCCATTGTTCATTTCTGCGAAGAAGAAGGATCATATCGACGAGTTACGTCAGGCCTTATACCAAAAAGTAAGGGAACTTCATGTGCAGAAGTACCCTTACAATGATTTCCTTTATCCAGCGAATGATTAATTCTCAGCTATAGAAGATTCTCCTTCTCAATGTCCTTGAAGTACTTGTAGGTACCAACCTTCAGCTCGTCAGTGGCAGGCTCGTCGCAGACGATGATGCCATGCTGGTGCGTCTGCAGGGCCGAGATGGTCCACTCCTGACATACAGCACCTTCAATGGCAGCTTTCAGGGCGCGTGCCTTGTGATGTCCATTCACCAGAATCATCACCTCCTTAGCATCCATTACTGTACCCACACCGACAGTCAGGGCGAGCTTGGGCACCTTGTTGACGTCATTGTCGAAGAAGCGCGAGTTTGCAATGATGGTGTCTGTTGTAAGCGTCTTCACACGTGTACGGCTGCTCAGTGAAGAGTACGGCTCATTGAAGGCAATGTGTCCGTCAGGTCCAATGCCACCCAGGAAGAGGTCGATGCCTCCAGCCTCTCTGATCATTTCCTCGTAGTGCTTGCATTCAGCCTCCAGGTCAGGAGCATTGCCGTTGAGAATGTGTATGTTTTCTTTAGGACAGTCAATGTGGTCGAACAGGTTACGTGCCATGAACGAGTGGTAGCTCTCAGGATGCCCTTCTGGCAGTCCTACGTATTCGTCCATGTTGAAAGTCAGTACGTTCTTGAAACTTACCCTTCCCTCTTTGTTGGCCTTTACCAGACAGGCATACATGCCTTCTGGTGATGAGCCGGTAGGAAGTCCCAGAACAAAAGGTTTGTCTGCTGTAGGTTGGGCTTCGTTGATGCGTTGTATCACGTGTTCAGCAGCCCATTGTGACATCTTGTCATAGTTTGGCTCAATGATAACTCTCATAGTTGTAAAAGTATTAAAGTGTTGTAGAAAAACGCTGCAAATATATAAAAACTGCCAGTTTTTCACAAATAAAAAAACAAAAAATAACGTTTTAGTTTTGTGATGTGCATATTTTGTACTAACTTTGTCAGCTGTTATCATTTAAACTTGACAAATTATGGTTACATACCGACAACTAACACAAAGTGAGATCGAGATCCTGGAAAATAATGTCTGCTGGGCGGAAGACTGGCAGCGAGTAAAGGTAGCCGAAGGCTTCAAACCCTATAACTTCCACCGTGTCATGTTCTATGGCGACATATTGTTGGGTGAGTTCAACAAACAGGTTGAAGTAACCAAAGGCTTTGTCAAGCATTCAGGCATCAACGATGCCACGTTGAGAAATGTCACTGTGGGTAACGACTGCTTGATAGAGAAAGTAGGCAATTACATCAATAATTACACCATAGGCAACGACTGCTATATTTCCAACATCTCCACTTTAGAGACCACTGACGACGCTACGTTTGGCGAAGGCTCAACCATCTCTGTCCTAAACGAGATGGGTGACGGAAACGTCATCATCTTCCGTGAGCTCAACTCACAGCTCGCGGCTTTCATGGTGAAGCATGCGCAGGACAAGGTGCTCAAGCAACGGCTGACACAGCTCATTGAAGACGAACTGCGCGTGGAGCGTCCTGACAGGGGACTCATTGGCAACAACGTGAAGATTATCAACACGAAGGACATTACCAATACCGTCATCAAGGGCGACTGCGAAATCAATGGTGCTGCCAGGCTGTTGGAGTGCACCATCATGAGCTCGCGCGATGCATCAGTATATATAGGTACAGGCGTCATATGCGAGAACTCCATCATCTGCGACGGCTGTAGCATCAACAATTCAGTGAAGATGCAAGACTGCTTCGTGGGTGAGGCCTGTCAGATTACCAATGGCTTCACGGCAGAAGCCAGCCTCTTCTTTGCCAATTCCTACATGGCCAATGGCGAGGCATGTGCTGCTTTCTGTGGCCCGTTCTCTGCCAGTCACCATAAGTCGAGCCTGCTCATCGGAGGACAGTTCTCGTTCTACAATGCCGGCTCGAACACCAATTTCTCCAACCATGCCTACAAGATGGGTCCCTTGCACTACGGGACACTGGAGCGTGGTACCAAGACGGCCAGTGGTGCCTACGTGCTCATGCCGGCTACCATTGGTGCCTTCTCTGTCTGCTTTGGCAAACTGATGAACCATCCTGACATGCGTAACCTGCCGTTCTCCTATCTTATGGCGTATGGAGAAACCATGTACATCGTTCCTGGACGTAACATCACCACCGTGGGACTATATCGTGACATCAAGAAGTGGCCCAAGCGCGACAAACGCTCCAAGCAGTCGCGTAAGTCCATCATCAATTTCGACTGGCTCTCACCCTTCACCGTTGGCGAAATCATGGAGGGCATCAAGATTCTGAAAGCACTGCGTGAAGCCTCTGGCGACAACGTGTCGTCATACAATTTCCATGAGTATGTCATCAATGCCACCTCACTGCGCAAGGGACTGAAGTACTACGATATAGCACTGCGCATCTATATGGGTGCCGTGCTCAAGCGTGCACAGAAGGAGGGCTTCTTCGGAAGACCTAACAGCAAGGTGGGCGAGGGCAGGTGGATTGACCTGAGTGGACTGCTCATGCCTGAGAGTGAGGAACAGCGACTCATCGATGACATCAAGGAGGGCACTATCGACAATATTCAGCAGATATTAGACCGTTTTGTCGAAATCAATGACAACTATAGCGACTATCGCTGGGCATGGTCTTACCAGCTCATTCTCGACTATTATCATCTTTCTGAAATTACTTCTTCTGATGTGGAGCGCATTCGCGAGGACTATATTCATGCTCGTAGGGCATGGATTGCTGAAATACGCAAGGATGCAGAGAAGGAGTATGCCATGGGCGATGTTGAGCAGGAGGTATTTGACGACTTCCTCTCGAAACTGGACCATGAGATTGATTATGAAAACTGATAGAAAAAGTAAAAAGGTAAAAAAGTAAAAAGGTAAAAAAGTAAAAAGTAAAAAGGTAAAAAACGGAATGAGCGATAATGTTATTTATACATTAAGTAAGAAATTCGCCCTGCGTATTGTTAAGTTGTATAATTATTTGTACGAACAGAAAAAAGAATACGTTATGTCCAAACAACTTTACAGATGTGGGACAAGTATCGGTGCAAATCTCTCAGAAAGTATTTATGCTCAGAGTGAGGCAGACTATATCAGTAAACTAAAAATCGCATTAAAAGAAGCAAGTGAAACAAAATATTGGTTAGAATTGTTATTTGAAGCAGAATTACTCAAAAAGAATGAGTTTGACTCTTTAAATAATGATATAAATACAATTATTGGAACATTAGTTAATATAATCAATAAACTTATAAGGAAATGAAAAAGAAAATTAAATTAGGGTGGGTATTCTTTTTACCTTTTTACCTTTTTACCTTTTTACCTTTAAGTGTAAATTATTGGAACATTAGTTAATATAATCAATAAACTTATAAGGAAATGAAAAAGAAAATTAAATTAGGGTGGGTATTCTTTTTACCTTTTTACCTTTTTATCTTTTTACCTTTCAGTATAAATAATTGGAACATTAGTTAATATAATCAATAAACTTATAAGGAAATGAAAAAGAAAATTAAATTAGGGTGGGTATTCTTTTTACCTTTTTACCTTTTTACCTTTTTACCTTTAAGTGTAAGTGCGCAGTACAGGTATGAAACCGTACCGGGCGACCCCATGAATGCGCGTATCTATACACTGCAGAACGGACTGAAAGTCTATTTGAGCGTATATAAGGAACGCCCACGTATTCAGACCTACATTGCAGTACGCACAGGTGGAAAGAACGACCCTGCAGAAACCACAGGTCTGGCACACTACCTGGAGCACCTCATGTTCAAGGGCACAAAGCTCTTTGGTACCAACAACCCAGAGGCGGAGGCGCCATTGCTCGAGGAGATTGAACAGCGTTACGAGGTGTATCGCCAGCTCACTGACCCAGATGCACGACGCGAGGCTTACCACGAGATTGACAGCGTTAGCCAGTTGGCAGCACAGTACTTCATCCCCAATGAGTACGATAAGCTGATGGCAGCCATCGGTGCTGAGGGTACCAATGCCTATACCTCCAACGACGTCACCTGCTACACAGAGGACATTCCTTCTAACGAGGTGGAGAACTGGGCAAAGATTCAGGCCGATCGTTTCCAGAACATGGTGATACGTGGCTTCCATACTGAGTTAGAGGCAGTCTATGAGGAGTTCAACATCAATCTGACACGCGATGGCCGTAAAGCTTATCAGGCTATGCTCGCCAAGCTCTTCCCCAGTCATCCCTATGGACAGCAGAGCGTCATCGGCACACAGGATCACCTGAAGAACCCCTCCATCACTAACATCAAGAACTACTTTAACAAGTGGTATGTACCCAATAATACTGCCATCTGTATGTCTGGCGACTTCGACCCCGACCAGGTCATTCGCATCATCGACAAGTACTTCGGACAGTGGAAACCCAGCACCAACTTGGTTTATCCCACCTTCCCACAGGAACGCCCCATCACGGCACCTGTCGATTCTACCGTTATTGGCAACGAGGCAGAGAACATCACGATGGGCTGGCGATTCAAGGGAGCCGGCGACGCACAGATGGACACGCTGAACATCATCAGCAACATGCTCGCTAACGGACGTGCAGGACTCTTCGAACTCAACCTCGAGGAACCCATGAAACTCATGGGAGCCAGTGCCTACGTCTATGACCTGGCTGACTATTCAGCCTTCGTGCTGAGTGGACGACCCAAGGAAGGACAGTCTCTTGATGAGGTGCGCAGCCTGCTGCTCAGCGAGATGGAGAACCTGAAAAACGGCAACTTCAGCGAAAACCTCCTGCCTTCTGTCATCAATAACATCAAACGCAGCTACTACCGACTGCTCGAAGACAATGGCAGCCGAGCCGACATGTTCGTCAACTCGTTCATCAACGGAACCAACTGGGCCGACGAGGTGGGCTATCTCGACCGTGTGTCGAAAATCACACGACAGCAGATCATCGACTTCGCCAAGGCACACTTCAACAACGACTACGTCTGCATCTACAAGCGACAGGGCGTCGATACCACTCAGAAAGCCATCGACAAGCCTGTCATCACTCCTATTCCTACCAACCGTGACCAGAGCAGCCAGTTCCTGCGCGACATTCAGGCTTCGCATGTCGAGCCCATTCAGCCACGCTTCGTCGATTTCAAGAACGACCTGACCATAGCATCCACCAGGAAAGGACTGCCCGTGCTCTACAAGCAGAACACGGAGAACGGACTCTTCACACTGGAGTTCTACTATGAGTTTGGTGACGAGGATGACCCACGCTACGAGATAGCTGCCGAGTACCTCATGGACTATCTGGGCACAAAGAAAAAGACGGCTGCACAGTTCAAACAGACCTTCTATGAGTTGGCTTGCGATGCTGTTATCTCTACAGGCACTAACAGTATCTCTGTTGCCATCAGCGGACTGAACGACAACATGGAGCAAGCCCTCCAGTTGCTTGAGGACCGCATGCAGAACGCTGTCGTTGACAAAGAGGCCTATCAGCAGTATGTCGATATCGTTCTCAAGGCACGTGCTGACCGTAAGGCTAACCAGCAGAGCAACTTCAGCTACCTGCGACGCTACGCTCAGTTCGAGAAGCACTTCCCCATGATGACCAACGACGAGCTGAAGAATGCAGACCCACAGGTGCTCGTCAACCTCATCAAGGGCCTGAAGAACTATAAGCACACCATCTTCTATTACGGACCTACCGACGAGCAGGCCTTCATTAAGCTGATGGACAAGAAACACGTTGTCGCCAAGAAACTGCTCGACGTTCCAGAAGGCGAAGTGGCCCATCAGGTAAAGACACCTGTCAACGACGTGTGGTTCGCTCCCTACGATGCGAAGAATATCTACATGGTTATGTTCCACAATGAGGACCGTCCGTGGCATCCGGAGGAGGCAGCACTCAAGGAACTCTTCAACGAGTACTTCGGTGGCTCCATGAATGCCATCGTCTTCCAGGAGATGCGTGAGGCACGCGGATTGGCTTATTCGGCTTCTGCCCGCTACAACACACCTTATCGTAAGGGATTCCATGAGAACTACGTGACAAACATCGCCACGCAGGCTGACAAGATGGTCGATTGTATCACTCACTTCAACGAGATCCTCGACACCATACCACAGTCGCAGGCTGCATTCGACATTGCCAAGGAGGCACTCTTGAAACGACTTGCCAGCCAGCGTACTACTAAGTTCGACATCCTCAACGCTTACTGGTCGGCAACCCACCGTGGTATCGACTATGACGAGAATGAGCTGATATACAGGGATCTGCCAAAAATCACGCTGCAGGATTTGGTGAACTTCGAGAAGACTTACATGGCTCATAAGACTTACCGTTACATCATACTGGGTAACGAGGAGCTCTTGGACATGGACTACCTGCGTAAGATAGGACCACTGCGCCAGCTCACCACTGACGAGGTGTTCGGTTACTAACAGCTGTTGTATATGGAATACATGTCACAGGAAGGCTACGACAAACTCGTAGCCGAATTACGCCAGTTGGAAACGGTGGACCTGCCACAGGTCAGGGATGCCATTGCCGAGGCACGCGACAAAGGTGACCTGAGCGAGAACTTCGAGTACCATGCTGCCAAGCGCGAACAGGGACGGCTGCTCAGCCGCATACGTTTTATGCAGAAGGTACTCGCCAATGCTCGGGTCATCGATACATCGCACTTAGGCTCCGACAGCGTACAGCTGCTCTGTAAGGTTGGTATCACCAATCTGGGCAACAACAGTCACATGGCCTATACCATTGCCAGTCCCCACGAGGCTAACCTGCGCGAGGGTAAGATTTCCGTCAAGTCACCCATCGCACAGGCGCTGATGAACAAGAAGGTAGGCGATGTCGTACAGGTCAGAGTGCCTGCTGGCACCTTGCAGCTACGCATCGAGAGTATTGAACGCGAGGTGTGACGCCAGTCAACAATCTAAATAACAGACCATTATCAACAAACGAAAAAAAATAATCATTTATGGCAAACGTAGTAGATTTTAAGTATGCGCCAATGTTCCAGGTTGGTAAGGACGATACCGAGTATCGGCTGCTCACCAAGGAAGGCGTAAGTGTTGGCCAGTTCGAAGGCCACGAAATAGTAAAGGTAAGCCGCGAGGCACTCACGCTGCTGGCACAGCAGGCCTTCCACGACGTGGAGTTCATGCTCCGTCGTGAGCACAACCTGCAGGTGGCGCAAGTGCTCAGCGACCCGGAGGCATCCGAGAACGACAAGTACGTCGCACTGCAGTTCCTCCGTAATGCCGAGGTGGCTGCCAAGGGCGTGCTGCCCTTCTGCCAGGACACTGGCACTGCCATCATTCATGGCGAGAAGGGACAGCAGGTATGGACAGGCTTCGAGGATGAGGAAGCGCTCAGCCGTGGCGTCTATAACACCTTCACCCAGGACAACCTGCGTTACTCCCAGAATGCACCACTCACCATGTACGACGAG
>Ga0247610_10007956_pt1 | contig 10829 bp, 7 predicted proteins | sample 174DNAGHGhighgp2_FD_193483 | JGI IMG/M metagenome (GOLD analysis project Ga0247610, IMG submission 193483) | Sheep rumen microbial communities from Palmerston North, Manawatu-Wanganui, New Zealand - 1742 DNA GHGhigh gp2 | ecosystem: Host-associated > Mammals > Digestive system > Stomach > Rumen ... | reverse complement strand
TGAAACCCTTGAACTTCTGCTAAATATAGAAGGTGTTTATGTCCCTAATCACAAAGTAAAAAAATCAACATCTAATCTTAATCAGGTAATATACACACCTGTAATTTCAGAGAAAAGCTATTTCAAAGACACATTTATTATAGAAGTTGCAAGAGGGTGTATGAACAGATGTGCTTTTTGTACGGCTTCATACATAAATCTTCCGTTTAGGCATAATAATTATGAGAAAATTATAGAATCGATTGATTTGGGACTTAGATATACGAATAAAATAGCACTTTTGGGGGCACAAATAAGCGCACACCCGAATTTTAATCAAATAATGGAATATATAAGAAAAAAAATTGAATCAGGAATAAATATTGAACTTGGAATTTCTTCTTTAAGAACAGATGCCGTAACTCCTGAATTAATAAAAACTCTTGTACTTGGAGGGCAAAAAACTTCAACTATCGCAATCGAAGCTGCAAGTGAAAAACTCAGAAAATTTATAAATAAAAATCTTAAAGAAGAGCAAATACTGAATGCAATTAAAATTTCAAGAGAAAACGGTTTAAAAGGACTAAAAATATACTCTATGATTGGCATTCCGAATGAAACCGATGAAGATATTGAAGAATTTATTAAACTTGCATCTAAAATAAAATCAGAAAATAAAGGATTTAATATAGAGTTTTCGTTCTCTACATTTGTTCCTAAACCAAATACCCCATTACAGTGGGCAAAAAGAGAAGATACAAAGTCTTTGGAGAAAAAACAAAAATATATAGAAAAAGAGCTTGCCAAAACAGGAATATCGTCGAAATTTTCAAGTCCTAAATGGGATTATTGGCAGACTGTTCTTTCAAGAGGTGATAAAACAATTACTCCAATGATGCTTGAAGTATACAAAAACGGAGGAAAGCTTGGTGCATATAAATCATCCGCAAAATCATTGAATATCAATTTGGATAAATTTATTAACGGTTTTGGTTTTGAAGAGCAACTTCCTTGGGATATTATTGAAACGAATCCCAGAAAAGAACTTTTACTAAACGAGTATAATCGTTTAATAAAAGTTCTTTCATAAAATACTTTATAGTAGATTTATTTTACATAAAATACTGCATTTACATTTGCGTTAACTTTTACCGTTCCTTCAGAAACAGAAGTTGAAACGCTTCCTTCTGCTGAAGAGTCAGCTACTGCTGAAAGCATATTTTTTGCCATATACAATCTTGGTGTTGAATATTTTTGTGTATCGCTGCAGCTTATACTCATGGATTTTATACCGTCTAAAGTTGTTCCAGCCGTTCTTGCCGCAATCGTTGCGCGGGAATTTGCTTTCTTTGCGGCAGATTCTATTAATGAATTACACTGTGACTCATAATTTGATACCGAGAAATTCAAGCTGTCAACGTTTGTAGCACCCGACTCAATTGATTTATCTATCATCATTCCCAATTTATCAATAGATTTTGTATGAACCATTACTCTATTAGAAACCTCGTATTTATCAAGATTTCTTTTGTTTCCGTTATACGTATAGACAGGAGATGCATTATAATTTGATGTTTTTATATAATCTCCATTTTGAGTGTTTATCATTGATTTAAGGATTCCATATACCTTATCTGAGGCTTCTTTATTCATCGCTGCAGCTTTTTGCATTGATTTTGTATCCGAAGTTTTTATTGCAAACGAAAGTTCTGCAATATCAGGAGATACGTCCATTTCTGCGGAAGTATTTATTGAAACATACCCTCTTTCTTTTTCCGCATTCTGAACCGCTTTTGCAGAAAGCACAGAACCTGCTGCAATTACAGAAACAAGTGTCAAACACACAATAACTTTTTTCATATAAATACTCCTTTTATTAATCTCTTGTCAAAGATATAAGAACTTCTTGCGGAATATAAGTATTCTTAACTCCTGAATCCGTATTAGCCATAAAGAATTCGACAGTTTCTCCCTTAGAAATTCCTATTTTATCAAACGGTATACATACGTCAATCACATCTTCATAAACAATTTTTATTTTTTCCGGATTGTCAAGAGTCCAAATATCAGGATGCAAAACAGATGCTAATCTTGCAGGATACAATTTATCTTTAACAAGAGTAAGCGCAATCTCATGTTCAAATTTTTCCATCAAAATCGGATAAGGATTATCTGTTTTACAAATCAATCTCAAATTAGCTCTCGGATTAAGTTTTGATGCGTTTCTCATATAAATATAAAACTGATTTATCCTGTCTAAATATGTTATTTCTCCGGAGCCTTTTGTTACATATAGTCTGAAATAAACATTCTTTTTATCGCAACAAAAATCAATTTTATCTACGTTTTTATTTTCTCTATAAACAGGCCCGTCAAGCATACTGATTGTACCCGCATTTGCCCAGTCTTTTGTACTGCTTTTTAAACCATCCAAATGAGGTGTTACAGATTTCTTTGGAAGTTTAAACGGTATATCCACTTTTGAAATAATGCTTTTATTCAATATTGACGGCGGCGTTAAATCCAGAAGAGAATATACGTGTTTTAGTCTTTCTCTGAACATATAATCAAATAAGAAGTCCTGACCTGAATTATTTGGTTCACCAAACCACCAAAACCAGTCACTTCCTTGAGATATCAGAATTTCACGTTTTGCCTCTTTTAAATTCGGATGATGTTTGTTCTTCTTCGCAAACTTTTCATAATCATCTTTTGTCTTTTTAAGATATGCCCAAGCTTTATTTTTTTCAGCATCACCAATCCAATATTTGAATGTTTTATCTATCCATGAACCTGAAAAAATCTTTTTTAAATTTTTCTTATGCTTGTCTTTTTCTACATAATTGCTTATCAAAACAGTTTCTAAAGAGGAATCTTTCTCTATTTTTGAATACATTCCCTGAAGAAAATCAATTCCGTCATTTTGATAATTTTCCCAGCAGTTCTCGCAATCCAATGCAATCGTTAAAAGATGCTTATCATCCGGCGATACAAGAATCTTGTTTTGAATAGTTTTTATTTTTTCATATAAATCATTAGCCGCCATTTCAGGATTAATTCCGGCATATTCAAAGTTTATAAGATGTGGAATTGATCTGTCTCTGAAAATAACATCTATGTCTGAATATTTTGTGCGATATGTATATGTTTTCAAAAGATGATAAGGGTCTGCCAAATTCCCTTTAAAATCTCTTACGAAGTCAAAATTAATAGAATTAGAAAGAACTCCTTCATCCGAAATCGTCCATTTAATTTCCTCTTGTGCAAAAATAGATAATGTTTTTGGCCCTATACAAAGTTCCGGCGGCCACATACCTTTTGGTCTGACTCCAAAAACTTCTTCCATTCTGTCTAATGCACTTCTTATTTGATATCTTGCATCATCAAGCATACCAAGCTTTGACGGAAGCCCTGCCTGCGTCTTTGTGTTCTTCGCAGAAGATTTAACATCAATTATTATAGGTAAGATAACATGATAGTATGGGCTCGTTGTAATCTCTATTCTTCCATTTTTTATGTATTTCTTATAAGTAGGAATTATTTCTTTCATTATTTGTTTTTGGATTTCCAGAATTTCAACTCTGTCTTCCTGCGTATAACAATTTTTCTTATCCCATAAATTTTTCAGCCTTGGATACCTGCTATAATGCATAGGGTCTATCCAAACAAGGTTGAATACAGCCATCAAATCTGCGTATTCCTGAGAATTAAAATCATCTATTCCGAAATTCTCTTTTGAAAATCTTTTTTGATAAAGTTTTCTGTATGTTTCATTTTTATAAACCATTGTTTCAAATTTTGTATTGAAAAAATTGTTTATAATGAAAGCTTTTTCTTCATCAGACAGGTTATCCGTATCCATTACAGTGAGTTCCGAATGAATATCATGAAAACCGTTTTCCGTATAATCAATTATTGAATCCACAAGAGACGGAACAATATCAAAATTTAATTTAAGTTTCGGAAATTTTTCCAAAAACAGAACCATATCCAAATAATCTTTAATTGCGTGGAGCCTTACCCAGGGCATTAAATATGTTCCGTTCAGCTCGTATACAGGCTGATGCATGTGCCAATATATAGCAAGTGAAAGTTTCCTTTGCATATTCATAAGTCGATTATACATGAATATTTACCCATCCGCAAGCAATTGTAAAGATTAGATAAAAGATATTTTTTATACAAATTGCGAAGCTGAAAATTTTGATGTATTATAAACTTATGAAAAAACATGTTATTGCCTATTTGCACACGCATTGGGACAGGGAATGGTATAGAGAGTTTGAAATATTCAGAATGCGCCTGTTAAGAGTATTCGATAAGGTTCTTGATTTGCTTTCAAAAAACAAAATTCCCAGTTTTTATTTTGACGGGCAAGTGAGTGCGTTGGAAGACTATTTAGAAATGCGTCCCGAAAAACGCGAACTTGTCGAAACACTGATTCGTCATAAAAAGTTATATATCGGTCCTTTTTATTGTTTGACGGATGAATTTTTAACGGACAAAACCTGTTTTTCCAAAAACCTTGAAATTGGTATAAAAACAGCTCAAAAATATGGTTGCAAAGATTTTATAGGATATTTGGCAGATACTTTCGGGCACAGCCAGAATGTTGTTGAAATCCTGCGTGATTTTGGAATTGATAAATGTATTGTTTGGAGAGGGTGCGGAGATTTTCCGGCTGAGTTCAGATGGTGCGGAATGGATACTGTTAATCTCGTTAGAGGTTATTTTCACGATACATTCTCTCTTAATACAGATATAGAAACAAAAGCACAAATCTTAAAACGCGAGCTTGATTTAATCTCGGAAAAATCTTCCGGATACATATTGCTTCCGATAGGAGCTGACCATTTAGGAATAGAAGAAAATATTTCCGAACAAATCGAAAAAATAAACGAGATATTAAACGAAGATTATTATATAACTCTCAGCTCTCCGTTTGATTATTTTGTAAGAGTTCAGGATAAATTTTCTGCCTTTGAATGGAATGATGAATTAAGAGATAATTCAAAAACATTTACTCTTCAGGGTTGTTATTCTTCAAGATTAGATTTAAAACGAGAAAACGTAGAATGCACTTACTTGCTCGATTTGGCATCTAGATTTGTAAAACAACAAAAAGAGGCTAAGTATAATTCTTTAATAGACTATGCCTATAAAATGCTTCTGCAAAATCAAGCTCACGACAGCATTTGCGGTTGTTCAACAGATGATACGCACAGAGAAAATCTGATTCGATACAAAAAGATTAAACAAGTAGCAAACGGCATAATAGATGAACTAAAATTTAAAAACGATTTCGGAAAGAAAAAAATACTTAACCTTTCTGACAAACCATTTTCCGGATTGGTTGAATTTGAAACCCAAAACGAAGAAGACAGCTACGAAAAGATATCATCTCAGCTCGGTTTTGACAAATATTTGCTTGCCGATACAAAACGAATTCCCATTACGGAAGATTATCTTCCGGTAAACAAATATTTAGCGAAAGTTAAAAATATCGCGCCAAACGAAATAGAATTCATATTACCTGAATTTTCAAAATCCGATTTAAAAATCACCGAAAAATATGTTGAAAATTCCAATATCAGCCTAAAAATATATGAAAACGAAGTCTTCATAAACGGTTTAAAAATGTCACTGATTGATTTTGCAGACTTTGGTGACAGCTACAATTTTGCTCCGGACAAAAATGATTACGGTGAAGAATTAAAAGTTGTAAAAACAAGAATTATTCAAAAAACACAATCAAGAGTAACCCTAAGAATTGATTTTGAAAATAAATGGGATATTGTTCCGTTATTCGTAACTCTTGATAACAAAGCTTCATACCTAAAACTTTGCTTTGATTGGGAAAATACCAAAAAGAATCATAAACTGTGTGTCGGATTTAAGCTCAATTATCCTATAACAGAAGTATTTTCTGAAGATATGAACACTATTATTAAGCGGAATTTTGAGCCAAATTATGATATCAGAAAAAATCTTCCGACAGAAAAAGGAATTGAAACAAAAAACAACACTGCTCCTATGCAAAGAGGACTTTTAATTGATGAAGAGGGAAATAATATTGGTGTCATAACCAAAGGTTTGACTCAGTACGAAGTTTTTGAAAACAATTTGTATATTCCGATATTAAGAGCTACCGGTCAAATTTCAAATCCTGATAATCCTGCAAGAACAACACCTGCAGGTCCGCCTTTAAGCGTTGAATCTCTTCAGATGCTTGGAAAAAATAAAGCTGAGATGTATGTTTTCTTTGGAAACGAAAACGACTTTGATTATGTGTTAAACCAAGTATACAATTACGTAATCTGCTAATTGTAACAATTTCGTCACAAACTAGCAAAAATTATTTTTAGAAGTTATATTACATTAGGAAGGTATACGAGGGGTAATAACTACTTTCCGGCATGAGGTCTTAAATTGGTAGATAATAGGTCAGCAGGTTTTTATGGAATTGGCGGCGCTTTTAACTTTAAAAGCGGCGATCCTTCCGGAACTGCAGCTAAAATGAGCCAGGAAAAATACGGTTCAGAAGCGATGTACTTGCCTCCCGCCGAAGGAGAAGAAGACGATAATTCTTTATTCAACCAACAATTTGTAGATAGGAGCGCTCTTTTAAGAGCAACTCTTAATTCTCTAGCGATGTCAAATGTAGCATCGGTGCTTAACTCAAAAAAACATAAAAGGGATGTTAAAGATATTTTGGAAGAGAAGGCGGAAGAAGATAAAAAAAAGAAACTTGAAGAAATTTTTGAAAAAGATACTGAAGAAAATAATGAAGATTTAGACCAAGAAAAATCTTAGACCTTTTTATGTTATTATATTTTTATGAAAATAGGAGCATTTATTGTACCAACAGGAATTGGAGCCTCAATTGGAGGGTTTGCCGGGGATGCCAGTTATTGGGCAAGAAAGTTTTCTGAAAAATGTAAGCTAATTGTTAACCCTAACGTTGTTAATGCTGCTTGTTTTTCCGGAATTACAGAAAACATGCTATATGTTGAAGGTTATTCTTTAGATGAATTTTTTAAGGGTAATTTAAACTTAGATCCTTCTAAAAACAATAAAGTGGGAGTAATTTTTGATAAAGCAATAACCCAAAATGTATTAAATGTTCACATAAACACTATTAATGCCGTAAAAACCGTATACGGAGTTGATGTAACAGGGTATGAAATTACGGAAGAACCTGTCGGAGTCGAATTTTTTATTGATAAATCCTGCAGTTCTACAGGTAATGTCAAAAACCTTTCAACATTAAAAAAATCTGCACAAAAATTAATAGATAATGGAGCCGAAGCGATTGCTGTTGTTTGTCATTTCCCGGAAACAGAAGATGATGACAAATATGCAAACGGTATAGGCGTTGATCCTGTAGGAGGAGTCGAGGCTATTATTTCTCATTACTTATCTAAAGAATTTAAAATACCTTGTGCTCACGCTCCTGCATTTTCGAGTATTGATATTTCAACAGAAATTGTTGACCCGAGAGCCGCAGCAGAATATATTACTCCTACCTTTCTGCCTTGTATTTTATTGGGATTGTCGCAAGCCCCCAAAATTGTTTCGCAAAGTTTAAACTTAATTAATGTTAACGACGTGGATTTTCTGATTGTTCCATATAGTGCACTGGGCTCTATTCCTGTTTTAGAGATGTCAAAATTAAATAAAAAAATATACGCAGTTAAAGAAAATAAGACAGTTTTAAATATTACACCTGAGAAAATAAACATAAAATGTGATATAATAGAAACGTATAAAAAATTATGGGAGCTTATATGAAAAAACAAGGATTTACTTTAGCAGAACTGCTATTATGCGTAGGAATCATCGGCATTGTTGGCGCCATGGGTGCATTTGCAACAAAACATTCTATTGATCAATCTTACAAAGGTTTTTGGTACAACGGTTATGTTAATCTATCTAATGCTATTGCAGATTTAGAACAAAAAAACAAGTTCGATTCAGGTACAACTAACTACATACAAAACGCACCAAGTTTTGCTTCAAATGTTAGTGAAACATTTGGTTTAGGGGCTCTTAATAATTCAACTTCTTTTACTGCAAAAAACGGAATTTCATACAGCTTTTCTAATATCACAAACAATGCTACATATTATATTACAATGAAAGTTCCGCAGCCAAAAACAAGAATTAATCCAAACGGAAGCGCAACTACTAAATTTGCATATAATCACAACGATAAAATTTTAATGCCTATTGCAGGCGGAGATATTAATCTTCAAGCCAGAATGGATCTTTTGCCGTTCTACTTGGAAGACGGAACTGCTAATTATAAAAAAGATGCTTCTGGCAGCGTTCGCAAAAAAAACGTACAGTATATGCCATTTAAAGAAGCTTATTGCAAATCAGATTTAGGGACAGGTGCACCTGTTACAACGGAAGAAATATTACAAAATATGAAAGCTTACATTCCAGACACCGATAATGTAATTAATTTTGAATACAAAAAAATAATGGCAAAGGTAGCTACAATAGAGGGTGTTGGCGTCGCCAACGTTGGCGTTGGTAGCGTTGGTGTTGATGTTTCACCGGTTGTTGATCCGAATGCAGTAGATAAATCCCTTGACATTGAATCATTAAAAGACAAGTCCCTTTTTAATAAAATAAACGAAGCTGAAGGATTAGATAAAGGTTTTAAAGATTTTACGGTAATACCAGCTCAAAAGAAGGGTACTACAGTTACAATGATAGATTGTACCGGCGTTAGCAGTGTCGGCGGGATTCTAAAAGTAGCTAATCCTAAAAAAGTCAGATAGAATAAACTTTTTATCATAAAAAAAGGGAATGATTAAATTCATTCCCTTTTTTTATGCGTTAACATTTTTATTTTACTGTAACTGTATTATTATCAGCCAGGAATTTTGTTACTTTTTCATTCAATGCTTGTTGAGAAAGTGCATTAAACACTCCTGGAGTTTGAGTAAGTTGTTTTACTAATGCAGACGGTTCAATTTGATACATTTTGCTAAGTTCTGTTAATTTTGCACCAAAATCAGCCTGAGAAACTGTTATATTTTCTTCTTTTGCAATCTTATCAATTACAAGAGAATTTTTAACTCTAACTGCAGCATCCTCTTTTAGACTATTCATAATATTGTCATATCCTTGTGCTTCAATTGCTTGTTCCCAAGTAAAACCTTGCATTTCAAGTTTTTGTCTGTATTCTGCAACAAGTTCATCAGCTTCTCTGTCTATCATTGATTGTTGAATATCAACTTTTGCTTCTGATGTAACTTTTTCAAAAACTGCTTTTTCTGAGTTCATTCTGTCAATATCTTCTTTTTGTGTATCAAGATATTTTTGAATATCAGCTTTTAATTCATCAACTGTTTTGAATGGTCCTACTTTTTGAACGAACTCATCATTAAGTTCAGGAAGAACTTTTGTTTTTATTTCATTAATTTTACACTTGAATGTGGCAGGCTGGCCTGCAAGTTTCTTTTCGTGATATTCTTCAGGGAATTTTACTTCAATTTCAAACTCTTCCCCGATAGGTCTGTCAACTAACTGTTCCGCAAATCCCGGGATGAAGCTTGAGTTAGCTAAATCAAGAGTGAAGTTCTTTGCATCACCGTGTTCAATCTTTTCTCCGTTTGAATATCCGTCGAAATCAAACACAATAGTATCTGTTCCGACAGTTTTTCTGTCTGTTACAACAACTGTTGTTGCATGTTGTTGAAGCATTCCGTCGATTGATTTTTGCATAGCATCTTCAGGTGTTTTATGTCCTTCGATTTCTAGTTTTAAACCTTTGTATTTTCCTAAAGTTACTTCAGGTCTTAATTCGATTTTTGCAGAAATTTTTAAATCTTCACCAATTTTGTAATCATAAGATTCTACATAAGGTTGAGCAACAATATCAAAATCATTTTCTTTAATTACTTCAGAAAAGATTTTTGGAAGAGCATTTTCTAATGCTTCTTGTTTAATTCTTTCTTCACCTATATTTTGTTCAACAATATTTCTCGGAGCTTTTCCTTTTCTAAACCCCGGAATGTTTACATACTGTGCTAACTTTTTTGCAGCATTGTTATAATAATTTACCGCATCTTTTGCAGGAATTTCAATATCTACTTTTACGATATTGTCTGCTTGTTTTTCAATTGTTGTGTTCATATCTTTTTCCTCTTTTCTTTTTAATTTAAAAGTACAATAAACAGAGCTGACATGCAAGAATTATAAGGTCTGACAATTTAAATTACTGGACTTTTCTTATAAAGACTGTATAATTATTATGTAGATACTTTATTAGGAGCTTTATATGAAAAAATTTGGATTTACTTTGGCAGAAGTATTAATAACTTTGGGCATCATTGGTGTAATAGCTGCTCTTACAACTCCGGCTTTAGTTAAGAATTCAGGAACTGCAAAAATCGGTCCTTCTTTAGCTAAATTTGTTAATACTGTTGAAACAGGTGCCGAACAAATGATGTACAAAGAAAAACTCAGACAATTGGGAGCAAGTAATCTATTATCACTTGCAAATTACATAATTATGACACCTACTGATTCTTATGAATTTCAGGGCGGTGACGGCACTAAAAAAAGTCTAGCAGGAATTGTAAATAAATATGAAACTTATATGAATGGTGTAGAAAATTATAGCCCTGGGTATTGTTCAGACCATTTTGAATACCCAGAAAGTTTAAATTGCCACAGTATCATGGTGGGTCTGGTAATGAATGAAAGTTCAAGAACTCTGATGGAACAGAGAATTGAAAACTTAAAAAATAACGGAGCAGTGTATCAACTAAAAGATGGCTCTATCATGGTAATAATTCCGGCTAAAAAAGATGAAATACACGTTGGCGCATACA
>Ga0247610_10007954_pt1 | contig 10831 bp, 10 predicted proteins | sample 174DNAGHGhighgp2_FD_193483 | JGI IMG/M metagenome (GOLD analysis project Ga0247610, IMG submission 193483) | Sheep rumen microbial communities from Palmerston North, Manawatu-Wanganui, New Zealand - 1742 DNA GHGhigh gp2 | ecosystem: Host-associated > Mammals > Digestive system > Stomach > Rumen... | reverse complement strand
AGAACTTTGTTTTTAAAGGAGAGGAAGTCCCAGATAAAGCCACATTGAACAGACTAGCTAAGGACTATAAGGAAAAATTCGCTTCTCTCTTTAAGTCTGCTTATTTTGGAGAATCTGTGTGGTTAGTTAAGGAAGAACCTGTGTCTGTATTCAACTGTAAGCTAGTTTTCAGCTGTACACCTTCAGAAGAAGCTGAGCTTGACGCTTTCTTCAGAACCGAAGGATTCGAGGCTGAAATTAGTGAAGTAATCTTTAGTAAAAATAAATAATGGTTTTTAGAATGTCTAAGCGAACTAAAAAGACAGAGTCTGTAGAGCTCTTAGCTGGGGGTAGCTCGAAGAAGCTCAAGTTAACAGCTAAGGACCCCTTTGAAGGCCGCTTTGGGGAAATGTCTGTGGATATTCCTGATACGTGTATAGCAGAAGTATGTGGGAAGCTCTTTGGGGATGAGCGGAGCACCCCTCGGTTTGAGATTAAGAGCTATAAGAGCGAGCTTGTTGGAGTAGCAAAGACAGTTTGTGGGGAAACCCGCTTTATAGAAGAAAGCAAGGTCTGTCTCCTATTGACCTATGAGAAGGACAAGAAAGATGATATGGTGACGCTGCTTACTGAGTGTTTTCCTCATTGCTGTTATAGCTTTAGGTGAAGAAAGTCCTAGTCAAGTCCTGAGGCGTATTATGTTAAATAAAGCTCAAATTTAATATTATGAGTGTAATTAAGTACTCAGGATCAGGCCCAGTTACTACATACTCGGGGTCAGGTCCAGTTATTACGTACTCAGGGTCAGGGCCAGTTATTTCATCAAACCCTAAACCACCACCACCACCAGCCTCCATTAATTTCAAACCAGGACTAAGCTTTCTATCTGATGTTGCTAAAAAAATAAAGGACTATGCTAATAGTAAAAGCAATAGTAGTAAGCCAACCAATAAGAACAAGGACATCCTTCGTATCACCTACCCGGATAAGAATACTCCTTCATTTTCAGGCGATCCTGGGCTTAGAACCATATATAGCGATAATAACAGCGGATATTACTATGAACCAGCCTATGGATATTCCTCAGAGCCGTGGGGTCCCGGCTTAGTAGATACCTTTAGAGGAAGCGGCTTACCTGACCCATTTTTCATTTAATAAAGTCAATTTTTATTTTTGTTTGATATGTCAAGACCACCTAGAGTATTCGATGCGGATACTGGTGAGGAATTGCTTCCCAATTTTCCACTAATACCAATACCCCCTTCAGGTCCACTTGTGCCTAAAGGACCTACTTCAGGGCCGCTTGTGCCTAAAGGACCCACTTCAGGCCCGCTTGTGCCTAGTTCAATCAATAATAATTCGGGAGGAATGAGTGGATTTAATGCTGAAGGCGCGAAAGCGGCTGTTGAAACTGCGCAATTTATTTGGAATTCGCTTACTCCCAAACAACAGGAGAAAGTCATAAAAGTAGCTACTAAGGCTCCTCGAGAGGCGATTTTAAACTTGAAATATATTCCTGAAGCCTTTTCATCGCTGGGAAAGCTTTTTTCAAAATCGAAAAGATCTAAGAAAGGAGCAGGCAAAAATACCAACAAAAATGATATTGACAAAATGTTGCAATTAATCAACACCAACGAAGGTCAATTTACTGTTGTCAACAAACCCTCTTCCGGATCTTCTTCTGGATCATCAGGAAGTAGGGGTATGGATCTTATTTAAAATAAACTTCAATTTTTATTTTTTATTATTTTTCATATCATGTCTGTATCTGTTTCCTTGGGAAGCTTAGAAGATCCCCTTGTCCCTCAAACCTCGGTAGTCAAGAGAGCAAGAACCGAAGATGGTTCTGTAGTGACCAAAAGTGAGCCTATTGAAGATATTACCAATAGGGTTCGCGTCAAAGTTAAACGAAGCAGTGATACTGTTAAAGATAATCCTCTTGTGTTTCAACCTGAACCCAACCCTGCAGTCAAAGTGGAAACTATTGCTGTAGGAGACGCTCCAGCTGGGTTAGTAGCTGTACGTGGCAATGCAAAAGTGCTTAGATGCCCTCGCTGTAATACTTTTGTTAAGGTAGGGTCTGAGCATACTACAGCAGAATGTAACGCTCGTATCCAGCGCAAGGCCTCAGGGAGAGCTTCAGCCAAGGGCAATTTTCTCAGAAAGAGAATCAGACTTACCCCTAAGAGAAGAAGTACTTTAGAGACCATGGTCCTTAATGCCACCAAATATGACTCTATTGTAAAATTAGCTCCTCGCATTGAAAAATGGGTTGTAAAGAAGGAGAAGAAGTTGACTAAGCCCAGCAAGAAACTTTTTGCCTCCTTGCTTTCAGCTCTTCAAGCCAGACCCGACTTGAAAAAACTTAAAACTAATTTTAGAAAAGCCGGTCTTGTTAAATAAACCCCCTCAAATTTTTTCTTTTTTCATAGATTATTGTCTTTTTTAAAATGGCCGCCCGCCGTAGAAGAAGTACCAAACGTAAAACAACCCGCCGTCGCAGAAAAACAACCGTTTCAGCTAGCGTCCTCAACGAGCTTATTAAGCGTCTCAAAGCCGGTTCAGTTACTAAGCGCCGCCGTAGGAGAAGATCTACTAGACCTAAAAGCGGAGCCTCAGCCAGAAGTACTCCTATCACTAAACGTCGCAAAGTAAAAGCCAGACGTAAATATAAGAAAGCCGGCAAGCGGGGACGCTCCAGTTTGTAAGTTATAATAAAGTCAAATTTTTTATACTTTCTTTTTATATAATACAATCATGACCACCCCTTGGGATACTAATGACGGACAGAAGTGGCTTGCCAAAGCTCTGAATCCAGCTGGCTTTCAATCTGTGGATTTGAAAGGCTTGCCAGACCAGGAAGCCCACAACGTTGTAGTGTTGAATTATCAATCGCAATATGCTATTGAGCCCCCTGCCATGTACAATGCCGTAGGTACAGATTATTCAACCTATGAGTCTGAGATTCTTTGTTATCAAGACCCTGTTGTCTTTGGGGTCAGTGCTTCCTATCCTACAGGCACCCTTGATCCTTTACACGACAACAAGATTGTTCATGTCAAATTTGGCAGCGCCGCCGAAGGCCATCTTGCTCCTCCATCTATTACCTTTAATAGTACCGGGTCTATTTTCCCTAGAACCTGCAAAACCTTTATCAACACTCAGTTGGGAGGAGGCCGCGACATCGACAATTCTTATGCTGCTCTTAAAGACGTCGCTCAACGCCACCGTGTGATTTATGGTGCTATTCAAGCTATTCCTACTTGTTCTCAACAAGATAACAGTGGTACTATTGCAGTTTCTCAACAACCTTTTATTGGAGACAACCTCAATAATCAAGTTTCTCGTGGTATTGGTTATGGTATGGCTGTTGGTATGACTCAAGAAGAAGCAAGAGAACAAGGCAGATTACATGGTGTCCCTCAAACTGGTACTCGTATTTATACTGTTGAGGACTTCCCTGACGCAGAAGATACTATTAGAAACCCCGCTGCTTTGCTTACTCGTTTCTATGATGGTTGCTATGCCCCTTATAAACTAAAGAACCCCTTCCAAGAAGATTTTATCACTACTTCAGATAATGTTACTACTATGGCCCCCTTCTGGACCGTTGGTGCTGCTTATCGTCTCTATGGATCTGAAGCCTGGGTTCCTATGGACTGGGATGTTTCTGCTAAATCCTTTGTTCCTCCTAAGAACGGAGATGGCAATAGACCTAACGTACAAGCGCAATTCTTGAAAATGTCTTTAATGAGCAAAACCGGAGCCTTGAAGGAAATTGTCTTTTGTAACTGGGATGCTACTGCCTTGCCTGATGCTGAAAACAGAAAGACTGGGTTGTTTGAAGCAGATGTTGATATTTTGTTTATGGGTCTTTTGAATAACTATACCTATGAAGGCACTGCTGGTTTGTTGGCAGATAACAACTCTGATGCCACTTATGAATTCCAATTTACCTATAACGGAACTCCTCAAACTACTGGAGGTCAGAATCCTGAAGCTGTTAAAAATTGTCATGTTTATCGCTGCGGCGATGCAGGTACTCCTCGAGCTCGCTTGCCAAACAGCAACATGTGCTCTATTATCTCTAAGGCTATGAACATGAGAGGTAATATCACTATTTTGATTCGTATGGGCGTTGAAGTTATTGTTACTGCCGCTTCCGCCTACAGCCCTTTCAACCATCGTTCTCCTCAATATGATGAGGCTGCCTTAAAGTCTTATTTGAAGATCGTTCACCGTATGTCAGATGGGTTCTATGGCAATGCTGCTTCAGACACGTTCCATACGGGCTTATACCAGTGGATCATCAACAATCTGTACACCAGCGACGAGACCGTAGATTTCGCCAACAGAGGAGCCTACTGGAGAGGTGTATTAAGCGCTGCTTAAAATAAAACTCAAATTTTTTCTTTTTCATAGATTATTGTCTTTTTATAAAAATATGAGCGGATCAGCCACAGTAGGAGCGTTCAATAATTTTCCCGTATTTCCCAAGCTAGTCACGGATGAAACTCTCAAAAGAGCTCGAGTGGAGAGCAGCGATGGAGTTTCGATCAAAGTGAGTCCTTTGGACCCGATTCCCTCGGCAGATATTACAGACTTGAAAGACAACGTTGCTCTCATCAAAAACACGAATGCTTCGATCGATGACAAGATTGGAGAGCCCGGTGACGGCCCTTGGGACCTTTCTGTGCCAGAAGTAGAATTGATCCCAATAGAAAAGAAAAATGCCCTCGACACCCACACTATCAAGACAGTTTTAGGGAGCAATGAAGATACGTCAGGTACTGCATCAATCGTGGGGATTTTAAAGAGTATTAATGAAAATATAAGTGGAGGATCTACTGTTTCCATAATACCTACACTCAGTGAAGGAACAAAAATTGCTAATTTTACTATTGATGGAGTTGCAGGCGAATTATATGCGCCAAACGGCGGAGGAGGTGAGCCAATATCTTTATCCACTATTCGAATATTAGAAACTGGCAAACCAGTTAGTGGTTCTTTTTCCGATAATAGCGCTCCTACTCTTTATATTACTCTTGATCAATCAACAGGCAGTTACCCTACTTCTTTTTTCGATAATTTGCCTGAAGGAACCGATTATATCCTGTTTTATTGGAAAACAATGAACAAACTTGCCTTATGTCCCCTTTCTTCTTTATTAAACAATTCTGGTCCTTTTCATTTATTTAGTGTTTCTGATACTGATCACAACAACAATATTCGTAGTTATGCTGATGTTATTTTGACGAAAAATGTACAAAGTGATTATACAGAGTATGGATTTAGTATTACTAGAAAAGCCTGGCAAATTTCTATGGGCATGCAAAGTATTTCTACAATTACTGCAACTAATTTTACTTCTTTGCCTTTTACTTATGATGGGCAATTTCTTGCCTATCCTGCGACTTTAACTCCTCTTTCTATACCTGAAGGAAGTGGTAGTGGTGGAGGCGCCGATATGAGTTCTTATCTAAAATCTCAAGAATTGACCACACGACCAGATACAAGCTTTAGTAGTAATTCTCCTTCTATTACTTTACCAACTCCCCCCTCCTGGTGTCGTATCTTACAAATAACAGTTCGTGTGGGAGGAAGACAAACCACAGTGAATGCTCACTATATTCCTTGGCCAGGAGTCCCTCACACTATTTTTTCTGTGGATTGTGAAATTTGGAATCCTGTTCTGGAACTTTTTAGTCATAATTGGTGCGAATTTGAATATGATAATGCTACAAACAGCATTACTTGGACTAATTATGTGCAATGGGATGAAGATTTCGCGTTGGATGGAAAAGTTACTCTGCAAGCAAAAGGAATTGCAAATTGCGACACTACAACCTATCCCGTGAACCTGAAAAGTGTAATTGCCCTGGCTTAAAATAAAAATCAATTTTTTTATTACGCGAGAAATGAAGGTCTTTTCTTCGTTACAGGACGCCATCACCAATATTCGAGGTTGTTTTTGTTTAGGTTGCCGCACTTTCCAGACTCCTATGGTCGAACAGCACCCTAATAATGGGAGAACAACCGTATGGATTCTTTGTGGTATTCCAGGAACAGGGAAAAGCACCATCGCTGAGATCTTAGCACAAAGCTATCCTCCCTTTTCCTGTGTTATTATCTCGAGAGACGAGACTAGAACTGACTTACTCCATGATATGGAACGGTTAGATGAGGATACCAGAAAAAGGCGACATAACATGTTGGATGAATTGACTACTTGGGAGGTCATTTCCCGCTTACAACGCCTTATTACTGATACTCCAAAAAAGGAAAGAAGAGCCGCAATCATCATTGATGGATGTCACACCGATTATATGACGGTGATGCATCTTTTGCTTTGTCTGAATGAAATGGGGAACGATGTCATTGTGAATTTTGTGGTTTTGGGAGATGCAGATTCTGTCTGTTGTCACGCTATTAATGACCGAAAAGAAGGAGATTATAGCGATTATGGTCCTAAGGGGTTTCATCAGTCTTTGCCTGATTGTGTAGTAAAAAGAAAGCGACAAGAAATGCACGACCTGATTAAAAACCATAGTAACGATATTGTTGCCCTGGTAGACGAGGTATATTGTATTCCAGATTGTTTTGACCGCTTCGCTCGCCAGCATCGTCCTTTGTTTGATAAATAACTTGTCAAAATAAATTTTATGTTTGCTTTCCTTACTTCCCTAATAGAACTATTAGGACTGATTATCAAATCTTTTATAAAACCGTGTTTTTCTCATGCCTCTGCAGAAAGTGATCGTCAGAACCCAGAGCGCTCCAACCATTCAGTCCGAGAGAGGGGTCCAGTGCCTAAAAAGTCACGAAGAGCTTCTATTACTGAGAAGACAGTATCTTCTACTGAAAGAACAATCATCTATGAGCTGGGATCCTCCGGATCTTCCAGCCCCCAAGCCCTTGAAGAAACCCCCCAAATTTCGTATTGAACAATAATCTAGTAAAAATAAAACCTTTATTTTACTCGATATCTACTATAATATCCTCATCAAAGGTCTCCCATTCTTGCTCAGAAGGAAGCAGTTCAACCGTGTTATCGTCCTCTTCATCGATTTTTCTCTTTTTGGTTGGATTTTCTTCTTTTTCGAGTTGTTCTAGAGCTTTTACAAAGTTGTTTACTGTATTAAGGTCTTCGTGCAGCTCTTCTCTCGCTGCTTTTGTAGCTATTTGTCTAGTCATTTTTCTGCGAGAACCAACCATCCCATCCTCATAGAAAAAGCTTACATGCCCATTTTCTAGTAAATCGAATTCAACAAATTCATCGTTATAAATACGGGCATAATGCTCCCAATGTACTAAATCTGTTGGAACCCCCTTCATTCTTTGATGATATCCAATAGAGCCTTGACTTCCTAATAGCTTGTCTGCGTACATTTTCTTCATAATAAACCAGCTTTCTATAGCCCCTAATACTTCTTCTCCCTTCTTAAAGTTCTTACAGGGATCAAAGTCTACATGAAACTGACAAAGCGCTTTTCCACAAATAGGCTGCCCATATTTCTCCTTATATGCTTCCTCGGTATACTTCAATAAGTCTTTCCTAATATGCATTGAATCAGTATCAGTATAAAAAAGCCCAGGGGCACATTCTGGATGTAGTTCTTCCATGTCTTCTGCTAAAGCCATTACTCTCCCTATGATTCTTCTTGCCATAGCCAACACATTTGATCCAAACTGTACATAGTTCGCACTTGTATCAAGCTCATGGAACTTGACAGCTATGTGATCCTTATCAAGATAAGTAAAATCTTTAATTCTATAGGCATTAGCATTAAAGATCTCTCTCCAGTTATTTACTTTTTCCCATTTAACATTTTCTTCTTCACCTAGCTTTCTCCAGGTTGTACTTTCAATAATTTCTTCTCTATAATTTGTAGGTTTTAGGGCGGATTTCCCATAAATACTGTTCATCATTAGCTTGGTATTAAGCTGTATAGGGTGTGTTTTATTTTTAGCACGGAACTCAAAGAGCTCTGTAATCATTTTTCTACAGTCGTAATAGCGCTTTCCTTCCCATACAACCGCGGCGTCCCAGTAAAAAGTAGCGTCCTGGAACTCTATCATATTAAACAAGTCTATAGCATTAACCCACGTATCAACAGCTCCATGAAAGTTTTGATATTCATTAAGCTTAGTTTTCTCGTCTTTCACACATAAAAGAGGAAAATGCCTATCTTTCCAGCACATAATACTATATACATGAATCCAACCGTCGTTATATTGCTTGAAATCTCCTTCTTCAGCATCTGGATGAGTAAATTTCTCCATAAAGTCCTTTTCAGTATATTGACCTTTAATGAATTTAGGTTTACCTGCCGTCATCCAGAGTTTCGAAATCGCACTAGGATAAAGAGAAACACCATCATAGTCTACTAGTATGGAATCCTTATTATTTTCATCCATAATATAGTGAAATTTTTCATTATCCCTAGTCATAACACGTCCTCCTCTAATGGTTTGATGCCCAATATAGCGAAGAAGCCCGGAAGACATAAAAAATTCATCATTATCATATTTGGGTAGCCATTTCATAGAAGGACGTTTTCCATTACGATTTTCTATAAACATGGGTTCTCCATTCTCATCTTTCTCTTGTTTCCACTCTACAACACAGCTTTTTAAGCAGAAATCATAGGCAAGAGAGGAGATAGTAAGATACTTGAAAGGACTGTACTTAGTTCCAAAAGGAGGATTTCCATTAATACCTTCAACGTTCTTTCCTACCATTAAGCTATCAAACCTATCCATAACAGCCTCTAATACACGAACATCCTGATCACAATAAAAGTATGCATATTCTTTATAATTAAATTCTTCTATATAGGTATATTCATATTTGTCACGATTTTGAGAATATATCCTATCACTATCATAGGTATCTTCAATCTCATATTGTCTATATAAATTTGATTTATATTCAATAGAATGACCCCAATGTGTATCATATTCGTCTTTCCACTCTTTATATTCAGGAATAAAAGGAAGGCTCTTCTTTAGATTTAGTATAAATTCCTCATATTTTTCATCATTAAAGAAATTCTTAGCATATTCAACGGGAACCCACCCGTTAGGAAAATTCTTAAAAAACTCATAAGTATATAGTTCATAAGGAAAAACTTCTTTTCTTATAGTTTTCTTTGTTTCTTCATCTAAAAAGGCGTTTCCAGCATTTCTTAAAGACATTTGAAGAAGAGGAAGAGTATCTCGAAATTCAATGTATATCTTAGTCTTTCCCCTACCAAATTTTCCTTTAGCAGAGTAAAGTTTGTCTCCTTTTTTCACTAGATCAATGTCTCTTAGGTATTTTAATAAGAAGGTAAAATCATAACGAAGATTGTGAAAATAGACAGCACATACGGGAAATTGCCAATGCCAAGATTTATTACAGAATATTTGCTGAAGTCTCTTTAAGAACCGTTCTCCACAATCTTCTCCCCAATAATGAGAAATTCCTTTAGGTTCATAGGTAGCTTCAGTATCGCCTTCTTGATACACTTCTTCATAATCAGTAAATGATATACAATAGGGTCTATGATATTTTTCATCAGTAGAACACTCAAAATCAGCAAAAATAACAGGTTCTGGACTTTTCTTATTGAAGCACTTAAAAGGGCGTACATCTTCATCAAAAACATACTCATTCTCAATACCTGCAAGAAGCTCTTTAGAAGATTGCTTATAATTCACCATAAACCCCCTATCTTTAGCGGCTTTGGCGAATTCGTAAGAGTTCATTGGTTTTAACAACTTTGCTTCAAAAGCGTCATTCAAAACACGTAAAAATGGAACAAATACAGTGTTTCCTTTTTTGTTAACAAAAGGGATCTCTTCATGAGCAAAAAGGTGTCCTTTAAAGAAATCTAAAGAGATAACTTTCCAGTTAGTATTCCCACTATTTTTATTAGGATATTGATTATTCGAAATTGTTATATTTCCATTGCGCCCAACTGATATTTTATGTATAATTAGGCGATATTTGAATGAATTTAGAACCATACGAAGATCCCTTGTTTTAATAACGTTTCCATAACAAACATGTTGTCTATAGAGCTCCCTGATTACAGCTTCCTCAATATGAAGGAGTTTTAAGGCATAAATAGCACAAGGAACTGATCCAATAGTTTTTCTTTGTTCTTCATTCAAAATAGGATCAATTAACTGCTTATTGAAGCAAAATCTGATTCTTTCTTCTCTAGTATCTCTTATTTTCTTCCAATATTCCTTATATAGATCGTTCACTGAAGACTTATCAATGTCCATTTCATTATCAAACTTTGCATTGAAAACCCCATTTTTATGTTTTTGATACTGAGTAAAAGGAGGAATATTAGAAACAAAATCACTAAAAACTGTTCCTTTTAAAAGAAGTTTTGACTGCATATCTTCATTAGAATTATATACTGCTATACTACGCGTTTCCCATACCTCTGGATAATCTTCTCTTTGTGAAGGCTTCTTTGCTTCAGAGGCAATCCTTGCAACAGGATCAGAGCCTATAAAGGAAGTTCCTCTATAATAAATCTCCCAGGCCCTCTCTGGATGTTCTAGCATTTCAAAGATTTTCTCTATATTTTCATAAGAGTACTCTATAGAAGACAGCTTAGGAACTTCCTCCTCATCAAACATATTAACCTGCTCAAGAAGAATAAAAAGAGGCCTCTGGGGGGTGCTGGGGATCGAACTAGTGTCCGAAATAAGACGTGCCTTAGCTTCTGAGACCGTCATTTTAGAAAGATCATAGTAAAAGTAGACCATTTTAACAAGAATAAAAACTCGGCGTCTGAATTAAATTTGAAAGTCCTCATTTTTGAATTTTTAAGTTTGAAATTTGAATCTT
>Ga0247610_10007953_pt1 | contig 10831 bp, 7 predicted proteins | sample 174DNAGHGhighgp2_FD_193483 | JGI IMG/M metagenome (GOLD analysis project Ga0247610, IMG submission 193483) | Sheep rumen microbial communities from Palmerston North, Manawatu-Wanganui, New Zealand - 1742 DNA GHGhigh gp2 | ecosystem: Host-associated > Mammals > Digestive system > Stomach > Rumen ... | reverse complement strand
GCGTCTTGCGGGGTCGCGGTATCGCCGTGTGCGGCATCGTTTTCGCGGGGGAGCGGATGCACCTGGAGGCCTTCCCGCGGGATGTCCGTGGGATAACGCATGTAGCGCGGACGCAGTGGCGACATCAGGCGAGGCATGTCTGGGAATATAGCTTTTTTATTTTTTTCTGTAACAACACGCAAAAAATGCGTGTTGTTTCATGAGCAACTTGTAAATATTCCTAACAAGTTGAGATTTTATCCAATTCTCCGGCCTGGTAGAGTGCGGTTTTGCGCGGCATTGAATGCTTTCATTTCGTCCGTAAGAACTTTCTGCAATTCGTCCCTAGGCAACAGCAATTGATAATCTGCTACGCCAATGGGTTTGTCGATACCATCAAGCGAAAGCTCAACCTCAACGGAATCCTTTGTCGCGCACAAAATAATACCAATGGACCTGTTTTCATCTTCGCCGCGTTCCAAGCGATCCAACAAAGACAAGTAATAATTCATTTTTCCAACATATTCTGGTTTGAATTCGCCTATTTTCAGGTCTATCGCCACAAGACTCTTTAGCTGGCGGTTAAAGAAAAGCATGTCGACCTTTCTTGTCTTGCCATTGAATTCCAGTACATGTTGATTTCCTATAAAGGCGAACCCTTTCCCTAATTCAAGGAGGAACTGATTGACTTTTTCAACCAGCTTCTTTTCAAGTTCAACCTCTTCTAAAGAATCGGTTACACCAAGAAAACCAAGATTGTACGAACTGCGGAATGTTTCGTTCGCAAATGCAATTTGGTTTTCGTGAAGAGTCTTTTTAAAATTATTTGCAGGATTATTCAAAACGGCATGCTCGTACATTTGCATTTGGACAGCATTAACAAGCAAATCTCTGGGCCATCCTTTGGAGACGCATTCCGTTGCATAAAAGAGTGCGCGGTCATCGTCTTCCGCCACAGAGCGCATTAACAGCAGAATATGCCCCCATGGCAAAAGTGCAACAGCTTGTTGCACTTTTGGTGCACTGAGGCTAAAGCGCTCATAGAATTTTTTCATATCCCATAAATTTCGAGGAGACAACCCCATATCTGGAAAGCGTTCTTTCAAATCAATTGAAAGTCGCTTGACAACGGCGTTTCCGTGCTTGCTTTCCAATTTTCGTTCATGAAGTAATTTCCCTATTTTCCAATAGGCGGTATTCTCGCTCGCATTGAGTTGGCGGGCGATGCTTATCCTAGTTTCATTAATTACTGCAACAGCTTGTTGCAGAATTTCATTATATTCAGATTCTTGTTGTTTTAGGGGCTTCTTTGCCATAGAAAAATCCTTATTTTGAGTAATTTGGGCAATATGGGGTCAAAACTGCGACAAACTGTCGCAGTTTTCGTTTTTTCAGCGGCTTTCGCCCTTTTCGTTGTTTTTTTCCATAGTGAATCCTATGGAACGCATTTCCACAAACCGAGCGCGGCTCGGTGCAGCCTGTTGCTGCGGGCCCCTGTCGAGGGATGTAATAAAAGGTCGGACTATCCGACACACCTAAGCCGAATGGTTCGGCCTGTGTTTATAATATACAAAAAGTGACGGGCAGAGATGCCTTCATGGCAAAAAAAAGGAGTCCCATCAGCGGCTAGGTTTCCAAAGAAACGCACGGCGTGGAGCCGACATTCACCAACCAAGGACTCTATAGTAATTGTCGGTCTATCCCTTAGGAGTTCGTGCTTTGATGCACTTACGGTAAAAGGCTGTCATTTTACCGGTCTTTGTGACAATGCCAGCTCGGTGAAGACGGGCGATTCCTGCTTATATCACCAAATCCCATAAAAAGGAGCAGATTTGGAAAAACGAAAAAGCCTTATGTACTAGATGTTCCAAGTTGGACTATCCCGCACACATAGAAAAATGGTGATTTTTCGCAAATTTCGGACTTGTAAACACGACTCCGTGAGTTTTTTTGCCCGGTTTTGTAAAAGAAAAGATATATTAGGAATGATGAACCATGGATTCGGCATTTTCGATATGGCGAACTGCGGCGGGTGCTGCGGTATTTTGCCGCTTTTGATGCAAAATAGCCTGTTTGGCATGGTTCTTGCAGGGGGGGGGCTGCGCATTCGTGTAGCTGCCTAGTCGCCTGTTCTGGTGTATCCTGTAGTTTTTTCGAACATTTCTTTGCCGAAACGATGGTTGCAAATGCGATTGTCGGTTTTGACAGTGTATTCGTTTATTAGGGGAGAAAAAATGGCTTATGTAAATAAAGTGCATGTAGGAACTGGAATGATTCCGAAACAGAAATCATCAGTTAAGTTGGATGTAATTGTGGGGAAATATGGGAAGGCGGGTGCTATTAGATTTGTATCCGAAGGATCATCAAAAAGGAAAACCAAGAAAAAGCCAAGTCAAGTTTATGTCCTGAGATTGTCAAGGGTAGAATCTGTTTTGCGAAGAGCAAAGAAAATAAATGAGGATTGTCAAATGCCACATAGCCATAAAAATATTATTGAATCTGTAGAACTCGATACGATAAGTGCAGCTTGGTTGGTTTCTTATTGCCATGATTATTTATCCATTGGAAAATGTGGTAGTAAAAATTGGAAGAAATCTGTATATGCGGAGGCAAGAATAAAAAGATTTGAAAAAGTAAGATTGTGGGTTTTAGATGGGGAAAATGTCAAAAAATTTAAGAATGCTCAAAAGTCTGAAACGTATTTAAATAAACATAAAACAAGTGAACTTATACTTCGGTATTGGTTTCGTCAGATTTTAGGAATGTGCGAGTCTAATATGTATAAGAGGAATGGGGAACTGAAAAATGATATTGGATTGGATTATCAAACAATGATTTTGTTGGCGTCCTCTTGCTATTCATTTCTTTAATCATCGAAGATTGAGCTGAAAGAAAAAGGATTGGTTGTTAATTGAATTTCTGAAAAGTGATAGAATGATTATCCATTGTGAAATGCGACTTTAAAAAATGGAGATAATACTGGTATGAGATACTCAAAAACATTAGGTTTATTTCTTGTGTTGTCTCTCATGTCTTTTTCGGCCTGTGGCGATTCGGGCTCGACTGATACGCCGAAGGGGCCGGACATGAGCGTTGCCACGATGGAAGACCTGCCCAACTGCACGGAAAAACGCGAAGGGGTGACGGCCCTTGTCGCGGAAGACAATGCCACATACGAGTGCAAGAGTGGCAAGTGGATTCTCGTTTCTGCTCCGATGCAGACTGTTGAATCGCTAGACGACCTGCTTGCTTGCGTTGCGAAACGTGAGGGAAGCACTTCGTACATTACCAAGGAGCATACTCTTTATCGTTGTGAGGATGGCTCTTGGGAAAAGATGATTACATTTATGGATGACGCCAAGACAAAGGATGATCTCCCGAACTGCACGGAAAAGCGCGAGGGAAACAATGCTTTCGTGACTGCGGAACGAGTGGCTCTTATATGCAGCGGCGGCATGTGGCTCCCATATGATATCTACAAAGAAACAGATGAGAAGAATCTTCCAGAATCGAGTAGCGGTTCTGTCAAGTCCAGCAGTGGTCAAAAAATTGAATCATCGAGCAGCAAGGATTCCAAGCCTAATGGGGAAAAATACGACTGCTCTGTTTATAAATGTGTGACAACCGAGTATTTGAATCAAGAGATGCTCGCTGCAGGTAAATATGGTGAATTGCTGGATGTCCGAGATAGTCAAGTCTATAGAACTATTCAAATTGGTGAACAGATTTGGATGGCGCAGAACTTAAACTATGCATCCGTTAATGGTAATGCAGATCATGGGAAAACGAGCTTTTGTTATGATGGCTCGGTAGAAAAATGTGATAAATACGGGAGAATCTATAGTTGGACGGCATCGGCGAATGTCCCGTCATCATATTCAACATCTATTTTCGTTTCCGAAGAAAGAAATAAGGGAATATATCAAGGCATATGTCCTGAGGGCTTTCACATACCGCAAGCATCAGAAGTGGAAACTCTATTGGCATATGCAGGGGTGATTAGTCCCGCCGGGTTGTTGTTTCTATCCTCCGATTCTTTGTGGATGAATTCCAAGGCGGAGAATGTCTTTGGATTGTCAATACTACCTAGCGGATGGCTTACTGATTATAAATCGTATGTTGCTGAGGGTAGGGGAGTACGTTTTTGGTTGGCTTTGGATGATGAACATACTGCAGCGTATGTGTGGGGTATGAGCGATGATGATGTGATGAAAGGGTTTGATTTTGCAATGAATTATCAGCGTTATAGTTTTTATGTCCGTTGTCTCAAGGACGATGCGCCAGAACAAACAGAGGTATCCAGTAGTAGCCAGAAGATAGAATCCTCGTCCAGCGAGGTCCCCAAATCCAGTAGTAGCCAGAAAATTGCGTCCTCGTCTAGTGTGGTTCCCAAATCTAGTAGCGGTATGAAGAGTTCATCTAGCAGCGAGGTGCGATATGGAACATTGAAGGATTCCCGTGATGGTAAAACATACAAGACTGTGACAATTGGTTCTCAGACATGGATGGCGGAAAACTTAAATTTTGAAACGGATTCTAGTTTCTGCTACAATAACGAGGGAAGCAACTGCACCAAGTACGGAAGACTCTACAGATGGGCTGCTGCGGTAGGCAAGTCGGAGAGTGAATGTGGCTATGGCTATACATGCTCTTTGCCGTCAGGAAACATTCAGGGGGTATGCCCGAGTGGATGGCATCTGCCATCGCAAACGGAGTGGAAGGCCCTGCTCACTGCAGTTGGCGACTCATCGACTGCGGGCAGGGTGCTCAAGTCAACGTCTGGCTGGAATGGCAATGGCACAGGTACGGATGCTTTCGGTTTTTCGGCGTTCCCTGCTGGCGAAAGGGAAAACGGTGGGAAATTCGATTACGAGGGCTACTTCGCGCTCTTCTGGAGTTCTACTGAGGACGATAGCAACAATGCGTACTATATGAGATTGCTCTTCCACTTCAACACTGCGAGCTTGAATAATAACAATAAGTACTACGGATTCTCTGTTCGTTGCGTCAAGGACGAGGAAATAGAGTCTAGTTCTAGCTGCAAAACAGCTAGTACGGATAACTGTGTGTATGGCTCTCTGACGGATTCTCGTGATGGACAAACTTACAAAACCGTAACAATCGATTCTCAGACATGGATGGCGGAAAATCTTAACTACCGTGTGGACTCGAGTTTCTGCTACAAGAACGAGGGAAGCAACTGCACCAAGTACGGAAGGCTTTACAGATGGGCTGCTGCGGTAGGCAAGTCAGAGAGTAAGTGTGGCGGAGGTCATACATGTTCTCTACCATCAGGAAATATTCGGGGTGTATGCCCGAGTGGTTGGCACCTGCCTAGCTCAGATGAGTGGAATATATTATTTACTGCAGTCGGCGGAAAATCAACGGCAGCCAAGGTTCTCAAGTCCATGTATGGATGGCCTGATTATGAAGATATATACAGGAGTGGTACGGATGCATTCGGTTTCTCTGCACTACCTGCTGGTGACAGGTGTTTGGGGGATGATTATCGCAATGGAGGCTACGTTGCGTATTTCTGGACTTCTACGGAGGCTAATAAGAATTATAATAGTTACAGCATAGAAATGTCTTACGACGGCGATGCTGGTTCCCTGCGCGCCGATGGTAAGGACATGGGCTATTCTGTCCGCTGCGTCAGGGATTAATCTTTTTATAAATAAGAGCGGTTGAAATATGGTAAAGTTAAATGCTTTGAACGAATGTCCCAGAATAATTAATCTGGACGAAATCCTACGCTTTATAAGAATCCTTTAATATGGGGGCTTTGTCGTATGTCTAAAAGGCTGAACACTTGTATTCTTTTGGGGACATTGGTATTGACCATGTCTTTCTTTGCCTGTGGCGATTCGGGCTCGACCGATACGCCGAAGGGGACGGACATGAGCGTTTCCGCAATGGAATGGCTGCCCAACTGCACGGAAAATCGCGAAGGGATGACGGCCTTTGTCGAGGAAGACAATGCTACTTATGAGTGCAAGAGCGGCAAGTGGCGCCAACACGATATCTACAAAGAAATAGACGAAAATAATGCCACGAAATCGAGTAATAGTCAGGAAGTAGAATCTGTTAATTTATCTTCATTAGCCTCAACTGCCGAGTCGAGTAGCAGTTTTAACCCATTTAATCCTGATATAGAATATGGGGAACTGACGGACTCCCGCGATGGTCAGACCTACAAAACTGTTGTCATAGGTTCGCAGACATGGATGGCTCAAAACCTCAACTTCAAAGCAGACTCTAGCTTCTGTTTCAACAATGAGGAAAACAACTGCACCAAGTACGGTCGCCTTTATACATGGGCGGCTGCGGTTGGTAAGCCGGAGCGCAAATGTGGCTATGGTCATAAATGCTCTTTGCCTTCGGATGACGTACAGGGGGTATGCCCCATTGGCTGGCACCTGCCTAGCAATACTGAATGGGAAACCTTGATTAACACTGCCGGTGGAAAATCGAGAGCTGGCGAGTATCTCAAATCCACATCTGGATGGCCCCACATGCAGCTGCGAATGGTGGACGGTGTGCTTATAAGGGATGGTAACGGCTCTGGGTTTTCGGCGCTTCCTGCTGGCGAAAGGGAAAACGGTGGGGAATTCGATTACGAGCGCGACTACGCGTACTTCTGGAGCTCTACTGAGGTTCCGAATAAAGATGCGTATACCATGCGCTTGAACAACAGAAGCAACGATGCGGAACTGTTCTCTACTAGTAATTCTTATATTGACAAAATGAGCGACAATAATAAGAGCAACGGGTTCTCGGTCCGTTGCCTCAAAGATAGCATTGTCGCAGATTCGAGTAGTAGCCTGAATCAATTTAATCCCGATATAGAGTATGGAGAATTGACGGACTCCCGTGATGGTCAGACCTACAAAACTGTTGTTATAGGTTCGCGGACATGGATGGCGGAAAACTTAAATTATGAAACGGATTCTAGCTTCTGCTACAATAACGAGGCCAGCAACTGCACCAAGTATGGAAGGCTTTATAGGTGGGCTGCGGCAGTAGGCAAGTCGGAAAGTGAATGTGGCTATGATCATACATGTTCTCTGCCGTCAGAAAACATTCAAGGTGTGTGTCCGAGTGGATGGCATCTGCCATCGCAAACGGAGTGGAACGCCCTGTTCTCTACAGTTGGTGGCTCATCGACGGCAGGCGAGGTGCTCAAGTCTGCATCCGGATGGAAGGGTGGTGGCAATGGTACGGATGCCTTTGGGTTCTCGGCGCTCCCTGCGGGCGGCAGAGACGCCAGTGGGTATTACCTCGATGAGGGCTACTATGCGTACTTCTGGAGCTCTGCCGAATTCAAGAGCTATTACGCCTACAATATGTACTTGCATTACAGTTTCGCCTATGCAAGCTTGAACTATGACGATAAGAGCCTAGGGTTTTCGGTTCGTTGCCTCAAGGATGACACGCCGGAACAAACAGAGATGTCTAGTAGCAGCGTGAGAAGCTCGTCAAGCAGCGAGGAAAAATATGGAACATTGACGGATGCTCGCGATGGACAAATTTACAAGACAGTAAAGATTGGCGACCAAGTGTGGATGGCGGAAAATCTTAACTATAGGGAAGGTCATGGCTTTTGCTACAACTCCACCATCTGTACCAAATACGGTCGCCTTTATGCATGGTCTGATGCCTTAAATGCATGTCCTAGCGGTTGGCACCTTCCTACAAAAGCAGAATTTGAGACGCTTATTGACATAGTTGGCGGACAATCGACGGCAGGCAAGATTCTCAAGTCAACGTCCAGTTGGAAAAACGGCGGCAACGGCACAGATGCTTTCGGGTTCTCGGCGCTCCCAGCTGGCTTCGTGGACTACCTTCTGAATTACTCCCACGAGGGCTACGTCGCGTACTTCTGGAGTTCAACGGAGGATGGTAATATCATCGCGTACAACATGGTCTTGTATGACTCCCGCGACCATGCGAACTTGCTCAGCAACAGTAAGGACGATGGGTACTCGATTCGTTGTCTCAAGGATTCTCCATAAGCAAACGCTTATGAATTAGTGAGGTTTTATTTTTCCAAAAAAGGAGATGCTAATGACGCGAAATGATTATGTTGCGGAACTAAGGAAACGCTTTTCCAAAGATGAAAAAGACATCTTTGAAAAAGGGAATGATTCTGTTATGTTAATCTTAAGAAACGAGTGCTCTGAAATGAAATTCGGTTTTGCTTGCTCTCGGCAGACGGATTTTTCTGAAGAGAATTTAAGAAAGGATATAAAGATTTTTGAACACATTCAAAAATGCATTTCAAATCTTGATATGGAATTGTGTGACTTAGAAACAGACTTGTCGATAAGTGACTTGGCTTGACATTTGAATGCGAATGGCATAGATCCGAACAACTAATGTATGTATCGGCAGAGGACTGCGGATGTAATCTATCTTTTTGCTTTCTATAAAGATATGATTTGGGATAGTTCCCTTATCACCGCCGCCGACGTGAGTGCGAACTTGCCTGTTGCGGTTTCGCATTCGGCGCGGAGGTAGGCGAAGTTGTCTGCGTAGACGGAAATATCTGCCGATTGCGGCGCCGCGACAAGGCTTTCCTTGCAGATTTCCTCGTTCGGGGAGAGCTTGCCGTTGCTCAGGTAGCGGCGTCCGAAGATGCGGATGTAGCGGAATCCGCCACCGAAGTCTGCCGTATTGCGGGCGTGGAAGATGATTCCCTTGCTCCCGTGGATTTCGGCGCGTTCCCACCAGAGGGCGGGTCCGTCGGTGATGTAGCAGTTGTCGCCTGCGAATGCGGCGTTCAGCGCCTCGCGCGTGAGTTGCGTTTTTGTCATTCCCGGCTCCGACCGGGAATCTTCTTTCACGACTGTCCGCACCTTGCCGAAGATATGGTCGCGGGTGTGGCGCAGCGAGAAGAGCGGGGTCGCGACGGAGGTGGTGTCGTTTAGGTCGCCGTGCGCGTCGTTGCCGCCAATGGGCAATAGGTAGTTTCCCTTGCCGAGTTCCTCGATCCACCATTGGCGTCCGAGTTTGAATCCTTCGTCGCGGATGCCGTTCCAGAACTGGATTCCGCGAATCTTGTGGCGAGCTTCGAGGTTCAGGTCCTTGTGGCTCCAGTAGCCGCGCCGGAAGATGAATTTTTCGAGCAATCCCATGGGCTGCATCGGGTGGGCGGCGAAACAGTGCGCTTCGGTCATTTCCAGGAGTTTCGGAATTTTGAACGTGGGCTTGTTCTCGAGCCAGTTGCGGCCGCAGTCGCCGAGGCCGGGCAGGTAGCTGTCGGGGGCGAAGGCGAGCATGTGGACATTTTCACCCTTGCTGTTGCCTGAGGAAACTTCTTCGCCCGCGAGCAGGAGCGGCTCGCCGTTGTCCTTGGGGAGCGCCGCGATTTCTTCGCGCAGCATGCCGAAGCGTGTGAGCGGCGTGTCGGCTTCCTTGGTGTAGTCCTCGGTCGTGTAGGCGAAATCGTAGGCGTGGTCGGTGCAGCATACGAAATCGAGGCCGACTGCCTTGGCGGCCTGCAGCAACACTTCGGGGGTAGCGCCGTGTTCCACGTGGTCGCACGAGTAGTGCGTGTGGCAGTGCATTTCGCCCGCGGCAAATCCGGGCGCCTTCGGGGGTCCCTGCGCGAGCACCTGTATCCTTAGCGGTACGGGCTTCAGACCGGGCAGGTTCCAGCGGCTGAATGTCTTTACTTTGTCTGTAGCATTGCCGGTCGTTGCGTCGATACGCCGCGCGGTAATCTTGCAGTCTATCTTGTAATTGCCTGCGGGGAGCGTCCCGAGCTTTACGGGGTAGAATCCGAACTGTTCCGTGGCGCGGATCTGCAAATCAATGATCTTAACCGGCACGGAATTTGCACCCGTTAAACTGGCGTCAGCTGCATTCGCGGAACATATTTCAATCTTTTCGATGAGTGTCGGGAACCGGTGCGCGTCGCGTACGACAATCCAGAGCGTGGGTTCTGTGCCCGGCACGAACTGGAACGGAGCATCTACGAGGATTTCAGGCCAGGGCTTGTAGAGCAGCGACCACGGGAGCCTGAACTTGAAATGCGTCTCGGCGTAACGCAGTTTTTCCCCCGGCCAGAAACTCATTTATTCCGCCTTCGGTTTATCGTCTGCGCTGGGGGCGTTCGCCGCGTTGGGTGCGTCTGTGTTGGGCGTTCCCGTTGCGCTGTGCCCATCTGCGGATTGTGCGGGAGTCGCGGGCTTCTCTGCCGCAGCGGGCTTTTCCCTAGCTGCGGGTGTCTCCGCAGCCTTCGTGGGTTCTGTAGCCGTCCCGGCGCCTTCTGCGGCCTTTTCCTTCCTGGATTTCACGGGGGCCACCTCGGGCTTCGGCAGGAGTGGTTCCTTGGGCTTGTTCCACAGGCCGAAGCTTACGCGAATCTGCAGTTGCAGTCCGCCGATGTTCCATTTGGCCTTTTCTGTCGGGCCGTCGGGCACAATGTCGGCAAAGGACTCCTTCGACTTTACAGAAATTGAACTGAACCCGATGTCTCCGTAGATGTTGAATCCGTTCCAGCTGGTGACCAGGTAGCCGAGACTTACTCCGAACCCGGCGCCCAACGGGCTGTTTTCTGCTTCGAGCTTGCCCCAGGTGGTGTAGATCTCGGTGCCGGGAAGAGTCCAGTACCACCGGACTCCGATGCTGAAGAGTGTACCGTTCGAAAGCGTGATGAGGCTTGTGGGAATGGCGAGCCTGTATTCGAGGAACATGGGCACGCCCTGGATGGTGTAGCTGTAGTTGTGCGCCTTGTTCTTGCGGTCGGTAAGCACGACGGATTCCTTGTCGTAGATGAATCCGATTCCGGCACTCAGGAAGTGGTCCTTGTGCACCTGGAACTGGATGCCACCCATGACGGGGAAGC
>Ga0247610_10007951_pt1 | contig 10834 bp, 10 predicted proteins | sample 174DNAGHGhighgp2_FD_193483 | JGI IMG/M metagenome (GOLD analysis project Ga0247610, IMG submission 193483) | Sheep rumen microbial communities from Palmerston North, Manawatu-Wanganui, New Zealand - 1742 DNA GHGhigh gp2 | ecosystem: Host-associated > Mammals > Digestive system > Stomach > Rumen... | reverse complement strand
TTCTTTCTGAGGGTCAAGACATTCTGTCCATCTGTATAACTATATTCAATCTCATCCATAATAGTTCGTACGAGATGAATACCCAGACCACCTATAGGACGTTGCTCCGCAGATAGGGTTGTATCAACATTCTCTGCTTTCGTTGGATCAAAAGGAGTACCTTTATCACGGAGCACAAATGTCAGTTGTCCATCTTCGCATTGCGCATCTACATGAACATCACCAACAGTTCCTGCCGGATAGGCATAGTCCATCACATTGACGACTGCCTCCTCGATGGCAAGATTCAGACTCATAGTGGTACTCATATCAACACCACATGACTCACAGAACTCTTCAACAAAGGCTGCAAGTTGTGGCACTTCCTGCACATCATTCGGCAGAATAATACTACGTTTGATACTTTGTCCCGGCATATCAATCAATTTTAACTCTGCAAAAATACATATTATTTTTGAGACTAACAAATTTATTGCCTATTTTTTGTCTTTCCAGACTGCACCTTGACGGAGAATGAAGTGAATTTTCGTTTTTGGAGACAATTGCGGCTTCTCCCATTCACCTCCAAGAATCTGGATGGTAGTCTCCTTCTTCGACGACGTCTGAACGGCAGCGACAGCATCGGAAAGGGTCAGATAATCACCCCTTCCATGAGCGTCAACAGTAATGTCTGCGTTTGTCCGATAAGCCTTGAGAAGTGGGATCTCCATACAAAGGGCATCTGCCAGAAGTTGAGCCACCCGATGAGCACCATAAACAGAATAATGGGTGTTATCCTGCTTACCTTTGGGCTCAGAAGGTTCTGTGTTAGGCAGAAACCACATATGAAGCTTCTTTGAAGCCTCCGTGCCTAAGCCTTGCTCAAGATCATGTGTGATTTTGTTGGCATCAATGAAATGACAGTTCATACGTTGAGCCACATCACGAGGCGCTTTTGCATAAAGTCCGTGAGTATCAATAAGTGAATCACCTTCAACCATTTTGACACCATCCTTATAAGTCGACGTTCGGAGCAGCTCGTCATCGGCGATTTCCGGAGCCTGAACAAAGAAATTGCGACGAACGACGCAATTCATCAATACAGGGATACCTCCATGTTCCCGTGTCTCTCTGACAAACTTCGACAAGTTATAATCGAACGTAGAGCCCGGATCTGTATGTCGGTCTGGCTGAGCCTTTTCATCATTGTGACCAAACTGAATGATCACATAATCACCAGGTTTCATTTTCGACAGCACCTTATCCCAACGGCCTTCGTCAATAAAGCTTTTGGAAGAGCGGCCGTTGACAGCATGATTATCTACGAAGATATTGTCATCAAAATAACTCTGAAGCGCCATAGCCCAACCACGTTCCTGCTTACCGCCAGAGATATCCTTGTTTGCTGCCGTAGAGTCACCTATTACAAAGATAGTTGTTCTTCTCTCAGGTACTGCAGCAGTCAGCAGCAAAACACATAGGAGGATAGTCAATGGCCTGATAAGTCTCATAAACTGATGGTCTTTATCAATTCGTCTGGTGACACGAGCGACTGCTCTCCTGTCTCCATATTCTTCAAGGTCAGCTTGCCTTCAGCCATCTCGTTCTCGCCAGCAAGTGCCACGAATGGAATCTGCTTGGCGTTGGCGTACGACATCTGCTTCTTCATCTTTGATGAATCGGGGAAAATCTCCGTGCGGATACCAGCCTCGCGAGCCTTGGCTACGAATGGCAGACAGTAAGCAGTCTCCTTTTCACCAAAGTTAATAAACAACAGCTGAGTGCCGTTGGTGGCATCCTTTGGATAGCAGTCGAGTGCATTCAGCACGTCGAAGATACGATCCACACCAAAACTGATACCTACACCCGAGATACCAGGCATACCGAAGATACCTGTCAGGTTATCGTAGCGACCACCTCCTGTGATTGAACCAATCTGTACGTCGAGTGCCTTCACCTCAAAGATGGCACCAGTATAGTAGTTCAGACCACGAGCCAGAGTCAGGTCGAGTTGGATTTCGTTCTTCAGACCAAGTGTCTTCAGTGTATCGAGGATAAAGCGGGTCTCCTCTACCCCCTTCAGACCAATCTCACTTGAAGCCAACACCTCAGCGATGGTGTTCAATTTCTCATCGTTAGTACCTTCGAGCGAAATGATAGGTTGAAGTTTCTCAATCTGTTCCTCAGAGAGACCATCCTCGCGGAGTTCCTGATTGACGTTGTCGAGACCGATCTTATCCAGTTTGTCGATGGCTACAGTGATATCCACAATCTTCTCGGCAGCACCGATGACTTCGGCAATACCAGTGAGAATCTTGCGGTTATTAATCTTGATCTGAACGCGAACGCCAAAACGACTGAATACAGTATCGACGATCTGCATCAGCTCTACCTCGTTCAGCAACGAGTCAGAACCAACGATATCGCCATCAAACTGCCAGAACTCACGATAACGTCCCTTCTGCGGACGATCGGCACGCCACACGGGCTGCATCTGATAGCGCTTGAAGGGCAACTGGAGTTCTTCGCGATGCATCACCACATAGCGGGCAAAAGGTACGGTGAGGTCGTAACGCAAACCCTTTTCACAGAGTTTCGCTGCTAAATGGAGCGAATTACGCTCAGCCAGTTCCTCGGGTGTCACCTTCGAGAGGTAGTCGCCAGAGTTCAGCACCTTAAACAGCAGCTTGTCGCCCTCTTCGCCATATTTGCCCATCAGCGTGCCAAGGGTTTCCATAGCAGGGGTCTCTATCTGCTGAAAGCCATAGAGCTGATACACCTGTTTGATGGTGTCGAAAATATAATTACGTTTCGCCATCTCCATAGGCGAAAAGTCACGTGTTCCTTTGGGTATACTTGGTTTCTGTGCCATTTATTACTTCTTTCTTACAATTGTTTGATCACGGTCTGGGCCGATAGAAATGATAGAGATAGGTGTTTCTAACTGGGCCTCCAGGAATTTGATGTAGTCCTTGAACTCCTTCGGGAACTGATCCTCGCTGGTAAACTTGGTCATGTCGGTTTTCCAGCCTGGCAGTTCCTGATATACGGGTTCAATGCCTTCCTCGATGTTGTATGGGAAGTAGTCGATTTCCTGTCCGTTCTGCTTATAAGCTACGCAAGCCTTGATGGTGTCAAAGCCATCGAGCACATCGCTCTTCATCATGATGAGTTGGGTAACACCATTCACCATAATAGAATACTTCAGGGCAACCAGATCGATCCAACCGCAACGACGCTCACGCCCCGTAACGGCACCATATTCATGACCCAGATCACGAATCTTCTTGCCTGTTTCATCGAATAGTTCTGTAGGGAATGGACCAGCACCAACACGAGTGCAATAGGCCTTCATGATACCATATACATCGCCGATCTTATTAGGACCAATACCAAGACCAGTACAAGCACCGGCACAGATGGTATTTGAAGAGGTCACAAAGGGATAACTGCCGAAGTCGACATCGAGCATCGTACCCTGGGCACCCTCACAGAGCACACTCTTACCGCTCTTCAGGATGTTGTTGATCTCATGTTCTGAATCCACGATAGGGAACTGGCGCAGATATTCAATACCCTCCAGCCATTTCTTCTCCACCTCGGTGATGTCGTAGTCGAAGTTCAACGACTTCAGGATAGACTCATGACGAGCCTTCGCCTTGGCATATTTTACTTCAAAGTTTTCAAGTATATCTCCTACTCTCAGACCGTTACGGCTCACCTTGTCCGTATAAGTCGGACCAATACCCTTACCAGTAGTACCTACCTTATCCTTACCCTTCTGGGCCTCATAGGCTGCATCGAGCACACGATGGGTAGGCATGATGAGATGGGCTTTCTTGGAGATATGGAGACGGGAATGGAGATCATGACCGCTGGCCTCGAGGGCCTTAGCCTCTTCCATGAAGAGATCCGGAGCCAGCACCACGCCATTACCGATGATGTTCACCTTACCGCCCTGGAAGATGCCAGAGGGAATAGAACGTAGCACATACTTCTGGCCTTCAAACTCCAGTGTATGACCAGCGTTAGGACCACCCTGAAAACGGGCAACCACATCGTACTTGGGGGTCAGTACATCGACCACCTTACCTTTTCCTTCATCACCCCACTGCAATCCGAGCAGGACGTCAACTTTTCCTTTGTTCATATCTTTTCTGTTGTTTTTAATTTCTTTATTCTCCTCAATCTGGTCATCTTGGCCTGACAAGTGCTACAAACCCCATAAATATAGAGTGAGAACCCGTCTTTACGGAAACGCTTTAGATGGACTTCGTCAATAGCATCCGTAATAATACTGGACTTTACTTCAACAACCTTCCCACAGATGGTACAGATCTGGTGGCAATGGCTCGTATTGTCATAACAAGCCTCATAGGCCGTCGTTCCTTGAAAACGATGGCGGATGACAAGCCTGAGTTTCATAAACAGATTGAGTGTGTTGTAAAGCGTAGCCCTACTGACAGGGAAATTATACTTCTCCGACAACAACTCACTCAGTTCATCCAGTGTAAAATGACCTTCTGTATTATAAATTGCCCTTAAAATCGTAAAGCGCTCGGGTGTCTTGCGATGATTGTTCATCTCAAGATAATTGTTGAGAATGCGCTCAACAGACTCTAATACAGCAAGTTTTTCACCTTTTGCCATTTATAAATCCTTGAAAACCGCACAAAGGTACAAACTTTCAAGGAAATAAAAGAGAGATAATTTATAAAAAATCTAAATTAGCACGTTTTAGTGAGCTTTTGGCAATCCTTTCATACACCAAACCCAATTCCGCAAAGCGTTGGATAGATGAATAAGCCGCCTTCCTGACGGCCAGGCTATCGCCCTCAAGAGCGACGAGAGCCTGATCGATAAACTCATTGATACCTCGCTCATTGGGTTCCTGTTTATTCATAAACAAACGTGTGAGAATATGGAATCCGCATAGTTGATAAAGCGGCTTGTCTGTGGCAATCCATTCGTACGCCTTCTGTGGCGCGTAAGGCAGATACTGATATAAGTTAAAAGCAGCCTGCTCAGCCACTTCCTGCGATACCGTCTGTTCCATCCAAATCTCCACCACCTCAGGCAATATCTTTTCCGGAGGCATCACCATCGTGGCCAGAATCTTACACTCACGCACATCTTCCTTCCATAGAGCAATGGCCAGATCGTAGTTCTTTCCGATTTCATCAGCCTTCTCCTTCAGACGAGGAAGGGTGGCGCCCCAGTTCAACTTATACACCACGCCCTTGTCTCGCATGGATTTGGAGACGGCACCGTCCATCATCTGACGGAACGACTGTTTGATCAACTTAACCTGTTCCTTAACTTCCATCGTCTAAATGAGTGTTCCGTACTCCGCACTGTAACGAAGCATCTGGTGTGAATAACTCTCACTATAATTCACCTGCACATCACAGATTTCTCCTGACGCATCATAAACAGGCAACAGCATCGGATTAATGAAACCCTTATAAGGCGCTAGATTCAGCTTCTGATAACGTTCCAGAACTTCGGCATGCAACTCAGGATCGACCTTTACCGCATAACGTTCCACCAGTTGACGGGCTGCCTCCAGATCGCCCTCGCTCTTGATACGCTGCACCTCAGCCAACAGACGGGCTATAAGACTGCGCAACTGTGGATAGTCGGAAATCTCCAGATAAGTCTTTCCTTCACGTTTCACCAGTTTCATCGCCGTTCCATTCTCATAGCACCAATGGGCAATAAGTGCACGGTTACGCATATGGGCCTCTTCTATCTGATGACCTGGAGTGATACGAATGAGCTGGGTCATCATACCGTTCATCATATAGGTATAGTACTGCGACTGATAGGCCTTATCGTCAGGCAACAGACCTAACTCCACCAGTTTCATGTCAGCAATATAATAGAGTCCAAAAAGGTCAGCCCTCGCCTCCTCTATCGTGTTACCATAGGCCTTCAGCGCATCTGGATCCACGCCAGGCAGCAACTGCCCACTACCGTGTCCAAGACATTCGTGCAGATCGGTATGCAGGTCATCACACATATCTCCGTATTTCTCGATGATATCGAGCGTAGGTTTGTCAATGACAAACTCCTCCTTGAAACCATTGCCATGAGCCGCTTTGTTATAGGCGTCGGTGATATTACTGATGGTAATACTCTTGCTGCCGTATTGTGCCCGGATCCAGTCGGCATTAGGCAGGTTAATACCAATGGCAGTAGAAGGATACTCCTCACCACCAAGCATGGCAGCACAGATGACATTCGCCGACACGCCCTTCACTACTGGCTTGCGGAAACGGGGATCTACAGGCGAATGATCTTCAAACCACTGAGCGTTTCTGCTGATGGTCTGCGTACGATGGGTAGCCTCTTCATCGATATATTCCACCAGACCTTCCCACGAGCCTTTCAGTCCCAAAGGATCACCATAGACCTCGATAAATCCGTTGATGAAATCTATCGCAGAATCATGCTCACCAACCCATTCAATACAATATTTATTGAAAACGCTTAAATCGCCTGTCTCATAATATGTTATGAGAAGAGTAATAATCTCTTTTTGATGTTCATTCTCTGCTACTTCAACAGCTTTCTTGAGCCAAAAGGCTATCTGTCGGATGGCATTCGCATAACGTCCTTCCGACGACCACACCAGCTCCTTTATCACCCCGTCTTCTTTGACCAGCGTAGAATTCAGACCATACGATGGCGGTTCTGGATCATCAGAATGTTGCTGCTTCATAGCCGAATAGAAATCCTCCACTTCCTGTTGCGTCACGCCCTCATAGAAATGACACGCAGAAGTCTGTACGAGATCCTCACCGTTGGCCTTATTCACACGTTTGGGAAGCACGGAAGCATCGAAGATCACGGGGAAGAGTTCACGACACAGATCCTCTACAGTCTCACCCTCCCTCAACGGAAGACGTTCCGCATTCACTTGATGCAAGACCGCCCTGAGATAATCGCGACTGAACCCCGGCTCAAACTTTTCACACCCATAGTGATGATAGATCCCATTAGAAAACCATATCCGCTTCAGATAGACCTCAAGGGCCTTGAAGTCAGCTGTTTCCCTTTCAATGGACGAATCAGTCCACACCACCTCCAACATTTTACGAATGCGAAGATTGTATTTTCCATATTGGTCAAATGTAATGTCTCTCCCCGAAAGAGTAGCCTTCGCCAAATAATAGACTAGTCTTTTCTGACGAAGACTCAATTTTTCAAAGCCATTCAAACGATATCTGAGCAATTGCAAGTCAGCGAATCGCTCGTCCTGATAATTGATGTCCACGAAGATCGTCCTCCCTTATCACTCTGCAGTCTTCCTTCTACGACGACTAGGTTGCCTAAGCATGGCCGGATGCTGGGCCAGATGCTTCAGACGGTAGTCGCGGGGGGTCATACCCATAATCTTGAAGAATGACGCATAGAACGACTGACGGTTAGCAAAGCCCACCATGTCGCTGACCTCCTCCATACGAAGATTCTGGTAACGTTTGTCAACAAGGATAGACATCGCCTCGTCAATGCGGTACTTGTTCACGAATGAAGTATAGTTCATGTGGAACCTGACATTGACGATGGCAGAGATGTAACGCGTATTCGTTCCGAGATCTTCAGCCAGCTTCTTAGCGGAATAATCTTTGTCACGATACTTCTTCTGCATGACGATAATGTTCATTATCTTTTCCTGCATCTCATCCATCAGACGCGGACTTACCAGACTGCGATAAGCCGCCTCTTTTTCTTTCTTTTCTGTAATATTGTACTTTGACATATCAACGGGGATGGTTAAAGACATTATTAAATTCTGTGCAAATGTACGAAAAAATTTCAATAGTTGTACAAAAATTCTTGATTTTTTTTATAAAAAGATGAAAAAAACTCGGAAAATGTGTCACTTTTTGCTAAAATCGAGACTCCAAGAGCGGTTATCCCCAATTTTTTTTGTATCTTTGCAGGGCAAAAATCATCAAAGATGGCAAAAAAGAAAATATTATTCATCAATCAGGAGATAGCTCCTTACGTTCCCGACAACACCATGTCCCTCATGGGAAGAGACCTTTCTCAGGCCATTCAGGAGAATGGACACGAGATTCGTACCTTTATGCCCAAATGGGGAAATATCAATGAGCGCAGAGGTCAGTTGCACGAAGTCATCCGTCTTTCAGGCATGAATCTGATTATCGATGACACCGACCATCCACTGATTATCAAGGTCGCCTCTATCCCTACTGCAAAGGTTCAGGTCTACTTTATTGACAATGACGACTATTTCAACAAGCGTCAGATGGGCAAGGACGAATCGGGTGTGGACTATTCCGACAATGGTGAACGCGCCATTTTCTATGCCAGAGGTGTCTTGGAGACGGTGAAGAAATTGCGTTGGGTGCCAAAGGTCATCCACTGTCAGGGTTGGATGAGCGCCGTTGTGCCCCTCTATATCAAGACAGCCTATCACGATGAGCCGTCTTTTGCGAACACTAAGGTGGTTACCTCACTGTTCTCTGACGGTTTGGGCAAACCTCTCGACAAGAACTTCAAACAGTGTGTTGAGTTCCGTGAGGCTACAGCCGATCTGCTCAGTGAATATAGTGATGTCTTCGACTATCAGACACTCTGCAAGCTGGCCATTGCCTATAGCGACGGTATCATTCCTATCGACAAAGACGTGAACCCGGAATTGCTGGACTATGCGAAAGAAAAGAATATACCCATTTTGAAATACAATAGTGACACCTTTGCCGATGACTGCGAGGACTTCTATAATATGTTGGCCCCCGATGAGGAAGAGGTAGAGGAAGAATAAACAACAAACAGGATAAATAACAAATGAAGCTCAAATTCATTACAGCGATTGCATTTTCAGCAATGGCGATAATGTCTTGCGATGAAGACACAACTACCATTGGAGGCTCACTGACAAACAACAACGATAAGTTAGTTGTATCCACCAAGAACTACAACGTCCTGACGCGTTCCGAGATTGTAGACTCCGTCTATTCCCGCGAACGTCAGTGCTATATAGGCCAGGTGAAAGACCCTGAGACCAACGCCCTGATAAAGAGCCTGTTTACGGCACAGTTCTATATGATGGAGGACATCGAAGACGATATGGCTTCCTCAGAAGACACCCTGCTCTATACACCTGACGGAAAGATTGTTGTCGACTCCTGTGTCATTCAGATCTTCCTCGACACAAAGTCCAGCTACGGCGACACACTGACGGCCATGAAACTCAAAGTGTCAGAACTCAACCGTCCTATCGAGGGAGCCGGCATCCACTACACCAACTTCAATCCCGAGGAGAAAGGCTACATCCGGAAAGACGGTCTTCAGGTCAGCAAGATGTTCACCATCCGCGACCTTGTCAGGTCTGACAGTATCCGAAACCTGATCAAGACCAACCTGACCTCTTCATCCGATAACGGCTACTATGATATGCTTCATATCAGTTTGAACAGTCCGTATACCGACAAGAACGGTGTTGAATACCCCAATTACGGTTCCTATATCATCAACCAGTATGCCGAACATCCGGAGTACTTCAAGAATTCCTATACTTTCCTTCATCGTCTCTGTCCTGGATTCCAGTTCGAGACCTCTGACGGACTTGGTGTGATGACCCGTATCCAGGAAATCGATATGCTCATGTATTATCCCCACATCTTTGAAGGCGACACATTGCAGGCCTATCTGCGAACGACGTCTACGGAGGAAGTGGTACAGACCAATCAGGTTGTCAACGACCGTCAGGCTCTCCTGAATCTCGTCGAAGACAACAGCTGCACCTATCTGAAGACCCCTTCTGGCATCTATACAGAAGCAACACTGCCTGTCGATGACATCTTAGGAACACATGCCAACGCACATGCCAACGACTCGCTATTGTCAGCAAAGGTCATCTTCCAGCGCGAGAACAACCAGATAGCAGCGAAGGAACTGGCCTTCAACACACCGTCAAAACTGTTGATGATCGAGAAGGACAGCCTGAATAATTTCTTCGAAGGCAACAACCTCGCCAACAACACCTACGCTTACCAGACAACGTTGGCTGCCAACGCCTATACCTATAGCAACATCTCCAACCTCATCACACGCATGTATAAAAATAAAGTGGAAGGCGTGAAGGCAGATCCTAACTGGGTGTCTAAACATCCCAATTGGAACAAGGTCCTGTTAGTACCCATCGATGAGGTGACGATAGCCAACGGTAACTCGTCAACAGGTACGACGGCCGTTGCACTGAAGCACATGATGGGTCTCACCAGTACCCGACTGATTAAAGGCACAGCCGAGAAGCCCATCACCATCGAAGTCATCTACGCTAAGTTCCAAGACTGATATGGCCGACGGATTCCTCGAGAAGCATCACGAAGACTATGAGGCCCGCAAAGCCGCATGGCTCCGTAAAAAGAAACATCTTCCGAAAGCTAAACCCAGAAATATAGAGCGCCCTGATGATGAGGCGCTCTAATTTTATCCGATAATCTTAAACTTCGCGAACTTTAGCAACAGCTGTTTGGTGCCAGCATTACGGAAATCCACCGTGGCCTTGGTGTTCTCACCTGTACCTTCAAGTTTGATCACCGTGCCAATACCAAAACGCTGATGCTCTATTCTTACGCCTTCATGAAGTTCTGACGCACTGGGTGCAGAGGCTAGCGGACGAGGTGCAACTGCATTATAGACACGTTTAAAGTTCGGTCCAAAGGGATCCACAGGCTTCTCAGGCTGACGTGGAGGAACTGCGCGAGGCTTCGGATCTGCCTTGAACTGAGTGGCCACAGGCCGAGGGTTCTGCATCCATTCCGAGCTTCGGCTTCCACCATACGAACCGCCTCCATACGAACTGCCAAAAGGAGAC
>Ga0247610_10007950_pt1 | contig 10834 bp, 10 predicted proteins | sample 174DNAGHGhighgp2_FD_193483 | JGI IMG/M metagenome (GOLD analysis project Ga0247610, IMG submission 193483) | Sheep rumen microbial communities from Palmerston North, Manawatu-Wanganui, New Zealand - 1742 DNA GHGhigh gp2 | ecosystem: Host-associated > Mammals > Digestive system > Stomach > Rumen... | reverse complement strand
TGTTCTTATCTGCGCAGCTGATCAGCACCACAGGGGTAGGATTCAGCATTGTGGAAGGCTTGATCGAAACGTATTCGCTCATGGTTTCATCCTTTCGCAACCATGTTCAGGATCTTCCTGCTTCTCTCAAGGAATGCCGTGATTTCCCCGGCTTCCAGCGGCTGCGCGGCCATGCGGGCCAGGTCGTACACCTGGCAGCAGAGCATCTTTGTTGTCTCATCCTCCGGATCCCGTTCCGCCAATGCCCGGACGGTCTCGTTCCGGCGGTTCAGCACCAGTGTAAAGCTGTCCGGCATCGGGAAGTTCTGACCGTAAATCCGGCCCATTTCCTTATACCGGCGCATCTGTTCGTCTTCTGTAACCATCGCGGTCATGCCCGCATCTCCCAGGGATTCCAGCTTCACTTCCAGGTTATCTTTTCCCAGTGCGCCGCGGAACAGCTTCTGCAGCTTTTCCGCATCCAGGTCCTTTCCTTCCTCGGATTCCTCCTTCAGGCCGTCGATGTCGGCATCCACCCTGGCGAAGCTCACCCGGTCGTCTTCGCTGCCCTCATATTCCATGAAGGACATGAAATTGCCGTCGATCAGCGTATTCATGACGGCGACCTCGATGCCGCGGTCGGTGTAAAGCTTCACGGAAGCAGCCTGGCGCTTCTCATCGTTGGTATAATAGATCTTCTTGTCTGTCTTGTCGAAGTTCGCAGCCCTGTATTCCGCGATCGTGGAATACTTTCCGTCTGTCTTCTTCAGCAGGATAGATCCTTTCACCTGGTCATAGAACTTCTTGTCCTTGATGGCGCCGTATTTGACGAAAGGAGCGATATCGTCCCAATAGCCCTCGTATGTTTCCCGCTCCGTATTCATCAGGCTGTTCAGCTTGTCTGCCACCTTCTTGGTAATGTGGGCGCTGATTTTTTTGACATAGCCGTCATTCTGGAGGAAGGAACGGCTGACATTCAGCGGCAGGTCAGGACAGTCGATAACGCCTTTGAGCAGCATCAGGAATTCCGGAATCACTTCTTTGATATTGTCTGCCACGAATACCTGCCCCGCAAAAAGCTTGATCTGCCCTTCATGCGTGCCGAAATCGTTCTTCAGCTTCGGGAAGTACAGGATTCCCTTCAGATTGAACGGATAATCCACGTTCAGGTGAATCCAGAACAGCGGATCGTCAAAGTCCATGAATACCTTGTGATAGAAGGATTTGTATTCGTCATCCGTGCAGTCTGCCGGCTTCTTCAGCCACAGCGGCGCAGTGTCGTTGATCTGCTGGGGTTTCGGCATCTCCATGACCTTTTCAGTCTTCGGCGTGCCGTCCTCGTTTTTCTCGTCGCCGACCGGGACATCCTTTTCAACCGGTTTGGCGTTTACATCCTCGAGCATTACGGGATAAGCCATATATCCGCAGTAGCGGTTCAGCACTTCCCGAACCTTCCACAGTTCCAGGAATTCCTTTTCCTCTTCGGAAATGTGCAGGATAATGTCGGTTCCATGCTCCTTCCGGCTGCCTTCGGAAATTTCAAATCCCATACCGTCTTCCGATACCCAGTGGACCGGCTCCGCGCCTTCCCCGCTGCTGAGCGTCTCTATTTCGACCTGGTCGCTGACCATGAAAACAGAATAGAAGCCAAGTCCGAAATGGCCGATGATATCGCCCTTCTCCTCCGGCTTATCCTCAAACTGTTTCATGAACTCGCTCGCACCGGAAAACGCCACTTGGTTGATGTATTTGCGGACTTCCTCATCCGTCATGCCGATACCTGTATCGGATATGCGGATCGTTTTCTTTTCCTTGTCCACAGCGACGCTGACCGTCATCGCTTCCTCGCTGTCCGGATGAAGCATCCTGAACTTCGTAATCGCGTCGCAGGCGTTGGAAACTGCCTCCCGGAGAAAAATGTCCTTATCTGAATACAGCCAGCGCTTGATGACCGGCATAATATTCTGCGCTTCAATTGATACAGAACCCTTTTCGTTTCTGACTGCCATGCTCTGAACTTCCTTCCGTGCCTGCCGATGCAGGCAAAATATTCTACGCAGGTATTGTATCACCGCATATATGCAATTGCAAGAAAAATTAGCACTCGCTTGATGCGAGTGCTAACAATGTGCATTCCATAGTGTCATGCGGGGTAATTTTATTCGCCTCCGAGATCTTCCTCGAGCAGGGCCAGGTCGTCCTCTTCCTCTTCGGCCTGGGCTGCGATGGCTGACTGTTCCGCATCTGTGATTTCCTTGGCGGCAAAGAGCTGCGCACGGATCTTCCTGTCGATCTCGGCTGTCAGTTCCGGATGGGTCTTCAGGTACATCCTCGCGTTATCACGCCCCTGGGCAAGCCTTTGGTCCTCATAGGAGAAGAATGCACCGCTCTTGTGGATAATATCACGCTCCACCGCCAGGTCCAGCAGGGTCCCCTCTGTGCTGATGCCCTCGCCGTAAATGATATCGAATTCCGCAACACGGAAGGGCGGTGCCACCTTATTCTTGACCACCTTGACCTTGGTACGGTTACCGATCACTTCCGTGCCGTTTTTCAGCTGTTCGCCTTTCCGGACATCAAGCCGGACAGAAGAGTAGAATTTCAGTGCGCGGCCGCCGGGTGTTGTTTCCGGATTACCGTACATCACGCCGACCTTTTCACGCAGCTGGTTAATGAAAATTGCCACGCATCCCGTCTTGTTGATAACGCCGGTGAGTTTGCGCAGCGCCTGGCTCATCAGCCTTGCCTGCAGGCCTACAAAAGAGTCCCCCATTTCGCCGTCAATCTCCGCTTTCGGCACAAGGGCTGCCACGGAGTCAATCACCACGACGTCCAGGGCACCGCTGCGCACCAGGGCTTCCGCAATCTCAAGCGCCTGCTCGCCTGTGTCCGGCTGGGAAACGTACAGTTCGTCAATATTCACTCCGAGCTTTTTGGCATACAGGGGATCCAGCGCATGCTCTGCGTCTACAAATGCGGCGATTCCGCCGGCCTTTTGCGCTTCAGCCACAACATGCAGCGCGACAGTTGTCTTGCCGGAAGATTCCGGTCCGTAAATCTCAACAATACGGCCGCGGGGTATTCCGCCTACGCCCAGCGCGTAATCGAGGGTCAGGCATCCGGTGGGAATCACGGGGATATCCTTCCCGATGGCATCCGCGCCCATCTTCATCACGGCACCCTTGCCGAACTGCTTATCAAGATCTGCCAGGGCATGCTCAAGGGCTTTGAGCTTCTCCTCCTGGATATTCGTCTGAACTTCTTTTTCGGCTTTCGCCGCTTTCTTCGCCGCCATCCGTATCATCCTTTCACGCTTCGAATCTCACCGCCAAAAGGCAGTCCTTTTATGTGAGAATATCGTATCACCCGTTCCCGCAAAAGACAAGGGGAACAAAAAGATTTCAACGGATATAGGCTCTCCGGATTCCCGCTGCGTCTGTCGTCATGACCGCCCGGATGCACCCCGGCTCCGAGCGCAGGGTCTGTGTCAGTTCCGGATACCGGAAGCTGCGGCGGAAACTCTGCTCCGCATAAAAGACGCCGTCCTCAATCCTTCCGATATCCCAGGCTTCCAGGTTATCCATCGGCGTCGATTTTGCGGGAAATTGCGGATGTTCCTCTTTCAGCCCGTCCATCCGGAAACGCCCGCTTTCAGGATCGTCTCCTGCCAGCAGTTCCGCTTTTCCTTTTCCGCAGGGACAGATCACCGTCAGGTTATCCGTTTTCAGCCGGGACAGCGCAATTGCAATCGCTTCCGGATTCACATCCAGCCCCGCAAAACGGCATCCCAGCCGCTGTGCCGCTTCCAGTGCGGTTCCGCTGCCGCAGCAAAGATCCACCACCAGGTCCCCCGGATTCGTAACAGGCAGCAGCAGCCGCTCAAGCAGCTTCAGCGGCTTCTGCGTAGCATACCCTGTCCTCTCCGGATCGCGCTGCTGCAGGAATCCGATATCCGTCCACACGTCACCGGGATACACAGGTTCGTCGTCGTAGTAACGGTACTCCTTGCCGTTGGAGACAATCTTTGAGAACATCCGCCCCTGTTCGTCCTTTCCGCGTGCCATATGGTTCCGGCGTTCCTCCCTCGGTAGCGGCACTTTCGTCAGGTCAAAGCGGTATTTCTGGCTTTTCGCATATAACAGGATCACATCGTGCTTCCTGGAAAAATGTCTCCTCGAACGCCCTCCGCTTTCATAGCCCCAGATGATTTCGTTCAGGAAGCGTGTCTTGCCGAACACGTTGTCGCACATAATCCGCGCCTGTGCCGCCATACGCCAGTCCAGGTGCAGGTAAAACACCCCGGTCTCGTTCAGCAGGTTTTTTGCCGCGCCGACGAGCCTGCGGAGCAGCCGCAGGTATTCCTTCTCTCCGGTATACCTGTCCTCATATGCCGGATACCGCGGTGCAGGATTGCCGGTACGCCATCCCTGCTCCCCGTACGGGCGCCTGCGCATAAATTTCTCTCCCGTCATAAAAGGCGGATCCAGATAGACACACTGCGCTTGTCCGTACAGCGCACGGAATTCATCCGGCAGTGCCATCACATTGCCGCAGCGCAGCAGGTTTTCCCCCTGCCCGAATATTTCCCTGTCCACATTGATCTGTTCAAACATGGGCGCCTCCTGTTCAGTTGTCCGCAATAATCCTGTCTATTATATTATACTATCCTTTCCTTTCCGGTTCAATTGTTCTGCGGCTGATCCGGTGCCTGTTTCATGCTTTTGTGCTGTTTCTCCTGCGGGCAGCAGAATGCTGTTATCCTCCGAGTCTTTCCCGGAGTATTTTCAGTTCGTCCTGCCCGGCTGTCAACATTTCCAGGAACAGGCGTTGTTCTGGCTTTTCCGCCAGGACCTCTCCCGCCTGCCTGACAGCCTCCCTGAACGCAGGATCCATGCCTTTGATTCCCTGCCGGAGCAGCGGGCATACTGCCCGTGCCCGTTCATCCGCTGCAATTTTTACCATCCCGTCCCGAATCACCGGCAGCAGCGGAAAAATACGGCAGGCCAGCGGCCGTTCGGTCCGGTCGCATTCTCCGGGGCAGACGGCCAGCAGGCCGCTTTTTGTTTTCAGAACCTGCCAGCCTTTTTTGTCAAGATATGCCTCTTCTTCGCCGGGAAACAGCAGCATACCGGTTACCTCTCCGTCCATGGAACGGCAACATCTTGCCCCGCAGACCTTTCCGCAGTCGGATCGGAGCGGTGTTACCGCGGTGAGCGCTTCCCTTGCCTTCTTCAATACCTCATCCATGCTTTACCCTTTCCAGCACGCCCCGGCAGCCTTCCTCAATTTGCTTCAGCACCCCATTGAAATCCCGCGTATACCAGGGATCGTCAATTTCCCTGCCCGGCTGCCCTGCCCAGTCCATCAGCATGGACAGTTTGCCGTCCGGATCCCCTCCGTAGATATGCTTCATATCCCACATGTTTTCATCATCCATTCCGATAATATAATCCCAATTCAGATAATCCGCACGCGCTGTCTGCCTGGCCGCATGCCGCAGGCATTCATATCCGCTGCTGATCAGCGCCTTCTTCATAGGCGGATAAATGTCATTCCCGATTTCCTCCCGGGTTGTTGCTGCTGAAGCGATCCTTAAATCTCTCCGCCCAGCTTCGGCTGCCATCTGTTTCAGCACAACTTCCGCTGCCGCACTCCTGCAGATATTGCCGTGGCAGATAAACAATATTTTCAACATATCCGAACTTCCCTCAACCCCATGCCACGCATCCCTTTATTTTCAATAGCTCCAGCCCTTCCATTTTTTTGATGTTCGCACGCATAAGTCTTCTCTGGCACGTTTTACGCCACGGGTTTGGAGGCTATTGGCGTACGTTTTTTGAAAATTGTGCGTATCCCTGGCGTACGCTTTGGGATGAAATCCTACATGGCATTTTCATCGTTTTCGTCCTTCTTCTGCGTGATCAGTTTCAGCTGCTCAGCTGCATACTGATAATTCGTATGTGTATAAACATTCATCGTTACGCATGCATCTGAATGACCCATCAGGTACTGCAGAGCCTTTACTTCCATTCCCTTCTGCGCCATCTTCGTGCAGAACGTGTGCCGGTACACATGGGGCGTAATGTGCGGCAGGGGCTCGTTCGGATGCTTCTTGTTGTACTTGTGCATCGCCCAGCGGCACTCGTTCTCAATGTGCAGGGCCGTCTTCGGGTTGCCGTTCGTGTCCAGCAGGATGAATCCAGAGTAGCCATCAACCATCATCTCGGTCTTGGGTTTCTTCCGTTTGTCCACGATCCGTTTCAGGCTTTCATAAACCTCGTCCGTCATCGGAATGACCCTGCATCCACTGGCTGTCTTGGTCTTCTCAATGAAATAGCTGCGATGATCCTTGTGCCTCTCCCTGATCAACTGGTGATCCACATGGATTTCGCGCTTCTTGAAGTCTACGTCCTTCTTTGTCAGGCCGCAGAACTCGCTGACACGCATCCCAGTCCCCAGCAGCACGACAAATTCATCGTAATACTTCCGGTAGGTATTGTCGCACCGGATGAATCTCATCCATCTCGCTTCCTGTTCCTCGGTTAACGCCACGCGCGGTACAGTATCATTGATTACCGCGTCCGTGATTTTAAAGGAAAAAGGATTTCTGCGGATGATTTCTTCATCCCAGGCCATGTCGAACGCTGGTTTGACGACGCCGCGAATGTTCGTAATGGTGCAGTAGCGTTTTCCTTCTTCCCGCTGCAGCCGAATGAACCACAGCTTGGCGTCAGATACCTTGATGCTCCGGATCGGTCGCTGCCCAAAAGGATCTTTGGAGAGAAAGTTTACCACCGTACTGTAATTGACCTGGGTATTGTACCGGGATGAGATCTTCAGCTTCAAATAGCGTTTTACCAGTTCAAGCACTGTAATCTGCCCTGCAGCATAGCTTTCGCCCGTTTCCTCATCAATCCATTTCTTAATCTTTCGCTCTTTGATCCTGAGTTCGTCCAGCGTATCCGCGTAAACAGAGCGCCGTTTCCCCCAAGGGTCAGTATAACGAAAGTCATACTTGCCGTCTTTCCGTTGCCCTTCGCCGATTCTCAGCACTCGGCCTTTGCTGTCCTTGCGCTTTGCAGCCATAAATCCTCCTTCCCTTTACAGCGCAAAGAACTCTTTCGTTCATAGTAATTATACCATATCGAAAGAGCTCACGCGAGGATTTCACCTGTTAATTTTCTCAAATGTCAGACGGCACTCATCGTATCAATTTTCTTTTCAAACAGCTTCCGTTTAATGCATGCATGGGCCCCAGTCCAGAGAATCCATTCCGCTTCCGGTTCATCCCGGATCATTCTCCGCAGCCGGTTAATTCCAATATGAAAGTAATCGGAAGCTTCCTCAGTAGACATAACATACTTTTCATAGAACGGGATTTCTCTTTCCATTTTCAATGTCCTCCTTCATTAATATGCACATATCTGTTCAGCATCGTGGGAATGCTGCACCGCATGATTTCCCTGATTTCCAGCGGAGCGATATTGTGTTCTGTCAGTAATGCAATGGGTGTCGTGTACCTACAGGAGCACGGAGACATATATCTGATCCCGGTTTTTTCCAGCGTATTATAATACCTTTTGTTGAACTCCCAACTCTTTATAGGAAAAACCAATCCAGTCTTTCCGGTAATCAGTTCCTCGATCACAGGTACAATACCGGGAACCAGACAGATTGTTCCTTCTCTCCGAGCCTTCGTCTTCAATCCGACACCGTTAATCGTCTTCGCTTCCAGATCAATCATTTCAGTGCTCAGATTCAGCATTTCAGCAGCTGACATCCCGGTGTAGATCATGATCAGCGGAATCGCTGCGTCCCGATTACCTTCTTCGTAGGATTTCCAGAGTTTCCTCCGTTCCTCCGTGGTAAAAGAAGGCCGTTCTTTCTGTACTGCTCTGTGCTTACTGGCTGTTCCATAGCTGCCTCTGTTCGGTTTAACCATCTTCATTCTCTCCCTTCATCGACATGATCTGTTTTCCAAGAAATCCAGGAGGTTTAGAAGCCCTCGAAAACCTCTTTATGATCATTTTATGATCCGCAAAAAACTAATCAACAATGTCGATGCTCTTCTGGGCAATATCGGGCAGGCACCGTCAAAGATGCCTGCCCGATAAAAATGTTCATTTTGTCGTACTTCACTTGCCCCCGACAAGGGCGAATGACAGACAAGCAGCTGGCAACCGCTTCATAGTCCCAGGATGCCGGTGCTCTCTTAGCTGTCGTACATTCCAGGATCTCCACCTCAAGTCTGGTGGGTGGCCGTGAGGAAGTATCATTATCACCCGGAAAAGATCTTCGCGTCCCTGCCCGCCACGGCTGGTTTCAGGCGCTACGTGTACCGCTCAGCCAAAGCTTTCATTGCGCCGCCGCCTGCTCGCTCCTTCTTCCGGGGAACTGTACCTGTCATTCGGATGTTCAATTGTCAAGGTGCTTTCCTACACCGATTCACGTAATCAACATTTGAGACTGAGCAGCTTTCTGACAGCATTATATGTTTTCCGTGTCTTAGGTGCCGGTTTATATAAAATGGATGTATTATATCCACTTTACAACTGTTTGTTTTCAAGGGATGTTTTTGCTCATTTCACGAATCAACTCTCTGATCAGTATAACAAGTCTCGTTGACAAATGCCCAACATACAGTTTTTCCATATCCTCTCTACCTAAAATATAATCGACTGAGACCCCGTAATAATCGGCAAGAATCATCAGCGGTTTTGCTCCGGGTAATGTTTCTCCTATTTCCCAGCCTCTGATGGCCGATCTGCTTACTCCGAGCTTTTCAGCTAATTCATTCTGAGAGAGCTTTGCTTCCGTTCGCAATTGAATCAGTCGTTCGCGGAAATTGCTTTCATATCTTTCATAATCCATCAGTCAATCACCACCATAATTGTATTCAGATTGCCCGCTTTTTTCCTGTACAACTTTTGCCATTTTTCCGGCATATTTATCATGGTGGTGAACGAATAAGCAAAAGACGCAGATCATTTTTCTGTTTTGTGTTTCCATTCGCATATCAACTTTTCATAGAAGGATGATCGAAAAAAATTGCTCAGGTCAAATTATTGTGCAAATTTTAAAAGCTCTTTCTAAAATTAGAATTGCACAATAATTACTCTTTGCATTACATCAAATATAATGTCTTTCTTGTAGTGGTTCTTAATTGAGCAGGAAATCAAGCAACCAATAATTTAGAATGCAGATTGAGGAGTTTCTTACATAGCGTTTAGTGTCTATATGCTTGGATGCGCAATATTATTTATGGAGAATAATTTCAAGCATTGCCTCACACATATCGTATAGAAAGGATAAGCACTATGTCTGAACATCATATGACGAAAGCCTCTTCACAAGATTATCGCGAATTCTTTTTTTCTTATTCCGGAGACTTGAACAATCTTATTTCTAAACTAAATGAATTCATGTCCCCTTTGGATTCACAGATATTTCTTTCCAACATTCACAAATTGCATAAATATTTAGGATCAGAAGAATATATTAATAGAACTTCTGTTTATTCCAAATCAAAGCCTGAAATGATGTGTTTTATTGTGCCTTCAACAGACTACAATATTAACGTAACAGCACTAACTCTAATGGCTATTGCAACAGCATTGGATATTAAGCTTAAACTCGGATTTGTCGCATCTTCATTAGCAATCATAGGATTCTCTGGGCAAGCAATAGTTAAACTTGATGTTAACGCCGGTGAAAAATGTCTTGTATATGAGGCGATGAAAAAACCAAATCATATAATAGGAGAAAACATATTCTTGAAAAATCACAGTCAGTGTATACATAATGATTTTCCTTGCAAACACCGAAACAATAATTCGTGCACTTTTTCAAAGCAAGACATAATTAATACACTATCCGGATTATGCGATAAAAATGTCTTTAGAAAAGAAGGCGCATTATTTAAATATCTATTCTAAACTGCTGACATCCAGTTTGCGCACTTTGGGGACCTGTTAAAAATGAACGCCCGGATCGCCGGGCGCCCTTGACATGTCTGTCTGATTTCTGGTAACGTTACTCTTGTAAATGTCACCGATGAAAAAGTCCTTACCCCCTGATGGCAAAATCACCTCCAGCCACATGTTCTAACAAGGCCGAACAGCATAATCTGCCGTTCGGTCGCCACTAACACGTTTTTATCGTAGAGGACTGGAATTAACAGAAAAGACTACCCAACCGGGTTATAATTACTAGTAGATTGTTTTTTATTCCGCATCTTGAAGATGCCAAACCCATTTTTGATTGGACTGCTTATTGGATTGTATCCCAAGTTCTTGTTTCGCTCTTCTCATTGTTGCTGATGAAAAACCTTTACTATGCATTATTTCCATTATTTCAATTGCAGCCAAGTCTTTATCAGTAAGCGTCAAACCTGGGACGTATAGGTCTCTATGATCGGATCTGGTATTCTAACTTTTTGATTATATACTTTTGCTTATCATTTTCCCAAGCCTGAAATTGTTTAGCGTATTTTTAGCTAACAGGGAGGATGAGTTTCAAGTCTGCATTACCCAATATGATGAATTTTGTATCTTCTCAATTCTTTTCCTTTAGTAACAATCTGAGATAGCCAGTTTGGAGCTATTTCATCAATCAAAATACTTAGCACATTTCCTTTAAGTTCTGACATGCCGAATGCAGTTCGGATATGCTGTAATTCCGGATTGTTCTTGACAATCTTGAATAATTGTCTAAATAGGATACCACTTCTTCTTGCACTATGATATTCATTATCATCCAGTTCGATTACGATATATTCCGCAGTCTGCATATAACCAGGTTTAATCGACATCAAAATAAGCATAGGATTGAAAGTGTACTGAATTCAGTTCTTTAT
>Ga0247610_10007949_pt1 | contig 10835 bp, 8 predicted proteins | sample 174DNAGHGhighgp2_FD_193483 | JGI IMG/M metagenome (GOLD analysis project Ga0247610, IMG submission 193483) | Sheep rumen microbial communities from Palmerston North, Manawatu-Wanganui, New Zealand - 1742 DNA GHGhigh gp2 | ecosystem: Host-associated > Mammals > Digestive system > Stomach > Rumen ... | reverse complement strand
GCAAATGCGCGAACAGGTCGGTGCGCATGTCTGTTTCCAGCTTGGTGCCGGTCACGTGGCCCCAGTACTGCATGAAATGGTTGGCCGCCGTGTCGATCACGCGCAGCAGCAGGTACAGCCCGCCCAATTTCAGCACCCATTCGGTGGTGATGGCGGTGTAATCCTCCACGGCCTGATTGGTGATGGCCCGCACGATCAAGGGGAATATGATCTCGCACCCGGTGGTCATCAGGGCGCAGAAAAGATCGAAGGCCATTTCTTTTTTGTACTTGCCGTAGTAGGGCAAAAAACGCTTCAAAAGATGGCGAAGCGGCATGCGGGTCAGATGAGACATAGGGAGCTCCTTTCGAGGGAGAGGGGGAGAGGGAAGGGGAAAGGGGAAGAGTGGAGAGTGGAGAGTGGAGTGAGGAGGGAGAAAGGGGAGCGGGTGGAAGAAAGAGAAAAACAGACGGCGGAGTCAAATTATTCTGCAAGAAAAACTCCACTCTCCACTCTCCACACTTTTTATAGTCTCAGTGCGGGCCTGGCGTTGAGGGTCAGATCGGCGATTTCGCCCCGGAGCAGGCGGTAGTAGGCGGCGGAGCCGATCATGGCGGCGTTGTCGCCGCAAAGATCGAGACGCGGCATGTACAGCCGGATGCCCCGCCTGTCGCAGGCGGATTGCATTTCCCGGCGCAAAAGCCTGTTGGCCGACACGCCGCCGGCCAGGGCCATTTTGGTCAAATGCAGATCGTCCGCCGCCAGCATGGCCTTGTCCACCAGGAAGGATACCACGGCGTGGCGGAAGGACGCGGCCAGATCGGCGTCGTTGAGGGTTTCGCCCTTTTGCCGGGCGTTGTGCACGGCGTTGATAAAGGCCGTTTTGAGGCCGGAAAAGCTGTAATCATACCGCCCTTCGGTTTTGGGCCGGGGCAGCTTCAGGGCGCGGGGATCGCCCTCCTCCGCCAGCTTGTCCAGCAGGGGGCCGCCTGGGTAGGGAATGTTCAGCACCCGGGCGGCTTTGTCGAAGGCTTCGCCGGCGGCGTCGTCCTGGGTTTGTCCGATGATGCGGTAAACGCCGTAATCCTCTACGGAAAACAGATGGCTGTGTCCGCCGGACACCACCAGGCAGGCAAAGGGCGGCGTCAGCGTTTCGTCGGTGAGGAAATTGGCGCAGATGTGGCCCTCGATGTGATTGACCGGTATCAGGGGCTTATGGGCGGCGTAGGCCAGGGCCTTGGCGCAGCTGACGCCAATCAGGAGAGCGCCCACCAGCCCGGGGCCGTAGGTGACGGCCACGGCGTCCACGTCCTGCAGCGTCATGCCGGCGGCCCGCAGGGCCTCGTCAATCATCAGGTCGATCTTTTCCACGTGGGCGCGGCTGGCGATTTCCGGCACCACGCCGCCGTAAAGGGCGTGCAGGTCGATCTGGGTGAACACCGCGTTGGAGAGGATCCTCCGCCCGTCCTCCACCACGGCTGCCGCCGTTTCGTCGCAGCTGGATTCGATGGCCAGGATGCGCACGTGCTCCTTTTCCTTCAATGCCGCGGCTTGCTTGATGCTTTCCTCTTTGTACGTCATGCCTTGCGTTCCTTCGTTTTGAAATATGCTATGATAATCAGCAGCATGGCCGCTAAAATGGGCAGCATGCTTTTGAGAATTTCGCCCGCGTACCAGGTGAAAAACGGCAGGGGCATCAGGGCCAGCAGCAGATCGGTCTGGGGATTGAGCAGCCACAGATCGTTGGTGAACACCGTTTGATGGAAGGTCCAGAACAGGCCGCTGAAATTGATAAGGCCCCAAACGCCCAGCGCCGCCGCGATCCCGAGAAGGGCCATGGCTCCAAAGGCGAAGCCCCGCACCGCGTCGCGGAGAAATGCTTCCCGTTGGTTCCGGCGGAGAATATACAAAACCGCCAGCGCTGCGATCACCGCGCCGCCGCCCAGCCACCTGGCCCACTTGAGGAAGGTCACGATGCCGCGAACGTCCTGCATATGCAGGTTTTCACGCTGGGAGAAGGCAAGGGTTTCCGCGCCGGTTTCCGCATTCGGCACCGTGATTGCATCGGTTTTTCCGTCCAGATACCGGGTGATGGCCCGGGCGTAATCGGCGTATCGGCTGGGGTATACCCCAAAGGACGCCGTTTGGGCGTGCTGGACAAAGCCCCGGGCCATGAGCGTTTCATTGGTGACGCCGTTGGCGGCGATGGAGCAAAGAAGAGAAAACAGGCCCGTCAGGCCCAGGAAAAAATACAGGATTCGTTTTAGCATTGCCTCAGTCACCTTTTGCTGGCAAACTGCCCGGTGCAGCCGGTTTTCCGGCCCCGGGCGGTTTTGGAAGAGCGCGGGGGAGCCGCCTTTGCTTGAAAAGCGATTCCCCCGCAAAAAAACTGATCGCGTCTTACTGCATCTTCAGGTACGCCGTGGTGAAGCCCTCCAGGTTGCCGTCCATCACGTCGTCGATGTTGCCGGATTCAAAGCCGGTGCGGTGATCCTTCACCATGGTATAGGGCTGGAACACGTAGGAGCGGATCTGGCTGCCCCATTCGATCTTTTTCATTTCGCCCTTGATGTCGGCCATTTCCTGCTCCTTTTCCCGCTCGCGCAGCTCCAGCAGCTTGGCCTTCAGCATCTTGATACACGTCGCCCGGTTTTGCACCTGGTCGCGCTCGGTCTGGCAGGAGACCACGATGGTCACGTCGTCCTTGACGTAGGTCATGCGCACGGCGGAGGAGGTTTTGTTCACGTTCTGGCCGCCCGCGCCGGAGGAGTGGTAGGTGTCCACCCGCACGTACTTCATGTCGATTTCGATTTCGCTGTCGTCGTCCTCCAGGATGGGGGCTACGTCCAGGGAAGCGAAGGAGGTGTGCCGCCGGGCGTTGGCGTCGAAGGGGGAGATGCGCACCAGCCGGTGCACGCCCTTTTCGCCGCGAAGATAGCCGTAGGCGTGATCGCCGCTGACCTCGAAGGTGACGGATTTGATCCCGGCTTCGTCGCCGTCCAGCAGATCCAGCAGCTTCACCGTAAAGCCCATGCGCTCGCAGTAGCGCACATACATGCGGTAGAGCATGCTGGTCCAGTCCTGGGCCTCGGTGCCGCCGGCGCCGGCATGGAGCGACAGCACGGCGTCGTGATCGTCGTACTTGCCCCGCATCAGGGTTTCCAGGGCCAGGGCTTCCGTTTCCTTTTCCAGGCGCTCCAATTCGGCGGAAATTTCCTCCACCATGCTCTTGTCGTCCTCTTCGCTGGCCAGCTCAATCATGGTTTCCACGTCGTCACACCCGGACAGCAGGCCGTTATAATGCTTGATGCGGCCCTCCAGGTTGGCGATGCGGCGGTTCACATGGGTGGAGCGCTCCAGATTGTCCCAAAAGCCGTCGGCGTTCATTTCTTCCCTTAGCTCCGTCAGCTCCCGCTCCATGTCGTCTATGTGCAGCCCGCCGGAAATCTCCAGCAGCTGCCTGCGCAGAGCGTCCACCTGCTGGGAAAACTGTTCCAATTCAAGAATCATATTGATGTCCCCTTTTGATGGTTGTTAGATATAAAGAGTGGAGTCTGGAGAGTGGAGAGTGGAGAGTGGAGAGTGGAGAGTGGAGTTAAGAGTGTGGAGTGAGGAGTGTGGAGTGAAGAATGGTTTGTGTGCGCTGAAGAAGAAGGGGGAATCCTGAATCCAAATCGCTTTGGATTCATTCACAGCAAACTTAAACTCCACTCTCCGCTCTTCACTCTCCACTCTTGCTTTGCGCTCCAAACTGCCTGTTCAGAGCTTTCCTCGTTTCAATTCTCCACTCCGGCGTTTCTTCCGCAGCAATTCTTGTATTTTTTGCCGCTGCCGCAGGGGCAGGGATCGTTGCGGCCGATTTTTTTGCCTACCTTCACCGGGGTCCTGGGCGCTTCCCTTTGGGCGCCGCCGGACTGCTGCTGGTTGGTGGCGGTGGCTTTGGCTGCGGCCTGGCGCTGGGGCGTGCGCTCCAGCTTCACCTGATAGAGGCGGCGCACGGTGTCCTCCCGGATCAGATGCACCATTTCCTCAAACATGTCGTAGCTTTCCAGCTTGTATTCGTTCACGGGATCGCGCTGGGCGTAGGCGCGCAGGCCGATGCCGTCCCGCAGCTGGTCCATGGCGTCGATGTGGTCCATCCATCTCAGGTCTACAGCCCGAAGCAGGATGGCGCGCTCCAATTCCCGCATGTCGATGCCCAGCTCGGCGAAATGGGCTTCGCGCTCCTCGTAAAACCGGGCGGCCTCTTTCTTGAGGAAATCCGCCGCGTCGTCCTTGGTGAAGGAGGCAAACGCGTCCCGGTTGGCGCTGATGGTGCCCACGGGGATGCACAGGCGCTCCATATGATCGGCCAGGCCGTTCAGATCCCAATCCTTGCTGGTTTCGCCGGAAAGGAAACGGGAGCAGGCTTCGTCGATCAGGCTGTGGGTCATCTGCGTGATCACGTCGTGCATGTTTTCGCCCCGCAGCACCTGCAGGCGCTGGCCGTAAATCACGCCGCGCTGCTGGTTCATCACGTCGTCGTACTGCAAAACGTGCTTACGCACTTCAAAGTTGCGGCTTTCCACCCGCTTCTGCGCGTTCTCGATCTGCTTGGTGAGCAGCCCGGCTTCCAGCGGCGTGTTTTCATCCATGCCCAGACGCTCGATCATGGGCTGGATGCGCTCGCCGCCGAAGATGCGCATCAGGTCGTCCTCCAGGGCGATGTAGAACTGGCTGGAGCCCGGGTCGCCCTGACGGCCGGCGCGGCCGCGCAGCTGGTTGTCGATGCGGCGGGATTCGTGCCGCTCGGTGCCGATGATGTGCAAGCCGCCCACGGCCACCACCTTGTCATGCTCCATGTCGGTGGTCTTTTTGTATTCGGCCTTGAGCTCCTGATAGCGCTTGCGGGCCGCAAGCACCTCCTCTGATACGTTTTCGTTGAAGCCGGTGGCGGCCTCGATCACGTCCTCGGGAATTTCCTCCTGGCGCATGGTGCGGCGGGCGCGGAAATCCGGGTTGCCGCCCAGCAGAATGTCTGTGCCGCGGCCGGCCATGTTGGTGGCGATGGTGACGGCGCCATAGTGGCCCGCCTGGGCCACGATCTCGGCCTCACGGGCATGGTGCTTGGCGTTCAATACCTCGTGCTGGATGCCGCGCATGTCCAGCATGTGGCTCAGATGCTCGCTGACCTCCACCGACACGGTGCCCACCAGGATGGGCTGGCCTGTGGCATGGCGGCGGATGATCTCCTCCACCACCGCCTGGTATTTGCCCTTCTTGGTGCGGTAGATCACGTCGTTCAGGTCCTGGCGGATCATGGGCATGTTGGTGGGGATCTGCACCACGTCCAGGCTGTAAATGCCCTGGAATTCGCTCTCTTCGGTCTTGGCCGTACCGGTCATGCCGGAGAGCTTTTTATACATACGGAAATAGTTCTGGAAGGTGATGGTGGCCAGGGTCTTGGATTCCCTTTCTACCTTCACGTGCTCCTTGGCCTCGATGGCCTGGTGCAGGCCGTCGGAATAGCGGCGGCCCACCATCAGGCGGCCGGTGAATTCGTCCACGATCACCACTTCGCCGTTTTGCACCACGTAGTCCACGTCCCGCTTCATCAGGGCGTTGGCCTTGAGGGCCTGGATCAGGTAGTGGTTCAGGTCGTTGTTTTCGGGGTCGGACAGGTTGTCGATGCCGAAGGCGTTTTCGGCCTTGCGGGTGCCTTCTTCGGTGAAGGTGACGGCCTTGTCCTTTTCCTCGATGGTGTAATCCTCTTCATTGCGCAATCGGCTGACGAACCGGTCGGCCCGCTCGTACATATCGGTGGATTTTTCGCCCTGGCCGGAAATGATCAGGGGCGTGCGGGCCTCGTCGATGAGGATGGAGTCCACCTCGTCCACGATGGCGAAGGCGTGGCCCCGCTGCACCATGTCCTTTTCGTAGAGCACCATGTTGTCCCTGAGGTAATCGAAGCCCATTTCATTGTTGGTGCCGTAGGTGATGTCGGCGGCGTAGGCGGCCTTGCGCTGCTCGCTGTCCAGATCGTGCACGATGATGCCCACGCTCAGGCCCAGGAACCGGTACAATTTGCCCATTTCCTCGCCCTGGAAGGAGGCCAGATAATCGTTCACCGTCACGATGTGCACGCCGTTGCCGGCGATGGCGTTCAGATAAGCGGGCAAGGTGGCCGTCAGGGTTTTGCCTTCGCCGGTTTTCATTTCGGCGATGCGGCCCTGATGCAGCACGATGCCGCCGATCATCTGCACCCGGAAGGGGCGCATGCCCAGGGTGCGGCGGCTGGCTTCCCGCACCACGGCGAAGGCTTCGGGCAGCATTTGATCCAGCGTTTCGCCCTTTTGATAGCGGGCCTTGAATTCTTCCGTTTTGGCGGCCAGCTCCGCGTCCGTGAGCTTTTCCATCTGGGGCTCCAGGGCGTCGATCTGGTCGGCGATCTTCATCAGGGGCTTGAGCTGCGCTTCGTTGCCCAGTCCCAGCATTTTTTTCAATCCTTCAAACATGTGCTTCTCCTTAAGCGTTGATCCGTTGGAGATGTGTCGCTGATTGACACATCACACCATTTTCTATTATATCACGCGAAGGCGGTGGATAGCAAGGCGCAAAATGAAAAAAGCGCTCCGAACAGAAGCGGAACGCCCAGGTTGTCGAAAAAGGATTTTCGACAACCTGCGAATGAAAGAGCAGCAAGCTGTTCTTTCATTCGATCCATCAATTTGCTGTAAAATGGCGATTCCAGGCACAAGATGCCTGGAATCGCTCATTTTACGGCCGCAAATTGATAGCGGAAGCAAATTTCATTTGCTCTTCCCGCCGGCAAAGCCGGCGGATGCGGATGAAAGCCGAAAGGGCTGCGGCCCTTTCGGGCTATCCTGAGGTTTTTCGACAGTCTGAGCGCTCCGAACGGAATCGGAACGCCGAAGGGGTTGCTGTATGATCCGCTTTTTACCGGTCCCCGGCGCGGCGGCGGTTGTTGTCGGGGCGGTTGTAGTAGACGGCCTTGTTTTCATACATGCGCTGGTCGGAAATTTTGCAAAGCTCCTCCACGCTTTCGCCGCCTTCCCGCAGGGCGCAGCCCATGGACACGCTGACGTTCTTTTCTTTCAGGTCCAGGCGGATCTTTTCCAGGGTGGCGTCCACGGCGCCGCCGCTGTTTTTGAGGAAGAGGATCATGAATTCGTCGCCGCCCATCCGGTAGCAGATGGCGGAATCGCCGGATGCGGCCAGCATGCTTTCGCCGATGGCCTGCAGGGCCTGATCGCCGGCGTCATGGCCCATCACGTCGTTGAGACGCTTTAAGCCGTTCATGTCAATGGAGGCCACGGCGGTTATGGTGGATTTGTAGTAGGCCACGTCCTCATAGAATGCCTTGCGGTTGCGCAGGTGGGTCAGGACGTCCCGGTTGTTGTCCTGAGAGCGGATAAAAACATAGAAGAAAATGCTGCTGGCGATGATGGCCTGGTTCACGTGGAAGCCGCCCAGAATGGCGTCCAGCGCGGCGGCGATGGCGCAGCCGATGGCGCACATGTACAGCACGCGCACCTCCCACACCCGGCCCTTGCGGTACTTTTTCCTGGTGAACCACAGCGCCGCGGCGATGTAAAAGAAGGAGGCCACGAAAGGCGCGTAGCCCAGCGGCCCGCGGATGAACTCATACTCCTCGTCAAAGAAGAAGGCGATGGGGGAGAAGAAAGCGGTGCTGACGATCAGGGCGTTGACCAGAGCCGGGATCCACAAAAGGCGGATGGATTTGTTGGAGGGCGCCACCACCATCACCACGCTCAGCCCCGCAACGGGACGAAGCACATACCCGATCACCGACAGCAGCACCCGCAGGAAACGAAGCGATTCATCCTCGGCGCAGATGCCCTCAAAGAAATCGGCAAAAGTGAGCACGGTAACACAGATCACCGTCAGCCACATGTAGCGCATTTTCACGTCGTGACTCTGCCTGCGCATGGCCAGCTTCATGGAGAAGCCGATGATCAGAAATAGCGTGATGAAATTTCTTTGAAAAAAATCCAACAGCATGGCGGTACTCCTTTTGCTTTTGGTGGGCTCGCGGCGGATGGCTGTCAGGAGCAAAGGGAAAACGCGATATGCGGGAAGTTTGAATAAATACGAAAAAACCCGGCGCCATAGCCGGGTTTTTGCCGTCAAGCATCCTTGACAATGGCACCCCCAATGGGATTCGAACCCATGTTTCCGCCTTGAGAGGGCGGCGTCCTAGGCCTCTAGACAATGGAGGCAAGTGGCTGGGGAACAAGGATTTGAACCTTGACAATACGAGTCAGAGTCGTAGGTGCTGCCGTTACACCATTCCCCATTGCCGTGCGATCTCTCAACCGCAAGGGGTATTATACAGGAAAAGGGCGGTCTTGTCAACCCTTTTTTTCATTCTTTTTCTGAATAACCAGAATCATTTTTTTGCGCCCCTTGGCGCCTCGCCGGACGAAGCAAAGGCCCGATCGTAGGCCAGCAGCGCCTGATAAGCCATCTGACGGGCGAGCACTGCGGGATGGACCTGCGGCAGCGTCATCCCCGGAAGCGGCCCGGGCATGGCCTGATCCAGCATGGCCGTGCTCCCGCCAAATTTGTCCGCGTCAGCGAAGGCGCCGGCGGGCACAAAGGTGCTTTTCTCGATGGGCGCGCCGTGCTCCCGGAAGATGCTTCCTTTCAACTCGTAGCCGTTTTTGCGCACCCGCACCGTCAGCGCCATGCGCCCTTCCCATTCCTTTTCCAGATCCATTGGGCGAAGCAAAAGCGCTTTTCCGGCGCCAAGCTGCGCTGTCAGCCGCTCCAGCCCCGTTTCGGCAGCCTTCCCTGCTTTGATGCTCTCGAGGATTTCGTTTCTCAGTTCACGCTCACTGCCATAGCCTACCTTTTGCCGGACGAGGGCGGCCAGCTCGCCGGCAAAAGCGTCGATGCCGGTGAATCCCCAAGGGAGGAAGCCGTCGAAAAAACCGGTGGCGTCGGCCATGGGCACCGGCCCGGGGATGAGGTAAGATCCCCGGATCTCCACGCCTTTTTCCTTCTTTTTGCACGTGCCGTCGATCAGGCCTTCCGCGCCGCCCCAGGAAAAGTAGAAAACGGCAGGCAGCTTATCCGGTAATGTCATGGTAATCCCTTTCATGAAAAAGACATGCCGCCGTTTCGCACGGCGGCATGTCGGTCGTTCTTATTCTTCGCCGTCCTCGTCAGGGGTTTCGGGGAAGAGGGGCTGATGGCAGTTGGGGCAGAGGTAATCCTCGTCGAAGTCGAAATTATCCACTTCAAAGGTCATTTCCTCGCCGCAGTGGGGGCAGGTGTATTCCACCAGGTTGCCGTCCTCTTCGTCGTCCTCATCCTCGTCCTCATCGTCCTCTTCGTCGCCGTACACGGCGTCCTCCAGGTCGGCCATGTCCTCGTCGATGGACTCCACGAAGTCGCTCAGATCGTCGTGATCGGCCCGCAGCTCGTCGATTTCCGACGCCATATCGGAAAGCAATTCCAGCATCTTGTCGATGAGCTTGCCTTCGTTTTTGTCGGTGTCCAGCTTCAGCCCTTCGGCCAGGCCCTTGATGTACGATACCCGGTCAGACAGATTGCTCATTTTTTCCTCCATTACGCACGGGAGAGGTATTCGCCGGTGCGGGTGTCGATCTTGATCACGTCGCCGATGTTGATGAACAGGGGCACCTGGATCTCCAGGCCGGTTTCGGTGGTGGCGGGCTTGAAGTTGTTGGTGGCGGTGTCGCCCTTGAAGCCGGGCTCGGTCTTGGTGATCTCCAATTCAACAAAGTTGGGCGCTTCCACGGAGAAGGCCTGGCCCTTGTAGTAGCGGATGGTCACGTTCATGTTTTCCTTCACGTACTGGATGGCGTCCTCCACGGCGTCCTTGCCCAGGGGCATCTGCTCGTAGGTTTCGGGGTCCATGAAGTAGTACAGATCGCCGTCGTTGTACAGGTACTGCATTTCCTTGGTTTCGATGATGGCCCGGGGCATTTTGTCGGTGGGGTTGAAGGTGCGCTCAACCACAGCGCCGGTCATCACGTTCTTGATCTTGGTGCGCACGAAGGCCGCGCCCTTGCCCGGCTTCACGTGCTGGAAATCCACGATGTTCCACACGCCGCCGTCCCATTCGATGGTGATGCCCTTTTTGAAATCGCCAGCAGTAATCATTGTTCTTCCTCCATATTCTGTATTGGTTTATTGCGAAAGGGGCCGATCACAGGATCAGCAGCGCCTTTTGTGCATGTACCAGGGAGCGCCCGCCGTTTTCGGTGATGGCGCAGGTGTCTTCGATCCGGACGCCGCCAAGGCCGGGCACGTAGATGCCGGGTTCCACGGTGATGGTCTGGTTTGCTTCCAATAGATCCTCGCTCCTGGGGGAGAGGCGCGGGTCCTCGTGGATGTCGATGCCCACGCTGTGGCCCAGGCCGTGGCCGAAGCGCCCGGCGTAGCCCGCCTCGTCGATGATCCTCCGGGCCACGGCGTCGATTTCTTTGCACGCCTTGCCGGGGGATAGCATGTCCTCGCAGGTTTGCTGGGCCAGAAGCACGGTGTCGTAGATTTTCTTCATTTCATCCGTGGGCTTGCCCAGGGCCACCGTGCGGGTCATGTCGGCGCAGTAGCCGCCCTTTTTGGCCCCAAAGTCGAAGGTGATCATTTCGTGCAGGGCCACTTTTCTGTCGCTGGGCACCGCATGGGGCAGGGAGCCGTTGACGCCGGAGGCCACGATGGTGTTGAAGGCCAGGGCGTCGCCGCCCAATTCCAGCATCAGGAATTCCAGCTTTAATTGCAGTTCCTTTTCCGTCATGCCGGGCTTGATCTGGGGCAAAAGGCGATCGAAGGCTTTGCAGGAAATATCGCAGGCTTCCTCGATG
>Ga0247610_10007948_pt1 | contig 10837 bp, 6 predicted proteins | sample 174DNAGHGhighgp2_FD_193483 | JGI IMG/M metagenome (GOLD analysis project Ga0247610, IMG submission 193483) | Sheep rumen microbial communities from Palmerston North, Manawatu-Wanganui, New Zealand - 1742 DNA GHGhigh gp2 | ecosystem: Host-associated > Mammals > Digestive system > Stomach > Rumen ... | reverse complement strand
TCTTCGATACGAATGACATAGAAACTGTCAATTATCTCTGGAAACTCCTCTTCCAATTTTTTATATAGTGTATTGGTTGTCGTTGCGATGAATTTGATATCTTTCTTTATAACCGCCTTTGCAATCTCGTCTACAAAGATATATCCCGCATTTCCATAACAGTTCTGACGAAGTTGTTTTCCAAATGAATCTATGTATAACACAGAATTCTTTTCATCCATTCCAATACCGTTAATACATATATTGACACGGTTGCGGACATCGGATATATTATTCACATCATTTATAAGTGCGTCGAAATTCAGTTTGAATATCTTTATCTGACGCGCCAATGATTTGATGATTGTGTTTTTTCCGATACCGTAATTACCGACCAATAAAATTGCCCGATGTTCTTTTTTATTAAACAATGTAACGATTCTTGAAACCAATTCGTCACGAAATAAAATAGGTTTGTTCTTTTCTCCATCAACGATAGAAATGAGCAAATCGTCTGTAATACTTACATTTTTTATTTCTTGTGTCTCTTCTGTGTTATAAATTTTTCCCATTTTTCCCATCTTTTACTTTTTGTTTATGCATTATAATAATAACAAAATTATTAAAAAGAGAACAACCTTTTTGGGGTTGTTCTCTTTCTTTTTAGAAGTGAGGCATTTTCGGCATACTCGGCGTTTTTGGCATGTTTAACCCGTTTGTAAAATTCTTTGGATTCTTGTACTTGTCGAGATTGTACTTCTTTTCCATATCCGCCTGCTGTTTGCTCTCTTGTTTCTCACGTTCTTCAAGTACTTTCTTATAGGATTCTATAATATACTCCATGTCATAAAAATATAGGTTATATATCTCCGACACTTGCATATTAAGTTTCTCCATAAGGATGACCATCGTGTCATACAAGTTCTCCAAGGACATCGTGAACAGTTGGAACAAATAAGGACTTGTAACCGTCTGGAAAGGAAAGCGGGAACTTTATCTCACCTCCACAAGTTGCGCATGTGGTGTGAAGTTCCGTTTCAACACCCATGGTAATCATTTCTGCAAGACGGTAAATCAATGTAAACTTATTTGTATCCCATCCACTGTATTCTGTTGCCAGAGCAAAAATCTTGTCTTCTGTCAACGTGCGCCAGTCTCTTACCAAGAAAGGAATAAGTGACACAAGTGAGTTATCCCATTTCTTTTGTGCGCGTTCTTGTTTGACACCCCAGTCCATAACGGCATTGGCAACACCGATGGTTGCTGGAGAAATCTCGATTGTTCCGTAGTTCTTTGTCTGAATGACATAGCATCTCTTTCCAGAATCGTAATACTTCTCCAATTCTTCGGCTTTCTTGAACTGGAACAAGTCTGTTGACAATGGAACGGACTCTTGCGGGTGACAACCTGGTGTCGGACATGCACGGGCTGGAATAGGTACGTTGATGGTTCCAAGGCCGTCTTTGAATGTCAATGCGCGGATATGGAGAATGATGATTATTCTGTCCATATCAAGAATATCCTTATACGAACCGCGTGTGTTTCCGAATGTAACTTGAGTACATTGGGAAATAATATAATTCAGTTTTTCGGTCACATCCAAGATTGAGTTCTCGTCTATTGCTGAAAACTCACGAATCTCACCGACACGGGCGGCACGAATACGGATGTGCATATTGTCCTGATAAAATCTACCCTGTGATGGTAGTTTGTCGAATGGGAGTTCGAGATATCCCATTGAGTTAATCGCTTGGATACCTGGGTCATCTTTTACATCGATTCCACCAGATGATGAAAACTTGGATGTATCAACTTTGCCAATGGATTTTACTTTTCCCTCGCTGTCTCTCTCGACTGGGTTGCCTGTCATCGCATTGAGTTCGTTCATAGCATCCTCATCATAATTTTGAAAATTATCTTTTGTCATAATTAAATTTGTTTATAATCGGTTAATATATTAATTGTCGGATTGTCATTCATTGCCTTGTCTGGGAAAAGAAGTAATAAATTTGAAAAATCTTCTCCGAATTTTGACACCGTATTTGGATTGTTTTCAATCATCATTGAAAACAGTGATATGTATTCCTTATATGTCATCGATAATGTGAATGTTCTGTCAAAATAATCGTTTTCAATAATTCCGATATCGATTAGATACCGATTTATATAATCTATTGCTTCTTGACTGAACATGTCACCGAGTTTAAATTCCAGTTCTTCTATGGAATAAAACTCTGAAAACAAACTAGGAAGTTCGTCTTTCTTCGCTTTCTTTGACAATAACTTGTTTTCAAGTTCGGTATACTTCTTTTTATTTGATACGACAATCGTTATCTTTTGTAAATTCTGATATACGTTCAATATGCCCAAGAGAATCGTTTTTATCGGTTCTTTTTCTATCTCACTTGAATCCACTTCATTACCGTGTTCTTTGACTCGCATTATATTTGACAAGTCTTTCGCATTCAGATTTTTGAATAGGACATCAGATGATGACTTCTTTCCTTTTACTCTGTTCTTTGTCATGAGAGGAAGGAAGAATTCTTGTGTAAATGCAGAGTCGGTAGGAATAAACATTTTTATTTTTGAAATTTGTTTAACCCTTGACACGACTCCGTTCACATTTACCTTGACATATTTGTTCATGCATCAAATATAACAAATTAGTACAGTCTTACATTTCGCTTGTTGACATCCACTGATTTGATTTTCAGAACAACCGAATCATTGACACTTGGTTCGGTGTCTAACTTTGCAAATGTTGAATTAACAAAGAATGTAACACCAGGAATATCTTTCACCTCTGCGATAAAACCGTTGCTAATCAGTTTGTTCACATTTACTTCAACGGATGCAAACTCATTTCCAGTAAGTTTCTGTTTCAACACATTCGCTTCCAGAGTGTTCCATCCCTCTGTCTTGGAACTTGTTTGGGTGATGTTTACACGACCGTCGGAAATAGACTCGATAAAGAACTCGAAACTGTCTCCGATTCTCAACAGACCTTCGTGGAACTTCTGCTTGGTCTCTTCGTCCATCTCCGCTTCGAATAACAAAGTAGGAACACACTCATCAATGATACCGAACACACCGAAATCTTTGATGGATGAGATGACACCAGTAACTTTTTGTTCTCTTGGAAGAGATAACAGTGCGTCTAATACAACCGTCTGTTTCTTTGCCATGAAGAACTTGTGTGAAACAACGATGGATTCTTTGATGAGGTTGACTGGCACAACATACAAATCGATATCTACAATAGATGTGTAATCATCCAACGGGGCGACTGAAGCTTCTGAACCTGGCATAAAACATTCAAGTCCGTTAATGGCAACTGTGTAACCGTTGAACACGTGTTCCGAGTTGAATACACAATCTTTGACGTGAGCAAGATATGCGGATTGTGGTTTGCCGATTTGACGAATGAGTTCGTTGCGAAGTTTTTCTTTCTCAAACTGTGCAGAAGTTGCGTCCGCCCATAGACCAGTTTTGGAACGAGTTACGACAAGGTCGATTTTTCCACCCGCTTCAAACTGTTGTGTTGACTTGATGTGGGAAGCGGTTTTGGAATTCAAGTCGATGCTGAATGTATGTTTCGGTGAGATGAAAATCTGTGCAGATTCATCGCCCTCAACATAATCACGGTCAACAGTTGCAGTAACTATTGACTTTTGTGCACAACTCTCAACTTCCTTAATGGAATTGAGTGTGTCGTCATCGAATGAATTGGTGTAATACTTCAGAACGTCAAGAACATAGGGTTCTGTACAAAGAATTTTTTCGTGTTTGTGAACTGGGACTACAATAGTCTTTGAATCTAAAGGATTTTGTGGGTCTACCACTTCAATCTTTTGCGTAAGAATTTTTTTACTCATTAATTATTTCAATTTAGGTTGTCACTAAAGACAACAGGTTATCAAAAAATATTTTAACTTTAACATCTTATTTATGTAATTAAAATATAACTTTTTTTTTTTGTTATTTTTATTTCAAACAAACAACAAAACATAAATAATTTAGAAATTACACAATTTCTATAGTATCGAGGTAGTTGTGACCTTTTGAGTGTTGGTTCAAGACACGATGATATTATAGGATGGTTTATAATAAAATAAAATTAAAGACTATGAGTAACGAAAAGAAAATGTCAGGGATCGGTGTACATAAATCCCTTTTGAAAGAGTACACAACTTCTAAATGGCTCCGCACTGTTTATCTTAATGACGGAGATGAATTTCAAATCAAACTTTTTAATCCACACCAAGAACGTATCGGTGTAGAATTGTCCGTTAACGGTAAGGATTTGGGCAACATGATTATTGTTGAACCAGGTCAGACTGTGTGGTTGGAGAGGTTCCTTAAAGAAAGTCGTAAGTTCTTGTTCAAGACTTATGAGGTTGAAAACGGCAATTCGGATGTCGAAAATGCCATCAAAAACAATGGTCTTATTGAGTTTAAGTTCTACAAAGAGAATGACAATCCGTATAGGGTTGTGATAAATGATTATCCGAGCACAATATGGACGAACACAGATTCTATTTATACTTTCAACGCCAGTTCAACTGGAAATGTGTCTTATTATAGTAATGCAAAAGTAAATACATCATATTGTGATGTAAATAGTAACGTTAAACCTATAGATATATCAGGTAATCTGAATGCGTTCGGTAGTTTGTATTATGCATCAAGCAGTATTAAAGATGACGGTAACGGAAAGACAAAAGGCAGAAATACAAAAGAGACTGGACGTGTAGAAAAGGGCGATTATTCAAAACAGACGTTCAGTATAACAGAATTCAGAGATCCGATTATATTTGATTCGACTTCTATTTTGATTCTACCAGAGTCGGAGAAACCATATACAAAGGGTGACTTGCAGAAACAGTATTGTCCAGAATGCGGCAGAAAGGTGAATCCGAAATTCAAATATTGTCCATATTGTGGAGGAAAACTTTAAGTTTTACAAATTTTTACAAGTGGAGAGAGTTGATCTTTTGATTGACTCTCTTTTTTATTTGCCGCACTGCGGTTTTTCATAAATAAAGTAATAAGAAACAAATATTCTTAAATGGAAATTAAAGAGTTAAATGGAGTTTTGTATTATTCTGGAGTAGGTTTACCAGATAATAATATCAGACCAGAGGTTGAATCTGTGTTCTTTTATATCAACGAAGAAACACAAAAGAAATATGTGTGGGCGATAAATCGTATCAGTGGTGTAGGGAACTGGGTTGAATTTGGTGACGCAATACTTTGGGAAAAGACAGAAAATGGTGGATATGTGCTGGATAAAGATGTTACAAATGTTTCAGCAAGTGGTGTACTTGGTGTTGCACACGGTAATTCTACACACGCTAACGGTAAGTCTTCTCATGCAGAAGGAGCATCAACAAATGCAGACGGTGAAGGTGCACACGCAGAAGGTAATAATACATCTGCCAGTGGTAAGTATTCACACGCCGAAGGAGAACAAACGACTGCGGATGGCAAATATTCGCATTCCGAAGGTCAAAAGACGACAGCGTCTAATCAATATGCTCATGCAGAGGGTAGTCAATCAACTGCGTCTGGTAAATATTCACACGCAGAAGGAAATAAAACTATTGCTTCCAGTAATTATGCACACGCTGAAGGTGGAGAAACTCAAGCTTCAGGTGAGTGTTCCCATACGGAAGGTCAAAAAACATATGCATATTCCGATTATTCACACGCTGAGGGAAGAGAAACCCAAACAAACGGTCATCATGCACACGCTGAGGGTTACAAATCAAACGCCGCTGGAGATTTTTCACACGCAGAAGGAAGTAGCACAAATGCAAATGGCGACTATTCTCACGCAGAAGGTAGAGATACGACAGCAAATGCTGGTTATTCACATTCTGAAGGATATAGAACATCAGCAAATCACGAATATTCTCATGCTGAAGGTAGGGACACCGCAGCGAATAATAAAGGAGCCCACGCAGAAGGAGTTAGTACAGAAGCTGCGGGATTCGGTTCTCATGCCGAAGGTAATTATACAATAGCTTCTGGAAATTATTCTCATGTAGAGGGACTTTATGCTGTCGCTGGTTATACACAAAAAGACTATATAGATTTAGGCACTTTGGATAGAACGGGTGAAAACTACTCGTATATAACATCCAAACCGTATATCGAACTTGCCGATTTAGGTATACAAGACGGTACTCAAATTAAGTTAGTAGGTTACGAATTGTCTACTTACACTATTAATAATTTTACTTCGATAGAGATTGATAGTATCGAGTATGCTTCATTTACATTAACGGGTGATGACCAACCAACTGTTGGCACAACAAATATATCATGGTATTCTCCAGATTTATATACTGAAACTTCATTTGGAAACCATTCACATGCTGAAGGATGTTATACGGTAACTACAAATGACGATGAACATGCAGAAGGAAGATATAATGTATCCAATACGGATACTATTCATTCTATTGGTATTGGCACTGGATTAGATGATAGAAAGAATGCAGTAGAGGTTACGCAGAACGGTGACTTCTATATGATTGGTGTTGGTAGTTATCAAGGAACAGATACAAAAGTTCAAGACCCAAATATATCGACCGTTCAAGAAGTTATTAATGGAATACATCAAATAATAACAGATGATGAGGAGGTCGTATCTGCAGCACTCAATGATTTGAAAATTGATATAAACAGGATAGAATCAGAGTGCGAAGGTGCAATTAAATCAATCACTGTGAATGGAACACGTGTAGAAGCCGATTCTGACCATAATGTTGAATTGACTGCTGGTACATTGACTTTGACTGATGCGGATGATAAAACTTTAGGTTTGTTTACTGCAAATTCTACAACATTAATTCAAATACCAGAGGCAACTTCAAGCGAATATGGATTTGTAAAAGTTGACAACACTTTGGATTCAACTTCTACAAACCCAGTTGAGAACAGAGTAATAACCAGTGCGATAAGTTCTCTTGTTGGTATCAGATGCGAAGTCGTTTCCGAACTTCCTGCAACTGGAGAAAACGGAGTAATCTATTTTGTTCCGAATGGTGGTAGCGAACCAAACATTTATGATGAATATATCTGGATTGATAGTACAAGTAAATTTGAATTGATTGGTACAACAGAAATTGATTTAAGCAATTATGTAACAAATGATGATTTGAATGCGATATTGTTAAATTACGTTTCTGAAACAGATTTGGCAAATATACTCAATAATTATGTAACTGATTCTGAATTCGATGACTTAATAGAAGGCGTTAATACACAATTAAGTGATATTGACAGAGAATTAAGCACAAAACAAGATAAGTTAACTGCAGGATATGGTATTAATATCACAGGCAATACGATATCTGTGAATGGGAATTTCGTAACAGAATCGAATCTCAATGAGAGACTATCACATTATTTGACTGATAGTGACGGATATGTTATCTCAAGTTCAATAAACGACTTGTATGATACAAAACAAGACAAGTTAACTGCAGGAAACAACATAACCATATCAAATGATGGTGTTATCAGTGCGGATGTACCTACCGTTGGTGCTGGCAACCTGAATATAAAAATAAATCAGTCTGGAACAGTATCGACAGTTTCTGGTTTTAATGCTAACCAATATAGTGATGAAGATATCATATTCTCGGCTGGTTCTAATGTCGCATTGTCTGCAAGCGGAAACACAATTACAATCTCCGCAACTGGTGGTAGTACGGTTGGAACACTTAACACAACAAATACAACATCATTAACACCACAATCTAGTGAATCATTGTCTGGAACGATTAATTTACACAAGATTTCAAAGACTGGTTCATATAATGATTTAAGTAACAAACCAGCTATTCCTACCGTTGGTAATGGTTCATTGCATATAAAAGTAAACCAATCAGATGTAATTGGTTTCAGTGCAAACCAAATTAGTGATGATACTATAACATTTGTTGCTGGTTCTAATATTACATTAACACCAGATACAACCAATAAGACGATCACTGTTGCTGCATCGACATCTTCTGGTACAATAACAAGAGTAAAGACCACTGCTGGTGCACATACTGCAATTGATGTTAGTTCTGGCGCCGCGAATTTCAATGTTCCAACAAAAACCAGTCACTTGACTAATGATAGTGGTTTTCTTACAAGTCATCAGTCATTAGCGAATATCGTTGCAAATTCAGCATCGTCATCAACTGAAGTTACTTCTGCAACAAGTAACCCATATGTTAACTTATTAGGCGGTGGCACTGTTAAAGATAGTATTCAAATGGTTGGCGGTACTGGCATTTCAGTGTCTGGCACAGCAGGAAAAGTAACAATAAATCACTCGAATTCTGTTACTGCAGGAACGGCATCAGAAGGTGGTAGTACAAGAACATTGGTATATGGTGGTACATTCAATGTTCCTAGTGTTACTTACGATTCACAGGGTCATATAACTGGAAAGGGTAGTGTGACATTGACATTGCCAGCAAGTGATAATACTGATACTAAAGTAACTTCAGTAAATAATCACTACACACCAACTGGAACAACAACAATATCCGCATCTGGTGCAACTGGTACTGCTGGAACAACTGTTCAAGTTGTTACTGGTATTACTATGGATGCTAAAGGACATGTTACTGCTGTTGTAAGTGGTGCGGCAACAGATACTAGAATTAATATTGCCGTACCATCTACCGATGCAACGTATCCTATATTGCTTGGAAATACAAATGCGGCTGAAAGTAATGTAACAAGTATTCAAAAATCCGTTGGTCTTGTTGTAAATCCAAGTAAGAAATCTGTTGCAGAAGGGCAGGGTACAACTGCATCTGGTTCTTGTTCGCACGCAGAAGGGTCACTTACAAATGCAATAGGGGATCAAACTCATGCAGAAGGTAAAGGATCAACGTTTTCTATCGGTAATGTAACAACCAAAGTATCGAATACACAATACACATTAAGTGGTATAACAGTTACTATAGACGGATCGACATATACATTGCAAGTTGGGGATATTGTAAATTATAATACAAATTATGCAAAAGTAACTGCAATTAACGGTTATACTATAACTATAGATCAGACACTTGGTGCTGATGTGGGAAATACAATATCTATAGTTAAAGGTGTATCTTATGTGGCAAGAGCACATAGTGAGGGATACTTAACAGCAGCTACTAATAATCAAGCCCACGCAGAAGGAGTGATTACAATAGCATCAGGTAATGGTGCCCATGCAGAAGGTAATAAGACAAAAGCAACAGGAGCATATTCTCATACGGAAGGAGAAGCTACAACTGCATCTGCCAGTGGTTCTCATGCTGAAGGACAAACTACGACAGCATCTGCTCAGGCATCTCATGCAGAAGGATATAATACCATTACAACGTATACTGTTTATACATCAAATACGAGAACAACAGGAACAGATTCTAACGGATATTTTACTCACGCAGAAGGTAATGCATCAATTGCATGTGGTTCGGCAGCACATGCAGAAGGATTCAAGACGTTGGCATCTGGAAGTTATTCACATGCTAGCGGTCAAAATACAATAGCAAATAGAACCGCACAAACAGTAGTAGGTAAATATAATGATGAAACTTTAGAAAATGCATTATTTGTTGTCGGAAACGGTACAGGTACAGATAGTGCATCAAGATCCAACGCATTTTATGTTAAAAATAATGGTGATGTATATGCTCGTGGTGCTTATTACGCAGCAGCCGCTTATTACGCAGCATCAGATAAACGCAAAAAGGATATTATTGGTGATATAGACTTGGAGAAGACATATTCACTTCTTGAAACTTGTCAGACAGTTACTTATACTTGGAAAGATGACGAAAGCAAGAAACCGCAGGTTGGTGTTATTGCACAAGAAATTCAACAATTCTTCCCAGAAATAGTAAATGAGGATGAACATGGAATGTTGTCCGTTGACTATTCGAGATTGACAGTTATATTAATGTCTGTAATAAAGAATAATATTAAAGAAATGAAATCATTAGAAGAAAGAATCAAATTGTTGGAAGAAAAAATTAAATAAATTAAAATTATGTCAATAACTTATTTAACATCAAAAGGAACACCCATTAAGATATCTCACTTTCCTGGTTGGACGAGATATAAGTATAAAAATTTGATTGACAGGTTTTCTAATATTACAATCAATGCGTTACCAGAAAACCTACAGTTAATAACATGTGTTGATGATGATAGTGTTGCACATGACAGGTCACCACTCATCAAACAATTGAATAAAAGCAATATTCCTTTTATTAACGCAGCAGAACATAAAGATGTATATCCGTGGGTTAATAACAAAAAGATACAGTTAATATATGATGCTTTGCAAAATGTTGAAGCAGAATATTGTTTGATATTGGATGGTATTGATGTGACAATCAATCAGGATTTGAATGATGTAATTGATATATTCAAAACTTATGGTAAGAAGATTATTTTTAATGCAACACCTTGGGCACATCCGCACGTAATTTTAGACTTAGTCCCTAATAGAAAGGAACTATATGGAACATATTGCTTCTTAAATGCTGGATGTTGTATCGGTGAAACAAAAGCATTAAAAGAATTCTATAAAGAAGTATTGGATATCTTTAATGCAACCAAAAAAGAAGAAGACAAATACTGGGAAAGTGAGCAATACTTTGTAAGAAAAGCATTTGCAAAAAATATGGATACGGTGTTCTTTGATTATGACTGTAGAATTTTTCAGGTGTGGCACAAAACAGAAGTCGGTCTTCCTGATATAGATGAGACTACAGGTAATATAACATACAGGATTATTCATGTAAAGAAGAGAAAAGAAGACAATAGTAGTGAAACCAAAGAAGAAGAC
>Ga0247610_10007946_pt1 | contig 10839 bp, 8 predicted proteins | sample 174DNAGHGhighgp2_FD_193483 | JGI IMG/M metagenome (GOLD analysis project Ga0247610, IMG submission 193483) | Sheep rumen microbial communities from Palmerston North, Manawatu-Wanganui, New Zealand - 1742 DNA GHGhigh gp2 | ecosystem: Host-associated > Mammals > Digestive system > Stomach > Rumen ... | reverse complement strand
TTTCAGAATCAATTCTGATAGTATTTTCAATAAGGTGCAAACCAACACTATCAACAGATAGTTGTACGCTGTCTCATTTACTCTCGCATCCACATTGGGCTGTTCACCGTGTGCGTAGGTATTCCTAAAAGCTGGACCATTTGTAAACTGCTTGTCGTTCAGCAGATAGTTCAGATAGTCTTTCTCTGGCTTGCTGTATAGTTTTTGTTCACTATACAGTAGTCCCTCTGCCTCCATCTTGTCTATCTCGTCCCTCACACATTGGGGTTGCCCCCAATAGTAAATCACCCGATCATGATGCAAGTCGTATAGAGCAGCAATTCGCTCCTCATTCGCAAAACAAAGGTATCCATCTGTATCTATTGCTATCAGCCCCTTATCTATCAGAAAGTCTAATTGCTGCCTTTGCCATTCTCTATATTGGTCATACCTGATTTTAATACGACGTACAGTGTTGAACAGATTGCGTTCTCCTTTAAAGCCATCAGGAAGTTTGTCAAGTAATGGGCCAGTGTGGAACAATAGCCTGATGCTTGTGAACACTTCAGTTTTACTCTCAACAGGATAGAAGTACTTCTTTTCCAGCACACTCCGGGTTTCTGTGATATGTACACCCTGATAGAACCCCAACAATTCTTCGTCCACTTCTCCTTTATTAGCATACAGGTCATATCGCTTCAGTATGGCATCTAATTCAGGTATCAGTACCCTTATCTTGTCTACTTCCGATGCATTCTCTTGTCCCAATGAAATTGCCCCTGATGGGTATCCATACTTGTTTTTCAGCAAATCATTGTAGAACCACGTCAGCAGATCCTCCATCCTCTTCCCCCTATCTGTAAGATATTGCTGGTGAAAAACCATTTGCATCACGGCCATCCTCTGTTTGAAGTTAAAAACCGATGTCACAGGATAGTCTTTCTTGCCATGATAACCAGTTAACATCTCCAACATAACGCTATCTGTAATATAATTGAACGGCATCGTCATCAACATATTCTTGTCAAGAAAACCATATGCATCAGCAAACATTGTCACTAACCGTTCATTATCAAAGGTTCTCAAGACCCTTTCATTATAACAAAACCGATAGTCATTTCGACTATCCGACACCAATTTGACTCCCCAGTCCTCATCTGATTCCATAAATTCTAACCTCACAGAATAGGCAAAGGAACTGGCATCCTTCATCATTTCTCCATACAGGACATCGGCCTTGCGTTTAGCTTTCAGCCTTGTTTCTGGTTGTAGCCGTAACTGGTTGCTGTCTCTCGACTGTTCGATGATGCGAAGTAAACTGACGTTTGGTGAAGCTGAACCAATGAATTCAGACAATATGGCTTCTTTATCATCCAATGTCAGGCTTGCAGGAATATTGGGTCTCTTTTCAGGCGAATCAAGTTCCAAGAGATAGGCAGACAATATCAGTTGTGCAAATACCGCTTTGCCTCTCATCGTCTCCGCCAAAACGCCGTCGTATGCATCTACAAGAGGTTTATGTATCAAGAGTTCATCGACATCGCACATTCCTGTTTCTAACATCCGCTTTATAACCTGACTATCCACACGTTCATACACTCTATACATGGTAAAAACCTCCCAAAACGTATCTTTCAACTCGTCATCAACCTTCTGATATTCACCTTCAACATTTCCAGATTCCAACATCTTAAAATAGGCTGTAACAACCGCAGGGAACTCCTCCACTGTTACCTTAAATGTCTGTACGTCTGCATCAGTCCACACACGCAATGCACATCCGGCATCTATATATTTCTTGATGCCATACAACTCCAGCACGTCGTTTATATCTCGCTGATCATCCGAATCAAATTCTCTCAAGATGGGGTCAGCATCCTGCAAATGCCCACCTACAGACAAATCACTTGCCGAATAGAAAACCACTCTTCCCATTACTCTGTCTTTCATCACTTTCCTGCTTCAATAATATGTTTTAGTCTGTCTTGCATGGCTTTTGCAGCTGTCAATATACTATCAATACTACATATTTCGCCTATACCCATAGTCTCGCAATGCCTGAATAACAATGTCCACAGATATACATAAGTAAACTCCAACAGATAATATGAGAAAGCATAAGTATCCATTGTTGCCCTATCACTTTTAAATGGGGAGAAATAGTCCCCATGAAACCGTTCACATCTATTAGTATATAGTATGCAGCTCAACACGAATATCATCCGGTGTTCAAAATCTACCAGATACTCATGGTCATTTACAATTACCTTTTCTCCTCTAAGTATTTTCTGTAATAACATTGACGATTTCCGTAACACATCCGCATCTGGTTTAACTCCAACTTGAAGGGTATATTTCTTCTTAATGTCATCATAAAAAGCCTTCGATAGTACAGTTTCTGCTCTGGCAGATACCCTATCCACCTGTGTATTGATAGACAAATCGTGCTCTATGTAGCAACGCATAATAGCATAGCGCAGGGTTGACAGAGGTATGTCAGACAAGAAATGCTCCCACATAGTTCGTACCCGCTGATCCTTATCCGCCAGCGGTTTCAGCAGTTCTTTTACCGAGCGAGTGATTAGATGTGGAGTTTTGTCACTATCCTCTTTCCAAGCGATGCTTCTATGATGATTCATAAGAATTTCTAACGATCGCCATGCGATATCAAAGCCTTCATCAGGCCGGTAGGGCAGTTCATCATAGAGATCTATTATACCAGACAGCAGTTTATTCAACTTTGCATTCTGAAACAAAATATCGATAGCCTTATCACTCAACTTCACTGGCGTAAATATCTGGGGAATATTCTGGTTTTGCAGCCATTCATCTAATGCTTTCTGCACATCAGAATACCATTTCCCATTATTAGGCCATGAATTGTTGTAAGACACACGCAAATCAGTCCATTCAAGTTCTCGCTTGTCTGCATTCATCTTTTGTTTCATTAATTGCTTCTCGTCCATATTTGCAATGATTCTATCGACCATATTTCATTTACCAATTCTTCAAGCCTTCTTTTCCTGATAGAGAGAAAATCAAAAGGATTGGTGTTTTCTTCTATCCCTTTCATTTCTGGCAAATAGTCATTATCTATTAGCCATTTTATTCTGTCCTCCATGTCCAATGGCATATTATTAACATCCCTACGCCTACAGAGACAGTAGTTTGTTAACGACCAACATGTTATGTTCATCGGAGTTATATCGCCTCTGTTCCATTCTTCTTCAGTGAAGATTTGTGTTAATACAAGTGAAGTATGTTTTCTTGTTCTCAGTAGTGAAGAGAAATCTAACTCTTTATTAAGGTGCTTCCATATTCGTGCCAAGGCATAGTGTGAATACCCTTGCGACAGGTTAATATTGGCGGGAAGTGGAGAAGAACCTTCAGAAGAATCATATAAATCTCTATATAAATTCTTGGCTAGCTCATCGCTATTGTTATTTCTTATAGTCTTAACCTGTTCAAATACTCTCCTTCTTATAGTAGCTTGATTGACAGACTTTCCTAAGAAGGACCTTCTGTTGATATATAAATCTATATACCTATTAACAGCTCTCATTTTTTCATAGATAACGTTTTTGGCATCTGTTGCTACAATTGGAGCAATCATCAACGGCATCATCAGCGAATCTGCCATTGGATAACAAGCTGTCACATAGAATTCATCCGTTTTAACATCGTCACCGCCCTGACTCAATTTCAGAACATCCATGTATTGCAAAGAGAAGAAATCTAAATCTCCTTTCACGAAATAATAATAGTCTTCTGATTTATTCAGATGAAGTTTTTTCTGGTTATTTTTGAACCATGTCTGAAATCTAGAACCAATCATTTCGAAGTCTTCCATATCATCGCCACTCTGTGCTTTTTTGAATGTTTCAGCATACTTCGATCTGAACCAAGCTCTAAAGAATGCCATATCTCCATCATTACCTCCAATGAATTTGATTTCAGAAACACGTTTTTTCCAGAATACATTCATCTCTTCTCGCTTGTCCTCATCTGTTATTTTGGCCAGTATGTGTGCTTTTAGTATTTCTGTAGGATTCAAACTAAGGCCACGGTCATTCATGGTTTCAAAAATAGTATAGGCATTATCTTTATCAAAAGCCTTAATCTCAACTATTACAACTTTATAAAGAAGCCATTCCACGAAGAGCGGCAGTAAGTATCTTTCTTGCAGATTCTGAGGAAACAAATGAAGAATGTCATCGTAGCAACTTACCAAGTTGATATTAGATTCTCTGTCATCCTCACTATCCTCAGGGAAGCTCATGTCAATTCCATGGATATTCCCGTCATACAGCATTTGAAGTACGGTCTTCCTTTTGGGTACATCCATAACAAATGTTTTTCTGCCTCCTCTTTTTACAAAAATATAGTCATCCATATTGATGAAGTCATCTGCATCTTCCATACCCAACTCGATCTGTTGATGTTGAAGGTATATAAAGAGAAGTGTGAAAGATGTAAGCCGCTGCTGACCATCAACCACAGACATACTTCCGTCATCTTGACAAAGCACAACAGGCCCCATATAATAGCAGTCGTACTTGTCCACGTCCTCTAGCGTATCGCCTTGTCTATAGCAATTCATAAAGCTCGACGACAAATCACTGATGAGTGCGTCTATTTGGTCACGCTTCCAGCGATAATCACGTTGAAAGACATCTATTTTATATCTGTTGCCAGTAAAAACCTGATTCAAGGTCTTGTCTTGGGCAACTATATTGTTAGCTATATGTGACATACTAATTCAATTCTTTAATCAGCATACTTTGAATTCTATACGCATGTTCATAGACTTCCATATTCTGTGATGTTGGATCTAACTCTCCATGGAATATCTGACAGCGTAATTCATATAAGAGTTGTATTAACACCTGGGCTACCTTATCTTCATCGTCTATGAAATAAGCCTTTTCTTCCTTGCCATAGGCAACAGAATGAGGTGGTTTACTAAGCACCCCATTTTTCAGAACAGGTTGCTTAATGACATTGGTAGGGGCCTTAATATAAACAGCACTAAAAGCATTTCTCAACTTATTTCTGACTGCCTCTGAGAATTGAGCGAAGTCCGCATCATTCTCAAGATCTTCCATCTTCCACCTATTAAAGGTACGACTATATTTCAATCCACCTGTCGATTTATCAACCACTTTAACATCGTAGTCATAACCTCCACCATTTGCTTTTGGTATTCGTTCTATCTTATAGTGGATAGTATAAAAGTCTTTCTCCTGCAAATAATTACTATCATCAAAGATAGTCGTTGTCTTGAAGCTAATTGGATGCGTAGCATCTGGTATCTGGTGCCTTAATAGTGCCAGATGTAAATCCACCATCTCCTGTTGAAAACGATAGTCCTCCCTGGTATTCCCTCTGAGAAAGGCTAATAATTTGTTTTTATAGGTATTGTCGTGCTTACATATATAGTTGACACAGGCTCTGTCTGTTCCAGGACTAACAGAAGGAGCTATATCTCTATTATACCATGCATTAAAAGGAATCCACGACTTAACAAAAAGTGTATAGAAATCCTCTTTTGCACGCTCTAACCATTTATCAATATGTAAATTATATGGCATATCTTAACTCCATATTTCTTGTATACTATTCCCTAAAGCTCTCTAACGTCCTTTGAAGCCCTGTCCTTGCATCCACTGGCATCTCTTTCAATCCCAGTGCAGCCTTGATCTTAGCATTCGACACCACATAGTTCTCGGTCAGTTTCTGCATACGGAGGCTATTCAATGGGAAGTATAACACATCACCCAACTTTGCCACACTGTTCATCACCCCTCAAGGGATATTCCAGATATGCGCTTTCTTGCCCAAGGCACTGCAAATAACCTCAATCAGCTCGTTGGTGGATAGTGCTTCATCATCACCCATGTGATAGATGCCACTGGGGACATCCTTGGTGAGCAAGCCCTTGATCACCTCCTGCAAGTTTCCGATACTCGTAAACGAACGCCTGTTCTCGAAAGCACCGAGAGGCCAGGGTATTCCTTTCTTCACTACACCATATAGTAAATTCAGATTCCCCTTATTGCCCAGCCCGTGAATCATACAAGGTCGCATGATATACACCTTCTTGCCATCCACCACAGCATCCTCATCCGTAAAGTTATGGAACGGACGTTTCAGTACGAAACTTCTCCAAGAATGGTCATCATGCCTGAATGATCTTATTTGGTACAATCCAAGCTTACCTATCTAGCCAGTTTTCCTATCAAAAGACTTTCTACAATCTTAGCTTTAGGTGCATATTTTTCGCAAAGGGACTCAACAATTACTCTTTGGGCAGAGCTACACAAAGGGCTCATCGTTATCACGAGGTGGTCAAACGCCTCAGCACTGAGCGGCATATCGTAATGCGAAAAGCCTAATTCCTTGTTATTGATGATATCCTTTATAATTCGTCTTTGTTCTTGATAATGATTTGGGGAATTCAAAGATGCGAACGGATTTCCCGGCAAGAGGAACATGACAAAACGAGACTCCTCTTGGAAAGCCCACCGTTTATTTTTATAACTTCCGACTTTGTCAAAATCAATAGTAATGCTCATTTTTTCATCTTGCTGAGACAAGTTTTTAACAGAATTATTTGCATACGGAGTTATGTCATCCACATACTCAACTTTCCTGTAAAAGTTACACTTCTCATAATTATCAGTAAGGAAAGGAGGCATGAAATCGGTCTGACTCCATTTTAACTCTGGATCAAACAAGAAAAGGATTTCTTCCCCAACTTCAGTTATTTCGGCTCCTTGCCTCTTATACGTATAGTCTTTATATGTTTGAAACAGCCCATCACGTTCTAAAGACATGCGCACACCCCATTCACCCCTTGTGTACATTTTCCACATAGGAATACTTTCTTCCTTGCATTCTGTCCAGCAAGAGACAAATGTATATGGCCCAAGATTGACACCATTGGATACAAAATTGCTCTCTTCTGGGTCATCCACTTGATCTAAACGAGTAAAGCGCAATGTTCGATTCTTAAGAATCATTGCAAGCACCTCCAGATTGGTATAATGATAAATCATAATGCTCGTGACCGCACGTTAGCAACCCATTCTTCCTTTGCCATTAGGATGTTTAATTACGTAATACGCAATACTATTAGATTCATCCTCTTCAAAAGCCTCGTTACGCAATGTCTGTGCGATATCATCATTAATGTTATTTGAGAAATTCTCAACCTCGTACATATTCTGACTATCAGACGATAAACGCTGACATTGTAGGCGCTCCAACACCTCAAGCTGCTCTGGTGTAATTCTCATATATACGAAGTAAATTTACGAAGTTCCCAGTTCTTGTAATCTCAGGCAACGCTCCCTATATCGCAGAGCATCTTCAACAATATCCTCAAACTTCATCGGGACATCAGACTCATCATACTTTCCATACCCCACACGCGCTCTTTTCCATGACAATTTACCATGAGAGATAACGCTAAGCATTATAGACTTTGTTGGAGCCAGGTCTTTGAATACCTTATCAAAAACAGAAGAATACTTGGCAATAATATCTTTTGAAGGCAATTCGTGAAGCATATCATGTTTGTATAAAGAGCGGATAGCAGGTATAACTGGACCATACATCCATGCATGAAAGGTTGCGTCAAACATGGGTTCACCAGTCTGAGCAAGAGATTCTCTCTGGGTGAAATAAAGCAACTTATGCAACTTCATTTCATCTATTCGAGTCCCGAATTCTTTCTGATATCGGTCACAAATATACGAAGCAATTTTCGCCACATCTTCCATACAAAACAATATTCTCCGTTGCAAAGATAGAATTTTTTTCGATATGTTCCAAATATTTGGGGTAATATTAACATTTCCACCACTTTTTCGAGCTTACGAGTCTTTAGAAAGTTTAGCTCGACGGCCCAAAGGGGAAAATCAACCAAAGGGCACTGTTCGCTAAGCGAGGGAAAGTAACACAATCTTATATTTAGAATGTCAGTGCCGCTCGACTTTGTCGCATATTCAATCCTGCAAGCTATAAGAATTGCTTACTTACGACTTCTTTGAGTAATTATACCTGCCCTCTTTCATAAAAGACGGATGCTCAAAGAAATCTTTCCCATACTTATCGCGCCAAACTTTTATGTCGTTCTGATAGACTAAGTCTGGTGTGAATCCAAAGAAAGGATAGTTACCAGGAATATTTTTGATAAGGCGGAACCTGGCAACAAGCCCCATTCCTTGACGAGTATTACTCTGCAATGCATCCCTTTTATTCCACTCTGCCCCCATTTCAGACATCGAATTATAATACAGCAAAGCCTGCTCACAGTCTGTCAATTGACTCCTTAATAATTTCGCATATCGATATTTCTGATCCTCATCAGCAATAATTATATCTACATCAGAAATAGCCTTAAAGAACAGAAACATCTGGCGATAATACGTCCCCAACTCTTCGTTATGCCCCTTCATCATTTTATAATGAGCACTATATTTCTTTGGATATCGAAGAATGGATAACCTGTCACTTATGAAATAGTCCTGATATCTAATTTCTGATTTCTCAAACAAGACATGCAGTAATCTCTGATATATAACATTTTCTAAAACGTATTTACCTTTATATTTCTCATATGGATTCACACGAGGAAAGCCATAAAAGAATAAGGAATAAGCGAACTTCATGAGCACGAGATTTTCTGTGCCAACATCCTTTATTACATCATTTATGTAAAGCAACATATCCTCTCTTTGCTCTTTATCTGTTACCAAGGATGTAATATCCGATTCCTTCACACCATTATAAGCATATCTAACACAGCGGTAGATAAAATGGAACTCAGACAAAAGTTCTGGAATAGCCCTTTTCCCTTCAAGATCTCCAGCTCTAAGCCTAGCCACATTCTGATTATAGACATCAAGCATTTGATAAAGCTTAGCCTCAAACTGTTCCTTATCATGAAGAATAGACTGCCGTTTCAACTCACTCTTCTGTATTTCATTAGCCTGATATTGCATCAAGAAAGCGAGGAAAGTTAGGAATGAGGCAACTATGGCAACGAAAGGCCCCATAATACCACCAATGGTATCTCCTATTTCACCTGTTTTTGTAAAATCCACAACAGAAAACTGAGTAAGCAATAATGGTAACAAACAAATCAGGATTATTGCAATCAGCAAGATTAAAAAAATCTGACGGATACTAATATTGAAACCATTCCATGTCATATCTTTACTAATAGTAACTGTTCGGTGAACCCCGTCAAGCTATCGGTTTATGACCTTTAGCCTTGCCGATGGATGTTGCCATCAGCAAGGTGTTCACCTTTGTTTATAAATAAATGTTTGTTGATTCAGTTTATATCTTCCCAAAATTCAGGAAGCAGTTTGTACATATCTTCATCCTTGGTCTCTTTGATATGATCAAGGACATAAGTGAGCCAACGCTCTGGGTTCTTACCTTTCACCTTACATGCTCCAAAGAACGAATACATCATGGCTGCACGCTCACATGCATCGTCAGTCTGACAAAACAGGTAGGCTTTCTTTCCCATCACCATGGCGCGGATTTCTCTTTCTGTGTCATTATTATCCAGAGGCATCTCTGGTATGTCAAGATAAGCTGTCAGTTCTTCGTAATGACGGATGACATAGTTCAGAGCCTTGTACATCTGGGAATTCTGATCATAGTTGAGAATCTCATTCAAGCACCACAGATGGAATGTATCCCACAAGGGACGGGCCAACTCATCACGCAATTCACTTATTCTGGAGCCTTTTGCATCTTCTTTCTTGATAATCTCCTCAACGGCATATATTTCCTGGAATAGAAGCATTCCCGGCATGGCCCCTTTTGGATTTTCCTTCAATGCTCTCTCATGGTCACGTCTGGCATGGGCCGAGCACCTGCATAGTACACGTCCAACCTTCTTGATCCAGTCATATCCAGGGTATGCATCACATATCAGCGCAAGTCCACTCCAATTTGACAGCTGGGTCTGGATAACCTCCTTTCCCCGACCACAGCCTTTTCCTACCGTAGTCAGGAATATCGGGATTCCTGTATCTATATTCCTGTACTCTATGATATACTGCTTGACTGTCTTATGTTTCTCATTGTCTACCACTGGCATTGGACTTCCGTCTGCTGCCATATGAAGACCAAGCATTACATAGTACTCCTGTAAACGATACAATGGAACAAGGGTGTCGCATACATTCACATGCCAGTCATTGATCGTGGCTGGAGCCAATGTAAGACCATCACGCTTCATCTGGTTTATTTGACGATTGAAGGGCATATGATCCATATACTTGCGGACCTCTAACTGAGCCAGCAGTTTGTTAGAGGCATAGCTCTTCCAAATCAGTTCCTCATGCACAGGAGCTATATGGAATTTCTGGTCAATGTCGTCCTTGCGCACCATGACAGGATTACGATACCCTTGTACCATATACTTGGCGGTTACGGGTATAATGAATTCGGTTGTCTCCCCTGGGAAGGCCTCACGATATTCATCCATATGACCTATGCATTCATCCGGATAGACAAGGATCTCTGGCAACCGAGGTAAGTCCTCAGGTATCTTATTACGACCATGGCCGTCCTGATGCTTTTCCTTTCTGGCAAGACGTTCTGCCTCTTTTTGCAAGCGATACTTCCTGACGGTTTCAAGAGCATGCTTGTATTCCTCCTTCTGCTTGTCGGTCAACTCGAGCGATGCAAGGATCTTATCATGAAGCGCAGTACGGTCATCCTCTGAGATGATGAAACGTTCCCTCTTCTGAGTGAATATCATTCTGACCAGCTCTGCTATCTGACGGTTCTTTGATTTCTCATTCTTAAAAATCTTCTCAAGCCTACTCTTTA
>Ga0247610_10007945_pt1 | contig 10840 bp, 11 predicted proteins | sample 174DNAGHGhighgp2_FD_193483 | JGI IMG/M metagenome (GOLD analysis project Ga0247610, IMG submission 193483) | Sheep rumen microbial communities from Palmerston North, Manawatu-Wanganui, New Zealand - 1742 DNA GHGhigh gp2 | ecosystem: Host-associated > Mammals > Digestive system > Stomach > Rumen... | reverse complement strand
ATTTTAGTAGCTAATTTTAAATCTTCAGATATTAAACTTCAATCTGCTGTAAATATTGATACAGATAGTATTGAGATAACTGCCACAATTAATCCAACATATGCAACAAATTCTCAATTAACATGGAGTATTAAATGGAATGATGAAACATATAATGCTGCAGCTGTTGAAATCAGTGATTTTGTAACAATCACTCCATCAAGTGATACACACAAATGTGTTATTAAAAAGATTAAAGCATTTGATAGACAAATTATTGTAACAGCTACATCAGTAGCAAATCCAAATGCTAGTGCAAGTGTTACAGTAGATTACTTGAATCGTATCAAGAATGTAACATCTAACATTAATTCATTTAACACAGGTAGCAAAACATTTAGTACAGATTCATTTGCAATCGGTAATATTTATGATTTGAAAAAAGGTGAATATGTAGTAGGTAATGTCGCATCAAAAATTAGTGATTTCATTGTATATGAAGGTTCACTTGGCGTTGATTTAGATGTAAAAGCTACATTAAGAGCAAACGAACTAATAGCTGAAGATTTATCAATTGATACAACAAAGACAATTGATGTAACTAATACAACATATGATTTATATGATTATTTTACTGATTATTGTTCATTAAATTCTTTAGCTGCATCTGACTTAAATGGTGGAGATGACCATTTATTTAATTTAGATATTGTGCTAACAACAACATATGAAGGTAGAGTAATTCAAACTTATGATGTTTCATATTATATTGATTTTAACTTAATTATTCCTGTTACATCAGTAAGTATTAATACAGATCATATTGTATTCTAGAGGTTAATGTTATATGAAAAAGAAAGTATTATTGATATTTTTATTCATTGTTAATATATGTGTACTTTCTTTTGCTTTCCTTAATAATTCTAAAGAAGATACTTTGATTAATGAAGTATCTTCCTTAGAAAGAGGAAAAATAGAATTAGTATATAATGGATTAACAATTCCAGGAACTAACAGTGCAACTATAAGTGCAAAAGTTGATCCAGCATTTGCAACAAACTCTAGATTATCCTGGAAGATGGAATGGGCTGATTCAAGTGGTAGTTCAAATATTTCTACTTATTTAATTGGAACTGTTTCAAATGATACATTAACATATAAAATTACAAAGAAGAATACATTTACAAAAGGAATTAATGTTATTGCTTATTGTCAAAATGATCCAAGTATATATGCAACATGTTTAGTAGAATGTCATTCAACTATAATTAGTAACAATCTTACTATTAAAGATGTTTATACAGGTACAAAAGCTCTTACGAATTATGAGAAGGATTTATCTATAAGCAATGTATCTTTATATTTTAATCGCGATGATATTAAAGATAATGCAATTGCATTTGATTTTCGTAAATTAGCAAATCTTGAAAACTATAAGTTATCACAAGGTTATAGAACTGGTGCGTATATTGAATATGGTGTATACTTAAGATTTGATTCTAATTTTATAACTAGATATCAAGATAATTATGTGTTTGATTCAGATGAACAAACTAAAATGAGAAGATATATTGACAGTACTTATTTTGATTTATATGATGCGTTAGTGTCTGCATTAGGTTCGAATTGGTATTATGAAACTAATGATATAGATGATGATATAAATTGGTTTAATATTTCTATTGATTATTCAATTTGTTATGATGATGAGAATGGTGATCAAAATATATGTGATTCATTTTCGTATGATATTTCTGTTGAAATAGATATGTAGGAGATGATAGCATGAAGAAAAATAAAAAAATTGCTTTTTTATCAGTAATTCCAATTTTAATGTTATCAAGTTGTCAATTAGAATTTGATTCATCGGTTAAAGCTAATAATATTAATTTAGTAAATAATATATTATCATTTGATGTTGATTATAATAATCCAATATATAATTTTACAAGTGTATATAATGTAGAAATATATGCAAAAAAGGAAGATACATTTAAATACTCTGTTAATAATTCATGTCAAGAATTTAAAGATATTAATTTAACTAATTGTTTTGATATAAAAACAAATAATAATTATGTGGCTATAGATTTAACAAAGGAATTATCTAAAGTTTTAACAACTTATTGGATGCAGTCAAATAAGATAGTTGATATTAGTGTTCCTGAAGATATAAATTATAGATCATACTTAATTTTTAAAGTAAGTAATTATGATTTATCTAGTTCATATGAATTTACGATAAGTGATGTAGATTCAGTCTATACAAATATAAAGGAGATAGTATGGTAATGGTTAATATGAAGAGAAAGATTAAATATTTTGCTTTAAGCTTTATAATAATGATAATACTATGCTTATCTAATAACTCATATGCATCTGAATATGAAGGATATATATTTAATGATGAATCAGCAATAATTGAAGATTTAAATAATTTAAATATTAATATTGATGACTATGTTCATATTGATTATGATGAAAAAAAGGCTGAATATTATTTAAAGCCATATGTTATAGCTTGTGCACCAGCAGATAATGATGTTAAGAATATTTATTTTTATGTATATATTCCATCTGGATTTAATGAACAATTAAATGGATTTAATATAGATTGTAAGATTAGGTATGAACAATATAAACAAAATTCAGGAAATTTACCTAAACAAAATGTTCTTTATAATAATATTGAATTATTGTTTGAAAAAGATTTTGGTGATTATTTTAAAGGAGAAGGAATATCACATATTAATAATATTTATAAATATAAGAGCTTTGTTGAAAATGTAAATAATGATATTAAGCATTTTATTATAACTGTAGGAGATGTTGTTATCCAATACAATTATAATATTAATGGCAAAAGGGAATATAAAACTTATAATTCAAATTTTAAATCAACTCTTGATATTGAAAGAAGTTTTTCTATAAAGAATCCGGAATTATTAACAGATTATAAATTAAAATATGAAGGTGTTTCAACATTGTTAATAACTAATGATGTTGTGTTTAATGTGATTTTAGAATCAACTGCTGATAACTTTAAGGAATGGTTTACAAAAGTATTTGTAAATAAAACATATCCACAGTTTTGGTTTTATAATTTTAGCACTCCAATTAAAATTGATAGAATTTTAGCCTGTGATATAGAGTATACTCAAACGGATTGGTCTAAGTATGATGGAGCTATGGGTGTACCTGGTTATTGCGTGTATGGATCAAGAACATCAAAATGTATAAAACATATTGAACCAGATGTTTATAAATATTCCTGGTTTGATGAAAATTATGAGTTTGACTTCTTTAAAACTCCAGCAAAGGATAGAATTGATGGTTCTAATGAATTTGGAAAGTATTGTGATTGGGTAGATAAATCACTATTTGAAAATTATGAGCATAGTATCTTATTTAATGTAACAACTTGTGAAGAAGAAATTTGCAATTATGTAAGAAAAGGAAATTCGCTTGAAAGCTATTCACATGATGAATTTTATATGGATGGTGATTATCGAGAAAATTCACCATTATATTCATATTGCAGCAAAGTATTATTAAACACTTTAACATATGAGTGCCAAGGCCAAACTTATTATGCTAGTCAAATTGCAGATGTAGATGGTCCTGATGATAATGATGCAACATTAATTAATCCAGTAGCATTTGTTAATCCATTTCAAAGCGCAGTAACAAGTTTAAATAAAATAGCGAGAATAGTAATGGTTGTTGTAAGTATATTTATTTGTTTAATTGTATTAAGATTATCTCTATCATTCCTAGGTTTTGTAAAGAAGATAGTAATACCAAAGAGGAGAAGGTAAGATGATAGATAAAATAATTTTAATTATACTATTTATCTTATTATCGTCTTTCTTTGGATATTTAGGTGTACAATTATATATTTTTAAAGAGAGAAAAAAGGTAATAGAAGATGAAGAAGACGATGAAAATAATTTACCTGATTCTTCTATCAACAGTAATAATATATCTATGTAGAGGTAATTATATTTATATCTATGAAAGATTTTGCTCAATGCTACCATCTAATAATGATGGTAGTATTGTAATTACTGATATAGGAGATAGATATTATGATCAATATATTGATATGATTGGTCATATGATAAACAACGTTGGGATGTATTTTATAAATATAGGGGAGAAATTTAACTCATTTAATAATTTTGGATCATATTTAATTATATACTTAATGAAGTTTTTAACATTTATTACTAATTCATTAGTATACATATTTACAATTATAGAAATAATTGTATTGTGTAATATACTAAGAAAAGTATATCTTCATGGAAGAAACGATAAATATAAAGATTCTAAATATGCAAAAGCTTTAGTCAATATAAATTTATTGATTAAAAGGATAGTCTTAAAGTATAACCAGTTTATTAAAGATATATTTGAATATAAGAGAAAAGAAGTTATATTAATTGGTTTATTATGTTTAGTATCTTCAGGAATAGTGTTTGATGTGCTATTTGATACACTAATTTGGATGATTAATTATTTATTGTCATTTATAAAAAAAGAATATTGGCAATTTAATGTTAAATTCATTGTTTGGTTCTTTGGAGCAATAGTTAATGTATTTATAACAAATACTAAAGCTACAAATATTATATTATTGATATTGTTTTTATACTCTATGACAATAGCTCGTTCATATAGACGTTTATCATGGAATAAAAGTCAAAGAATTAATTCTATATTCAAAGTAGCTGGAACATTAAATTTATTTAATGGTGCTCCAAGCTCTGGTAAGACAAAATCTATAACTATCTTAACTCAAGATGCTGAAGAGTTAATGATTGAAGAACTTGAAGAATGTTTATTAGATTTAGAAGAAAGATTACCGGATTATAATCTAACATATTTAATTTTCTTACTTAATATAAAATATGGATTCTATGATAAAGAAGATATTAAGATAATATTGGAAAAGAATAATGAATTATTGTTGGATATTCAAAAGATGGAATCATATTTTAAAGATGTATCTGATGAAGTTGAATATGCATTTTATTTGTTATATAAAAGAGGGTCATTTATGGCATCTAATTATTCAATAGTAGATCCATCTATTGAAGATGAGAATGTTGGAGAAGATGGCTATAATTATTCTCACGCATTAGATATGAATGCTTTTAGATGGTATAAGAAAATTGAGAAGATGTATTTTGAGCCATATATGGCAATAGCAATCCAGGAAATGGATAAAGAATTTAATTCTCATAAAGATATGAAACAAATAAATGAAGAGGGAACAGCTGTTGCATTTAGTGCTATAACACATGTTTGTGAAAGACATGTATATATATTTGCAGACTATCAATTAAAAGATCAAGTGCCAGCAAGAATTAGAGGAAATGCAATAGCTCAATTTTGGATAAAAGATTCTAAAACAAGTTATCCGTTCTTTATTAAAATATATCGTTTTTTAGTAGGTATTCCATATTTTCATTTAAAGAATGTAATTAAGGAATATAGAACTACTAAAGAATATTCTGATGAAAAATCGCTACGTAAAAAGCCCTTTGAATATAAAAGAAATTATGTATCGCTTTATTATCAAATAGTTAAGTATTTAGCATTTATTTTAGGAAATATATATTCCTATTTTGAAAGATTTAGATTTACTAGATTGAATGCATTATATACATATAAAGATTCATTTGATGATAAAGATGTTAAAGAATATCCATATTATATAAATGATTGTGAATTACAATTTAAAAATCATAGAATATATGATTCATGCAATTTAGGTGGATTCTTTAATGAACTTAAGAATGATAAGTTGGATAAATCATCCATTGTAGATTTACCTAATTGGCCAAATCTAAATCCGGGATATAAATTTTATATGGATAATGTTCATCAACATTTCTATTCAGACATGGTTGATGCACAATTTAAAGAAGATGAGAAAGAATCAAATAATGATTTGATTGATAAAGATAAAGAGGAAGAGGTGTTTGATATTGTCAAAGATATATGATGAGATGAATGAAAAATTCGGAATACATGTAGACTATTTATCATTCACATTTGGCCTTAAAGCAACAATTAATGATTTTGATATATTATCTGTTGCTAAGACACGTATTGAGCAATTAACAGTAATGCTTGGATATGATTTAGGGGAAATATATGATCAAGAACGTGCACATAATAATTATTTATATGAAACGTGTATAGGACAATATATTTATGTGAGATATTGTGGTGAAAATACACGAATGATTGAATATGATGATGAAGGTAATAAAATTACATATGATTCTATGCAGCTTGAATTAAAAGGCTCTGGATGTAGAGATGCAGAGGTTAGAGGTTTAGATTACATCGAATTGTTTGATTTTATTATAAGAGAACTTGGTGGAAAATGTAATCGTATAGATATTGATATCGATGATATGCAAGGGGATGTTATAGATATTCCATATATCAGAGATAAAATATTTAATAAAAAATTATATACATGTTCATGGAATAATCCTCCAGTTCCTTATGGAACTGTGGAAAGTGGATTATCAATTGAATTTGGTTCTAGAACTAAATCAGCATCACTTGAACTATGTATTTATGATAAAGCCTTAGAAAGAAGATATAGAAAAGATAATACTTGTGAATCACTTAATTATTGGACGCGTTATGAAATGCGTTTTAAAAGAGAAAGAGCTAATTCATTAGTATCATTTATATTAGATACTAAGTGGTCAGAATTTGGAGATTTTGCAAGAAATCAATTATATCAAATGTTAGATTTGAAAGAACCAGGTAAGGATTCAAATATTGCTAGACATCAAACTGATAAAAAATGGTTAGAATTTTTAGGAGATGTTAGCAAATGCAAATTTACAACTATGAAAAAGAAAGATTCTAACATAAGACGAAAGATGACATGGCGTGATTATTCATTGACAAGAATGAATTTAATCTTTGAATTGTCAGGATGTTATGATGAGGATTATAACGAAAGATGGATAGACTCATCAATTGCTAGGCTATATCATGAAATGACACAGTCAGTCCAATATTTTAAAAATAAAGGATTAGATCCTCATGATTTAGCATTAATAAATGATTGGCGTGCTAAAAACGGAAAATCCATTTTGAGTATTTCTGATGTTGAAAAACATATCCAAGATTTAGATTCTAGAGCTGAAGAAATAAGGCAAAGATATACATTACCATTTTAGGAGATAAAATATGGAAAATTGGAATTTGAGAGATTTAATATTAAGCTCAGATGCTAGTTATTTACAAAAATTAGTAAATGATAGAAATTGGACGGTATATTTTAAATCTGATCGTCAAATGTTTAAGTGTAGAATAATTGAAATTAGATTTACTGCAACAGGAGTAAAATTATTGGTTTCAAGAATAGTATATGGTGATAATTATTTATTATCATTAGATGATTATAAATTAACTTGGTCAGATAAATTTAGTGATATGTATGAAAAGATTAAACCTATTAGTTTATTTGATCTATCAGTTTTATTTGAGGAAGGTAATAAATGAGAATTTTAAAGATAAGAGATTCTTATATGTTTAAAGGTGGAAGTTATAATAAAGCACATTGGTATTTGGTTTATAATAACAAAAAGGATGGAGTATATGCCAAACAAATAACGCATCTTTATGTTCCTGATCCTAAGAGATTTGAACAAGTAAGAAAAGGATATCTTATTAAAGCTTATGTAAAAGGGTTTGTAACACCTCAAGGTATTAAAAGCCATACTTATTATTCATCTGCAGATGGGAATAAATTAACTATTGTTGATATTGATAAGAATGAAACATCTTCCATTAAAGGAAGAGGTTATGTTCGATTAATAAAATAAAAACCTAAAGCCACATGCTTTAGGTACAAAATTAATATTTGTTTTCACAGTCCACCAAAAAGGACTCGTGATTCAGGTTTCCCTGGCCATGAATAATATAACATTAATCATAAGAAATGTCAAATAAACACATGATCCAACAGCAGCAAGAGAAGAGAGTGACGCGTTAACGCGCCACTTTTTCTATTTTAAAACATAGCAGCAGTGTTTGAAGTCAAGGATTAAGCTCAAGGCAGCTCGCCATGCGAGACATCACGCTTGAGCCCTTGACAAGTTCTAGTTGGTAGCAAGTTTAAGCACCCTAGAGAAAGCCCAAAAGGCTTTAGATACAATCAAAAGCTTTTTGGACGCTTCCCTTTAGGGAACGGGAAAGATAATAAATGAATAGAAAAAATGATAGGAATAAAAACCTATCATTTTTATTTTGTAAATAAAAAGGCGTATTTACTGAGACCGTCGCTCTTCAGAGCGCGGGGGCTCACTAAATAGCCCCCGTATTAATACATAAAAGTATAATTTAATCCTTAGATAAGGGATTATTTTTTAAGAGATAAAAAAGAGTCAATGTATTCATACCCCCCCTCCTGTTCATATAAAAAAAGCCTAGTTTTTTATTGAAATCTTTACAATTTGATAAAACTAGGCTTTAATTAACATATTTATTTGTAATTTTATTATAATCTATTTTTATACAATAAACAATTGTTTTTGTATAAAAATTTAATTTAAATGGGTGGGTGCCTATAAAAAAAGAATTCAACCTTGACAGGTTGATATTCTAATTGTATAATCAAGTTAGTAGGTTATCTACTAAATTGATTTATGATGACTTTTATCAAGTCAAATATTGCTGTGAGTAATTTAATTAAAGCAATACTGAAATCAACCTTGGCACAGGTTGATTTCTTTTTTTTATTTTTACTCATTATATCACCACCTTTCTTTGGAACTGAACATTAAAATTAAAATGGTGTAAATTTGGAGACTTGTACTAGATTTATGCCATTTTAATTTTATGTTATAAAAGAATTAACGTGGTGATTGAATGAGTAATTTAAAATTGGGTGGGATATAATAATAAAATTTTCAAAAAATATGAATTTACCTATTGCATTTAAATATATATATATATATAATGAAATTAGTAATGAGATTTTGTGCAACATTGTTTCATTGCTAATGATTTTTAACAATTTAAAGAAAGGGGAATTAATTAGTTCTATAAAACCAAATATGAGTAAAACTGAAATGTCATGTAATACAAAGATGTTTTCACTCTTTGTTAAGTGTGCAGTAGGTTTTGTTGATATTAATCAGTTTTGTTATGAATATAATATTTCAAAGCGAACAGCATATAATTATATTAGTGATATAAATTGCTGCTTAGATAATTTAGATCAATTTAATATAGAAATTAAAAGAGTTTCAACATCAATTTATACTTTAGTGGATACCTATTATAATAAGAAAATTTATTTGTTTAAGAATAGTTGAAATAAGTCTGGTGAAATAAATTCTAATTTAAAGCTTTAGGTAAAAGGGAATTAATAAAATTTAAGATTTAGTTCGATTCTCATCACCTGCTCCATTAAAGAGTAATCAACATTATGTTATATGACATAGTGTTTTTTTATTATTTTTTATGAAACTTAAAGCTCGTTCTATATAATTTCTAAATAGGCATCATATTACTACATATAATTTAACTTTATGTTTTATTCAAGCTATATAATAAAAAAGTGGGTTAATAAACCCACTATATGTCAAGCACACAAATTAATGTGTGCGACTTCCAGAGATAATCGCTTATCCTGGTTCAACTGTAGTATATCAATATTCATTTATATTGTCAATTATTCTTAAAAATAATGTTATATGGTATAATTATCTTATAGAGAGGATTTTTCAAATGGATAAAGAAGAAAAGAAGATAATTAAATCATTTAATAATTCTATTATAGATGAGAAGAAGACTAATACTGATTATTTAATTCTTGTGTGGGGATTAAGTTTTATTATATTAGTAATTATTACTTTTATTGTTGGTATTGTACAAAATATGGATAAACCTAATTTAGTACCTTGGGTCATTTATTTTGTTATAGGTATTTTAATATTTATTTATAGATATATTAAAACTAAAAAACAAAGATTTATTATTTCAATTATTTTTTCATTAATTATTATATTTGGGTTAATACTTTATATTAATAAAAAATGAGCATTTTTTTACAAATTTCTTTTAAATAGTGATATACTTTTTTCAAAGGTGATATTATGCTATTTACTAAAGATGCAGCTTTAGCTGTTAATAAATGTTTATTAGATGCAAAAAAGAAAGCACTTGTTTTATATATAGTTCATGAAGGACCTACAGGAAGGGAATTACATTTTGATACTACAAATGACGAAAAGGGTCTTGTTTTGATTGATGGCGTTTGGATTAAAATATCACAAGATGACTTAGATACATTATTTGATCTTGGAGTAGTTTTCGAAACTGATGAAAATCATAAGATAGTTGTTACTGAAAAAGGAAAAACTTGTCATAGTAATGGCTGTTGTAATTGTGATGGTACAAAAAAACATTGTAAATGTGAAGAAGAAAAATAATATTTAAAAATATAGAAAGAGAAATCTTTCTATTTGTTTTTATTGGTGAATGTATGAAGATTATTATTAAAAAAGAAAATGAAGAATTAGATTATGCAAATATTATAAATGAAGCTATTAGTAGCTGCAGTAATAATGGTGGTGGATGCGTATATATTTCTAAGGGAATATATAAAGCTTCTACAATTATATTTAAATCAAATGTTGAATTACAATTAGAAGAAGGTGCAAGAATTGTTTTACATGATGATTTAAATAGATTTAAAACTATTGATAGACATAGAGATGAATCTATTAGTAGACCTACATGGGAAAATTGCGATTATGATGGTATGCCAACAAAGTATTTTATATATGCTAAGGATTGCCAAAACATATCAATA
>Ga0247610_10007944_pt1 | contig 10840 bp, 24 predicted proteins | sample 174DNAGHGhighgp2_FD_193483 | JGI IMG/M metagenome (GOLD analysis project Ga0247610, IMG submission 193483) | Sheep rumen microbial communities from Palmerston North, Manawatu-Wanganui, New Zealand - 1742 DNA GHGhigh gp2 | ecosystem: Host-associated > Mammals > Digestive system > Stomach > Rumen... | reverse complement strand
GGATGTAGTAAATGAATTCTTCAGCAAGGTGAATGCTCCTGTAATTAGAGAGCATCTGAGGTTCTAACCATGAAGGTCAACATCTTTAATGTCGGCTACACAAGAGCCGATTGGGACAGCAAATCCAGAAACTATGACAATCTGCACATTGCAGATGCTGGTTATGCAGAGGTGAAAGAGTTCGATCCTGAAGAACTCTGGGAGCTACTCAACTGGAGCTGCTGGACAGACACAAAGCCAGAAGAGGTCGCAAATTCTCCACTTACTCATTGCAACAGCGATATTGCACTCAATATCGATGGTACCAATGAGTACCACATTGCATTGTTTTGTGGTTGGAAGAAGATTACAGCGGACTCCTTGGAGGAGGTACTCAACTTCTTTAAGACAGACGATGAGGCTAGTTTCGGTTACTGGCCTCTGTACAACGGAGTAAAGCAGGTATTATGAAGAAGTTCTTTCTCGCCATCTTCCTGTTGATGGCATCATGTACTCCTGTCATTGCACAGACCAGCAACCCAAAGACTAACAAGGTCCTGGTTGTCGAGAACATTGGCAAGGCTAAGGAGGTTAACTCAGGTTACAGCATCTTGGACAAAGATGACAACAAGACTTACGTGGTGTACATCACCAGTAAGAACAAGCTTGTCATCCATAAGGTATCCAAGAAGTCTGGTAAAGAGTACAACGCATACCTCAAGAACATCAAGAAGTATGCAACTCAGTACCAGACTATTGTCAAGGAGCTGAAGAAACAAGGTAAGACTGTAGAGTAATATGAAGTTCCGTGATGACATTCTGCTCACATTACTTTATGTGGCAGATGAGGACATTGTGTCTAAAGATCTCATCCTTTACTTAGATGAGAATGTATCAAGAGATAGAGCCATTACTCCTGATGGTTTGATGAGCGTCTGTATGATGCATTGGTCAACTTCTCCCAAGAGAGAACCTTCTGCACAACAAATGCATGAGGTTAAAGATAATCTTACTAATGCTCTCAAGTTTGCTTGGCAGCATAATGCAAGTTATTTAGCGAGAGTTGCTAAGCTTCAGAAAAACAGAATGCGTGGTTGGCGTATTTCTGAAGCACACAGACTTCGTAAAATTGCCAAGTTAATGAATGTACCTGTGAAGTGATGAAGAAGATTTCTTCTAAGGTAGGTACTATCTGCCTGTGGATTGCCTTCATTCTGGCTACCATGTTCTTCTGTTACATGGTGGTCTTTGAAGGACCTAATATTCCTTGGTAAATATTATGAGGATTACAGTCCACTTTGACTTCAAGCCTAGTGTTACAATCATAGGCTGTGAAGTCACATTAGTTACATTCAAGAAAGAATATATCCTTATCAAAGTTGATGAGGAATATTCTAACTGGGACTTGTTGATGGATGCGCCACTTGGAATGGACAAGAAAACCATTCTTGCTTTGTATAATGATGGAACATGCTCAATAGAAGAAAAGCCTGATGGCTACTACAAGATTACAGGTATGTCAGCCATTGAGGTATCTGAGAAAGAGTTTAACGATTAATACTTTAACATTATGGATAGCATGATGAAAAGAAAAATCAGAGGCAGATTAGTTGCAGCAATAGCCAATGCCACTGGTTATCAGTTGCTGATTAAAGAAGCACAAGAGAGATTTAAGGATTACAAAGGATATCCTAATTGCATGAAACTTACTATGTGTTTCTTTGGTGATGTCAACTTCAAGTATCATCACAAAAACTGGCCAGATGAACATAAGGAAATCACAATTAAGGTAGGTCTTCATCCCACGTTTGTGATAAAGCCAAACTTTGCTGACGATTTCATCAAAGACCTTAAGATCAATCTTGCACGTATGCTTGCTGACCAACTGTTGAATGCTTGTGAATTTAAGGAACTTCATCACTTCTATGTAGTTGAAAGCATTTCACTTGACGATGTCTATGACCGTGGTACTGATGCAGTATCACCTCATCACTATTGGAGTGAAATGATTGTATGGTCCTCTGAGAGTGTCAGTATCTGGCATGTTGAGCAAGAATGTGGTGAACACTGGATTACACTGCCACTTAATCCAAACATGCTTCAATGTACAGTAGTATATAATAAGGTATAAGTTATGAAGATTTTAGACAAGAACCTTCTCAAACAAGGGAAGGTGGAAGAGGCCATTTTAATCCATTCTTACGAGGAATATAAGAGTAAAGGTGGAACTAGAGATATGCTTGATGCTTATAGTCGACTTAAAGAAGAGGCTAAAAAGTATGAAGGTGACTTTATTCAGATGATGGATATGGACCTTAGTGGTATCTCTGTGAATAGAGAACAGATTTACTATTGCAGGGACATTGCTCAAGCATTCTGGACAATCATTCATCTCTGGTTCCATAAGCCATTAAGAACAGTGAGTTACATATCCTTCAATCTGGAGGAATTTAATAACCTTTAAACAACAACTATTATGATTAATCTTGAGAAGACTTCTCTGTTATGCACTACAGAGAAGAAGTATTGTGCTGCCAAGATGGAAGAATGTTGGCAACGTTGGAAAGAGTTTGAGTGGTTCACTGAGGCTGAGTATGCAGTTGCCCGCATGATGGACATGCTTGGTATCAGGAAAGAGTTCTACATGTTAGGAGGTAGTGCAGCTTTGATTGGCTATGGTATCCTGCTTAACAGGGTACCTCATGACATTGATGTCATTGTTCCACATGATGTATTCCGCATCCTTGTAGAAATTATTGAGAACTCTCATCTGTTTAAACATGGTCCTAGAAGCATGTATGGCAACTGTCTATGTGTTTCCTACATTGTTGAAGGCAGGGAAGGTAAACCATTCGTAGTAGATATTCTTGGTGCTAATGTTGGTACTCCTGTTAGGTTTAACCAGTACAGGCACAATGATACCTATCTGCAAGATCTTTGTCAAATCAGGGAAATCAAAATGAACTGGAACAGACCTAAGGATAGAGCTGATGTTGAACTCATCAACAAGTTCCTGGAACCCAGTCTTGTGAAGGACTTGAATAAAGAGTTGGATGAGCAACTAGCACCTAAATCTGTTAAGATTTCAATGAAGGACGAGGAAGATGATGATTTACCATTCTAAGATATGAAACATTATCTCTTTACAGCAGCCACTGGTGTCAAGACCTGCAATCAGGTTGTTAGCATCAGGGCTGCTTTAATGGCTGTTAGGTACATCGAAATCAAGCTTGCCTTAGATGCAGATGTTCATGGTTACTACCCTGATTTCAAGATGGAAATCAAGCATGATCATGGAAACATTACCATTCTTGCATCCAGCAGAGGCAACAATACTTATGAGTTCATTGACCACTGTATGTGGTTTGCGCGTTGCAAGGGCCACTACGAAGAACTTCTGATTCCTCGGTTGGAAGTCAGGAATGGCAGACTTTGCAATCATAAGGGCAAACGTGGTAGATACATATATTACAGATATTAATCAATTAACACAAACGACTATGAAAGAGAAATTTCAAGAGTTTAGTGTCCATGACTACATGGATACGTATCCTCGTCAAGAGGTAAGAGTGATGACCAAGGAGCAAGCTATTGAGTTTGCAGACCACATGAACAAAAACTATTCAGGCGGCACTACCAAGTATGTTGGAGAGATGAGTTATGCGCAAGCCTTTGAACATACAGTCAGAATGGTAAGGCAAGAGCTGACCAATACACGGGATGACTCTCTTGACTTCATCACTAATGTGTGTGAGAAATTCATTAACTGTTATACGAAATAATTATGGAACCTTACAAGTATTACAACACAAGAGATGAAGAGGCTCTTAAGAACTTCTTCTCTCAACCCAAGCCTTTACAACGCTTGGCATTCACTGGAAGTAAGGATGTTCCTACATCATCATTTGATTGCGTGGTTGTCACTGATGACTTCGCACTTATTGAGACAGGAAACATCACACCAACCAGAGGACTGCATGGGATATTCCCAGGCAAGAGGATTACATTCCGCTGGCATTATTCCACTGACAGCAAGAAGTGCAAGGCTGTCAACACTGGAGTAAAGTATGAAATCAAGAGGATTCTTCAGGAAACAGACAGATACAACTTTGTTGAGCATGTTCCTGTAGACTGTCTGTGCAGCAGTGTAATCAGGGATATCCTCTACGGGAAGATAACCAATCCACACGATGCCATTACAGCCTATGGTAAGAAACTGGGTGTCAAGCATCTGAACAATGAGGTGTTCAAGCTGTCATCAAAGCTGAACTTCTCACCTACAGTTATCTTGGCTGTAATCAATCCTGCCCAGTTAAAGACCTGCTTTGAGCCTCTGTACCAGAGAATAGATGACGACTATAAGTATCAGAGACTATTCAGGGATATGCTTGAACAGGCCTATGCCCTTGAGGAACACATCAATCTTATGTGGTCTGATAAGAGACTCAATGAGGAACACACTAACTGGTCAAGAAGGCTGATGAAACTCAGTATCAGTAGCAAGTCCGCTGAACCTGTATGGCCACAAGACATTGTGGATGATCTTGCAGCCTTTGGGCTGTTGTTACACAACACTGAGCAAGAAGTCTTTGAGGAAGGCAGTATTATGCATCATTGTATCTACACCAATTATTGGCGTGATATCAAGACTAAGGATTACCTCGCACTCACCGTCAATCTTCCTGAAGATCCTGCGACCATTGGCATGAGACTAAAGAGAGGTGTCCTGTGTAGTGGTGATGATGGATCTACTTATGGGTTTGACCAGTGCTACCACAAGTTCAACGGAAGACTGTCTACTGTCGAAGATAAGATTGTTCGTGGTAAACTTGCTGCTGTGCGCAGTAACGGACTCTTTGATAGAATGGCAGAAATAGCAGTCCTGGAGAATCCAAGAAAGAAAGCAACCAGGGAACAGGAAGAACCATTACCCTGGTAATTACTAACATATTAACATTTAACACATTAACATTATGAGACATTTTAAAGTAACAGTGACCTGTCAGGCAGTAGAGACTTCACTGATGGTCTGCCTTGACAAAGATCTTGAGAGAGATCAGATTTACAAGATTTGTAAAGCGTGTGTAAAAGACAACTATGACATTGCCATTGTAAAACGCAGAGATTCTGATGACATTAAATGGATCAGTCTTGAGCAGATGGTTCAGGAACTTATTAATCTCAAGTTGTACAAAATTAAGTGGGATAGGTTCCCTGTAGGAATGGATGAATGCCATTATGGTCAAGCAATCAGTATACCTGATTATATCAGTCCTGTCCATGCTACAATACGTAAGTATCATGAAGGCGATCAGACTGTATATATTAATCTTGATTCAAAGTTTGACTATCTCAAGATTGACTATGCAGCTTACGCCGCTGAACTTAACAGACAGGATCTAAAGCTTACATTCCGTCCTTGGATTACGTCTAATAGTTTTCCCAATGGTATTGGTATCTGTGCAGATCTTCCCAAGAATGCAGAAGATGCAAGAGTGGTAATTGACTGCCCACTTGTCAATATTACTTGGACAGAATCTACGCTTAAGTATGAAACGAAACAAGTTAAGACTGAGTTATGATAAATACATTTGAAGGGCTGCCTCAAGGCAAGATGGTGAAGCTGACTGGCTTCAGCCGTCATACTTACATCAGACAATATGATGAGTGGGACCCAGGTGAAAAGATTGAAGGGGTCATTGTAGAACTCGATGGCCAGCAATACTTCTTCTATATAGATCCTGATGATGGATTCAGGAGCTACGGAGGCTGGTATAAAGTTGACAATCAAAAACTTGATGTCACATTCCCTCCTCAAACTGTATGGGCATTTGTTGATCATGTACAGATGTGGGATATGTGGAATGATGAACCGGCTGATGATTTCAACCATTACTTCAAGCTGATAAATCCTGCTGATAGTACAGACATTCTTAAGATAGGTACCTGCTATGAGTATGGTGATCCTTACTATCCTTGCGGTATATGCCATTGGGAACCTGAGAACTTGCCTATCAACAAGGCGAACCAAATAGAGTTTAATCAATTAAAGAACTAACATTATGGACAATATTGAAAAGGCTGCGATTGCTAACGCTAATCTGTACATCCCAGAAAAAGAGACTGGCAAGAGAAAAGTGGCAAAAGCATCGTTTATCAATGGTGCTGAATGGATGCTTGAAGAAGTTCTATCCATTCTGAAAGATTGCCACAATGAGAAATTCCTTGGCAAACTTATAGTCAGAGTGCGTCGTGGAAATACAAATGGTTATAAATTTAGTAAACCATGAACTATCAGAGATTCAAGATCGAGTATAGCAAGTGCTCTACCGACAAATGGGGACACATGCTGCCTTCTGCATTGCATTGTGAGTACACCAATGACTTGCAAGAGGCGCTTGACAGAGCAAAAGAACTGTCTAAGACTAAGAGGTGGAAGAACTGTTCCATTAATGTGCTTGACCTTCGTGGTCCTGTTTGTGCTGAGTATTATCAGGAAGGCGAACAATTGCCTGAATATGAGACTTGGCTGATTTGCTCCTATGAGAATGGAGCGCTGTGGACAAATGATAATTATCCTGGATTAAGAGCTAGTTGAATTATGAAAGTAGTAAAAGAGAATGTTGTGCTCTGTGAACATTGCCACACACTGTATCAGCTTGAAGCATCTGACAGAAAGAAGATCTACGGTTACCTGCATCAAAGAATCAGGTGCCCAAGATGTAATCATGAGATTGTATTATCTTAATTAACAACCAGTTATGAAGACTTTAGTAGATTTTGGAACTATCAATAAACCATACAGCGGATCTTGGGAAGATACCAAGAAAGATGATCGATGGTATGGCATAAATAAAGGTAAAAGTAAGCGCAACAAGCGTAACAAGTGTAAGTAATAACATTTAAGTAACTAACATTATGAAAGAAATGAAACAGATTAAAGCAGAGTATATTCCCCTGCTTTATAACAATGTGACTAACCTCCTCGCAGCATTGGGAGCAACAGGAACCTATGTGCTCACTGGTTCAGGTGTTTATGTAGGCATTCTGAAGAAGCTTACTGAGAAGGAACATCCTATCCATGATTTGGATTTGAAGTTAATTCCCGATAGGCCTTTAGACGCAGCAAGAGTACTTACAATATTAAGCATGTTGTGTGCTAAAGAGGCCCCGTTTAGTGAGGAATACTTTGAACTCAAAGGTGAACCCAAAAGGTATGACTTTATATATCAAAGTATACCTGTTAACGTGTGGCTCATGCTTGATCCTGTTAGATATGATATTATTCGTTTGGATGATGTAGATATTCCTATCGAGAATCTTGATGACATTTTCCTGGCTAAAATTAAAATGAATAGACCAAAAGATGTGAAAGACATTGAGGCGTTGCAATGGGACTATCATAACTACAATGCACCATATCTGTATGATGATATTCTGCACCCATGGATATTTGATTCTCAAAGACCGATGACAGATGATGAGAAGAGATATGTAGTTAAGGTTGAGGTAATTCCTAGTCAGTTTGACGGTAAATCAATTATGTTTACTTGCACTGCTAATCTCGATAACCTCCATCGCTATGGCGAGAAGAAAGTGTATCACTACATGTCGATAGATGAATATGACGATGCCTCTATGAAAGCTGTTATTGGTGAAGAAATACCTGTTGATTCTATCATATGGGTCAAGTACAAACGATTCAATTCTACAGAGACTCGCACCTTAGTGCGCATTAAATAAACACTAACCAATTAATAACTAACATTATGGAAGTACGTATTAAGACTGACTATGGTGTCGGAACCACTGATGTAATGAACTGGATTGATAATAATCCACAAGAAGAACTGTTCTACACAAGCTTTATTGATGATAGGACAGGAGAGTTTGTATTAATGGTTTCTGAAGTACAGGAATCTGATGTAAGCAGTGCCTTGGATGTGATTGAGATGAAGAATCTTTGGCACACATTACCTTCTGGATGGAAGCGCTGCATGAATATACCTGGATCTTGGCTTATGAAACAGCCAAATACTGGAAGGCTGTTCTTTGCTACTGTATAACAACTTAAAGATACAATTCTGATTATGCCATTCCCCTATGACAAACTCACCAAGCACATCTTCAACTGGCCTAACAGGGAAGAGTGTCTTAGAGAGTGGTACAGAGTATATTCCCAGTCATCTTTCTATGCAAAAGGTGTTGAGCTTATTAATGACTTCTTTGCTAAAGTGTTGAAGAGTGAACTTAACAAATTAATATCTAACCTTTAACAAGTTACAATTATGACCTACAAAGAGAAAATAATAGCCACTGCATACACAGGCATCATGTTTGTTGATGGATCACACCTTGGGGATGTGTATGCCTATGAACAAGAAAAACTTGGACATAGTATTATTAACGTTATGCATGCAGATGAAGAGTTTTGCGAGAAACTTAGAAACGCTGTACATGAAGATTTTCTTGCGATGTTACAAGGAAAGTTTGAAACAACTAACAATAACTGATTATGAACTACAAACAAATGATGGACATTGCCAAGGCTAATGGTCTTGAGCATGAGGTTAATTACTCCTATGGGGTATGTTTGATGGCTAAGAGTTCTGATACTCCTGAAGCCAGGGAAGAAGCTGCTGAAGAAGCTCTCAGAGAGTGGGATATTGACTAAACTTTGAGTCAGATACCTAGAATTACACTTACAACAATCAACAAACAACATTCTACAAACAACTAAAACCCAGTACTGTTAAGGGTCTTGGGTAGGATAACTGTATCCTTATCCTAAGTTATAAGTGCAGTCAAATTGCCATGTTGAATAACGTATTCAACGTAACCAAGGTTTATGCCGATGGTTACAAGGAGGTTGAGAGCCGCGTGTTTAATGCAGATGAGCAGGCTGCTGTTGTCAGTGCATCAGTAGTTACTTCCAACTATGGAACATCCTGCTGCTTCCTGATGAGGGGTGGAGGTAAGACCTACATTCCCATGTCCAGAGATTCCAAGCTCTGTGTTGGGGATAAGGTAGACCTTACCACTGCTAAGATTATCCATCTTCATAGGGATGGTGGAGATCCTGAGACTGATGATATTTTGAGGGTTATTGAAGGATAATCCTGCACACATAAGAAAGGGGGAGGGCCGTAAGGCTCTCCCTTCTTTTTTTAGTTACATCTCCCTCCATCAGTTTCCAGTAGCAGTGGCAAGTAGCAAGTAGCAATGAGCATGGGGCATAGTGGCAGAGGCATCCTTCGGGATGTCTCTTTTTTTTGTGAGTTACATCTCCTTAAGGGGCTTTTTGTTACAGTGAGTGGCAGATGCGAGTGGCTGGTGGTCATGGGCATAGGTAGCCTGTAGCAGACGCATAGTGGCAGAATTGACGGTTACCCTTCCCCTGTCTCTGAGACACACTGACAAGTGTCTTAGTCACATGTTGCATGTGGCTTTTAGTATTTATCAACTTACATTCATCATTTAACAATTTGCAGTTATGAATAACGTATTTGCAGGTTTGACCAAGTATGCTGACAATTGGAAAGTTGTCGACGAGCGTGATTTTAACAGTGAGGAGATTGCAGCAGTTAAGTCTGCCAGTGTTGTCTCCAGTCAGTATGGCAGCAGTGTCTGCTTCCTGATGAAGTCAGGAGGCCAGACTTACATCCCGTTGAGCAGGGACAGTGAGCTTGCAGTGGGAGATTCAGTAGATCTCTCGCAGGCCAAGTTGTTGACCCTTCACAGGGATGGTGATGGTGACATCATCCGTGTGCAGGCTTAAGCATTAAGCCAAGACATATTAGATTCACGTGCTAGAGGGGAGTCCTTAGAGATAGGGGCTTCCCCCTCTTTTTTTGACTGGAGATGTGAGTGGCAGATGCTACTCTTTTTTTTTCAGGAGAAGAGAGCCTACGGCTTATCAATTTTTTTCAAGGGGAGATGAATATACAGCTTACCACTTCTACACATTATTATATATAGGGGAGTTGAGGGTAGCAGTGGCGATTAATAACCACTTCTTCCTTTACTCTTCCTGTATATATTTGCAACAGTCACTTAAGATGTCTTCTGCTTCTATATACCACCAGTACAACAAACAGTAGCATTGTCAGTGTTACAATGTTTGCAAAAGGGGATACCTGCCAATGACTCATGTCATCATCATTGGTTACTCTAAAGGAACCTATAAATGACAAAAAAGTACAGAATAGGGCAGCTACAGATAACACTGCAGAGTCTTTATAATCTTTCTTAATGGTGAGAGTAGAAAGATCTAAATGGCTGATAATCACCCCTACTCCAATTATTCCCAGTAAAATGCTTCCTAAAAATTCCATATATCTTTTTCTCTATTTCATTTTCTACTTTTTCTCATCTGTAAAGATAAAGTCTTTCTCTGGATTTTCCCACAATTTATCAGATTATTTTTCCATTACCTTTTAGTCAAAATTAACAGATATTCCTTGCTTATTCCATAAAAATGCGTATTTTTTCTAACTATACATCTGTTACTATACATCTGCTATATTTTACCTCTTTTTTCTCACATTACGCATAGTAGTAGACCTGTACGTTACCCTTCCCCTATATGTGCAACACCATGAGAGGAAGTAGTCACAACCTGTAAGTGGCTACTTTGGTGTTGTACATAGAATCTTGTATTACACATAGTTATAGACTTCTACGTTACCCTTCCCCTGTACTTGTACCACCACATGAGTTGAATCTTGTGTGTAGTATCATCATATATCAATTAACAATCAACAATTTTCAATCGGTGTGCCAGATACCTAAAAAAATCCCAAGGGCATGGGTGTGTGTTTATGCAGAACGTATTTTCAGGTCTTACTACTTACGCTGGTAA
>Ga0247610_10007943_pt1 | contig 10842 bp, 8 predicted proteins | sample 174DNAGHGhighgp2_FD_193483 | JGI IMG/M metagenome (GOLD analysis project Ga0247610, IMG submission 193483) | Sheep rumen microbial communities from Palmerston North, Manawatu-Wanganui, New Zealand - 1742 DNA GHGhigh gp2 | ecosystem: Host-associated > Mammals > Digestive system > Stomach > Rumen ... | reverse complement strand
GAGACCATAAAAATACTGCAATGGCAATAGCAAAACAAGTTGGAATAAAAAATAATACGGAAGCATTGACAGGAAGAGAAATTGAAAAACTATCCGATGAAGAATTTGAGAATAAGATAAGAGATGTGAATATATTTGCAAGGGTATTCCCAGAACAGAAGTTAAGAATTGTAAAAGCATTGAAACATATTGATCAAACAGTTGCAATGACTGGTGATGGAGTAAATGATGCACCAGCACTTAAAAGTGCAGACATTGGAGTATCCATGGGTTCCGGTACTGATGTGGCAAAGGAATCCAGTGACATGGTTCTTCAAGATGATAACTTTACAACCATAATATATGCAGTTAAAGAAGGACGTACAATATATTCCAATATTAAAAGATTCATTAAGTTTCAACTGTCAACCAACATTGCAGCAATTCTTACAATACTAATATCATCACTTGCTTCACTACCCCTTCCATTTAATCCAGTGCAATTGTTATGGATTAACATTATAATGGATGGTCCGCCAGCACAATCCTTAGGTGTTGAAGCATCCGACAAGGACATTATGAACATACCACCTAGTGATGAAAATATCCTTTCAAAGGATAATCTTCTGCACATATTCCTCATGGGAATTGTCATGGCAACAGGAACACTTGGAGTATATGTATATGAATTATCCACAGGTACAAGTACATTACTTGCAAGTAGCATAGCATTTACAGTGTTTGTAATGTATCAGTTATTTAATGTGTTCAACTGCAGAGCAAATAGTGGAAAAACAAATAAGACTTTGGTATTGGCAGTAACAGCATCATTCATATTACAGTTATTTGCAATATACACACCAATATTACAACCAATATTTAAGACAACAAGCATACCATTAATCGATTGGGTTTTAATCATAATTGTTGCCTTAACAATATTTATTGCAGAAAAAATAATAAAAAAATTTGAAAACAACATCATATAAATAGTTAATCGAATTTATATGATTACAACCCTTTTTTTATGTGATTTTTTTTCTCTTAATACATTATAAATAATAATGATACTTCCAATATTTTGCATCATGTGATGTATATGATTTAAATCCAATTAATTATTATTCATATGATATTTAATATATCCAATTATGCTTGAAATATAATGAAAGTATCAAGTCAAAGTATAAATATAAATGATGATTAATGTATTGAAAAGATAAGATTAAATTTAATGTAAAACTCAATATTATGATAATCTAATTTTAGAAAAATATCAAAAAGTTTCCCATACCCCACAAGTTAAAGATTTATATGATAGATATGTATTCAGTATGGATGTACATGATTGACAGAGAGTATCAAACATACAAATAAAATTATATTGAACAGTAATACACTTATTTAGAAAAAATATTAATAAAAAATATAATAGATTACATATAAAAATATCACCAGTGATTATATTAAATAAGATTGAGGAGTAACAATGAGATATATGGTAATGTCCGGAACAAGTGACTCAACAAAAGTAATTAAATTTCTACATGAAGATGAAGATAATTTTATCCTAGCAACAACCGTAACAGATTATGGTGCAAAGATTGCAGAAAATGCAGGAGCAACAGAAGTTATCTCCAAAGCATTAAAAGAGGAAGATTTTATAGATGTAATAAAACAAAAAAATATTGACATATTGATTGATGCTACACATCCATTTGCATCAGTTGCAACAGAAACTGCAATAAGCAGTGCACAAAAAGCAGGAATTAGATATATACGATATGAAAGAGCATCAACAATACTTCCTGAATCTGATTTAATTATTAAGGCACCAACCTTTGAAGATGCTGCACTTAAGGCAAAAGAATATTTAGTAGAGGATGATGATAAGATAATGCACCTTGCAGGGGTTATGAGACTTGCAACAACTACCGATGTAATCGATGCACAACATGTTGTTACACGGGTACTTCCAAACAACTTTAGCATAACCAAGACACAAGAAACAGGAGTTCCAGCAGAAAATATCATAGCAATGCAGGGAACGTATTCCAAAGAACTCAATATGGCGCTGATGAAGGAATATAATGTAAAAGCAGTAATTACCAAGGAAAGTGGAGAAAGTGGTGGAGCTGAAACCAAAATTAACGCTGCTATAGAATTGAATATTCCAGTCATACTAGTTACAAGACCGGAAATAAAGGAATTAGAAAATCATACCGTGGTAAGAAGTGTAGAAGAATTAGAACAAGCATTATAACTTATTTTTCATCAACTCCTTTTTTATTTTTCAAAAAATATCTTAAATTTTCAAAAAAAAATGGATTAATTGCATGATTAAAAAGAGATTATTCATTTGACTTAAATATTAAAGAATTAGTATTTTTAAAGTTATAGCATATGGTGATTATTTGAAATTATTTTTTAAAAGGTAGCCTCAGATCGCCCATCATTCATCATCATATCAGAGCTCATAGGGTTCATCATTGGCTACACATATACAAAAGAGTGTTATGATGAGTATATTAGGATAGAACTATCCGAACATTACTCCTTCATTCTGATTTTCTTTATTTTTGTTTTTATTCATTACCTTGTCAAGAGCTTGTACAAAGTGTTCTTTGGATACACTGTAGCGATCATCTCGTATAGCAAACATTCCTGCTTCTGTACATATTGATTTTAGGTCTGCACCAGATGCTTCTTTTGCATCTTTAGCTATGGATGCTAAGTCTACATCTGCATCTAATGTCATGTTCTTGGTATGTATCTTAAGGATTTCAAGTTTTCCTTCTTCATCAGGTACAGGTACTTCTATTATACGGTCAAATCGTCCTGGCCTTATAAGTGCTGGATCAAGTATATCTGGACGGTTGGTTGCTGCTATGATTCCAACATTTCCTCTTGATTCAAATCCATCCATTTCTGCAAGTAACTGCATGAGTGTTCTTTGTACTTCCCTGTCACCACTGGTTGAACCTTGTAATCTTTTTGCAGCAATTGCATCTATTTCATCAATGAATATTATCGCTGGTGCTTTTTCTTTTGCTAATTCAAATACGCCACGTACCAGACGTGAACCTTCTCCTATGTATTTTTTAACAAATTCACTTGCTACTATTTTGATAAATGTTGCATTGGTTTCATGTGCTACTGCTTTTGCAAGTAATGTTTTACCAGTTCCTGGTGGTCCATAGAACAATACACCTTTTGGTGGAGTTATTCCTACTTCTTTGAATATTTCAGGATTTTTAAGTGGTAATTCTACTGTTTCTATTGTTTCTCTTATTTGATCTTTGAGTCCACCTATCTTGTCATACGATATGTCTGGTTTTTCTTCAATTTCCATTCCAGAGACTAGTGGATCTTTTTCTGAAGTTATTATTTCAACGATACTGAATGTCTGCTGATTTAATGCTACTCTTGCACCTATTTCTACTGCATTTGCATCTTTATCAGAATATTTTAGTAAGAATGATGGTCCGGTTGTACTTTTTACAACTACCTTGTTGTCTTCCAATATTTCTGATATTGTTGCCAGTACTAATGGTGGAGTTCTGAATCTGTTTATTTCACTTTTTAATGATTTTACTTCCCGATCTAACCTTAGGTTTTCATTTTCTAAAAGAACTTTGTCTTTTTCAAGTTTTCTAACTTCCCATGTTAGATTTCTTTCGATTGTTTCATGCTTATCAATTAATGCTGAAACATCTGTTTCATCGGGTTGTAGTGTAAAAGAGTTTGATTCATCCAAAAAGATTACCTCCTTCTTTATTATATTATTTTTAAAAATTTTTAAATCCGTTTTAAGTTATCTAATCAATATAATTGATCTTTTTCTATTATACATTTTTATTTTTAAACTACTACATTATAATTTTAGTAGTCGCTTATTATTATAATGTTGCTTTTTAAACACTAAAAGTAATTAAAAAAATATATGTGACAGTAAGTTAATTATTGAAAAATCAATGATTAAATCTAAAATAAACAATAAGATAATATATAAATAATTTAAAATAGAAACTATTATTTAATAATTAAAATAAGTGACTAAAATGAACTGTGAAATATGTGGAACTGAAATTAAAGGTGAACCATATAAAACTAAAATTGATAATTCATTAATGGTAACATGTAAAGAATGTTCAAGATATGGTAAAGTGCAAAAAAGACCACAACCTGTTAAACCTAAAAATAATAAAAATGCTAAAAATAATAGAAACAACTATAATAACAATAATAGACCACAAAATAGATCATATACCAGAAAAGCTGAGCCAGAATATGAAGTTGTAGAAGATTATAATAAGATTATCCGAAAGGCAAGAGAACAACAGCACCTTACACAGAAACAGTTGGGTGAAAAGATATATGAAAGAGAATCTGTTATTGCCCATATGGAATCAGGCAAAATGATTCCTGAACTAAAGATGGCTAGAAAACTTGAAAACATTCTTAAGATTAAAATTATTGAAAAAAGAGAATCCAATGAAGAGGAATTTAAGACTGTTGCTCGTTATGGTGAAGTTACCCTCGGTGACATTGCACGTATCAAAAGAAAATAAATCTTTTACAATAACCTCCCCAATTATTTTTTAAAAAACTAATAAAAATTCAATTCTTAATTTAATTATTAAAAATATTGAAAAAAAAGAAAAAAGGTAATTATTTATTTCTATTTTGTGACTTTAGAGAATAATATCCCTGAAAAACAGGCAAACTATCAAATTCATTGTCAAGTTGTTCATATTCTGGATATTCTTCACTTACCACAATTACATGTGCTGGCGGATGAGTTTTACGTATATTCATTATACTTGTTGTAGTATTCTCTTCTACCTTTACAAGTACTGCTACCTTAATGTCATCCCGTGGATTTTGTTTAATGACTCTTTTTGTCACATCAGCAATTTTTGATATGTCTATTCGTTTAGGCTTTCCAACTATAGTTAATTTTGCATGACGTTCCATATCTGACAGTGCATTTAATGCTTTTTTCTTATTCATTGCTCTAATTAATAATAATGCCATTAATATCACTTCTTAAAAATATTATTTAAAAATATACTATTCTGAATCTTTGTAAAATTTTGTAAAAAAAAAGATAATAAAATAAGAGAAAGATAAATGATTAATTATCTTCTTCTGAAGAATGACTTAATCAATGTACTTCTGAATACTGCTAGAAGTATGAGCAATATACCAATCACACTTTGAATATTACCCAACAAGTCAAACATAGATGAGTCCATAGGTAATGACCATGATGGTGATGTTCTACCATTTGGTGCTGATGTATAATATACACCTACAGCCTTAATGTTTTCTTTAACATTCAAGTCAGAGGTATCTATATGTTCTACACCTACAATAGTACCACTGTCTATTGCACGGTTAACTGACTTAGCAATTTCCACAGGATCATAACCATTTTTACGTACAGATGCTATTACAACAGATGATGTTGCCTCAGATATTCCTTTTTTATCAGATCCATAAGTGGATACTGAAGGATTATCACTTGATACTGTAATTGCACTACCTAATGCTTCATATGCATATACTACTGTTAATGGACTTCCATCTATAGGTGATACCTGATAATTTTCTGCTTCAGGATAACCTACACTCCATCCTGTACTACTTACCTTAGAATATGGTTTTTCCATTTCATATCCAACATCATTTAATTTTTGTGGTGTAAACATGTCACCTGTTGTTGAACCAGATATGAGGTTTACTGCACCTCCACCATGGTCTTCACCAGAATCATTTGCTACTTCTCCAAATGCCTTGGATAGAATGGTAGTTGCTGGATATCCATCACGTATCATACGTCCAATATTCATAGCTGTTTCCAGCCTTACTCTATCTGCAGTTCCATATTTAGGATTTCCTTCAGAGTTACGAAGGTGTATGATAGCTCCTTTTGTACCTGCAGGTACTGATACTACTCCACCACTAGCTGCTTGTATGGAGATTTTACTGCTGTTATCCACAGTTATAACATATACTTGGAAGTCTCCACCTACAGATATACCTTGTGTAGGATTAACGGCCATCAGACGTATACCATCAAAGCTTTGAGCAGTACCTACTATTTCTTCAAGAGATGCATTCTGTTGCAATTTAGTAAGAGCTGTGATAATTGCTGCTATACGTACATCAGATGTACCTTCACCCCCACTTAAGAGAGCTATCTTATGTTCCTGACTGAATAGAAATGTAGATTGAAACATGTTAGGAGCATATGACTGACTTCCTGCAGCACATCCATTAGGATCTTTACCTGTTGGATCAGTGATTATTGCAACGTTCATTGTTGCTGATGCTGTAGCAGAAAATACAACAAGAATTAACAGGAATAATGAAATTTTTTTCATATACGATTTCTTAAACATTTAACCACCTTAATCTTATCTTTCTGTATTTCCAGAACTTACAGTTGAGTTTGAATTGTTTGTATATTGTGTATCTACTTTAATAGCTGAGAAATCTTCAACTACAGTTACAACAACATTTCCTGTAGATGTATCAACCTGCACATCTGCAACATTGATTGGTGCAATGGATGTACCTGGAATAGTCGACTTCTTGATAAGAGATACCGCATTTTCCTTAGCATCATCCAATCGTAATTGCCGTTGTGATGTTACCAATACATTTCCCTTTATATAACTTCCATCACGGAATCCTGCTGATTCCACATTTGTCTTTATTGAACTTGTTGGAACGATATCATTACCCTTAATCATCACACCTGCAATAGCAACTCCATCATCCGTACTATTAGCTGAAGCAAATGCAACATAACTCATAGCCCTTCCAGATAATACTAATAGAAATGCTAAAATTAAGATTATTAATGTATCGCGTCTAACTTTAATAAACAATATTTCACTCCCCTTATTTTATTAAATTATGATTAAGTAATTATCATAAAAGATAAAGTAAATATTTTATTAAAATTATCTATTATATTATTTGATTATTAATTAATATATTTTATATTTCTATTATTTATGTTTTAGTTTAATTTTTACACTAAAAAAATAATCATAATATACAGCATTTATTAGAAGATAATTCTTATAGAAATATACAACTGAAAGAATGAAAATTTATAATAAAAAAATTATTTTAATTAAAATTTACATATATTTAATTAATATAAATAATTCAAATTTAGATATGAAAAATATTTACTAATTGTTATAGGAGTAAAAAGTTTATGTTCAAATCATGTATTGTAATAGGAGCAGGAAATGCTGGAAGACCTGTTGCAAGATTATTAAATCATCAAGGCATAAAGGTAACGGTTACTGACTCAAAAAAGTATGAAGAGTTTACAACTATCAGACAGGAGAAAATTGATGTACTGGAAAGTGAAGGGGTGAATCTTGAACTTGGAGTAAAGCAGCCTGATATAAAGGATTATGATGCCATTTATCTAGCACCTACAATACCAAAAACTGCGAAAATCTATGAAGACATAGATAGATATTCATTGGAAATCATTACACGAAAGACCATAAGTGATATGATAAACGATATCATTGACATGGAAAAGATAGGAATAACAGGTTCATATGGAAAAACAACCACCACTACAATGCTGACCAATATATTCCAGCAGGCAGGATATAAAGTGTATCAATGTTCATCAATGAAATGGAATTTGGTTAGTGAAGCAATAGTTGATGACATTATTAATGAAGAATATAAGGGAGCAGATATTGCAATACTTGAATTGCCTCATGGTACATTAGGACTCTTAGGAGAAATAGATCTTAGCTGGGCAATCATTACAAACCTACATAATGAACATCTTAGTGAATTTGGAGGTTCTATGGACAAATATGTTGAACGTAAATCATTAATATTGGATGCAAGTAAGAATATTGTTGCAAATGTACAATGTGGTGACTTATTGACACATAAACGTGATGATACCATATACTTTAACTTTGAAAACAACAACAAGGATGTTGATACAGAAAAATATGTACCACAATATATTGGATCATATGATGACGGCAAATATGAAATTACCATAAAAAATGGTGAACAGACAGAAATCAACATCGATACTATTGCATTCTATAACTATGAAAATCTAACTGGTGCAATAGCATTATGTAGTGCATATGGAATATCTTTAGATGATATTAAGAAGGGAATTGATGCATTTACTGGTGTTGGTGGAAGAATGGAATTTTTAGGAAACTTCAAAGGTGTTGATGCATATTATGATGCATCATGTTCTGAACTGTCCATCCAACAGGCATTAGAAGCAATAAAGGACAAGAATATCATAGTAGTATTTGGATGTGTTGACTCAACTACAATAAGAGACAACCAGGAAAGTGGTCGTGCTGTAGGAAAATATGCTAATATGGTAATAGCCACAGGATTTGTAGAGATTACAGGTGCATTACATATGGATTCTGCCTTAGGACTTCTTAATGCAATTGAAAACGATGATGTAATCAAAATGGCAGTCTGTACAGTTGATGAAGCTGCAGAACTAGCTATGAAATATGCTAAAGAAGGAGATATTATAGTTCATTTAGGTATTGGTGGTACAACATCATATCAACAGGTAAAAGACAAGTTAATAATTGGATTAACAGAAGGATGTAAAAGATGGAAATAAGCCAGATAAAAAAGGATGCTGTCTTTGGCGTCATAGGTGTCTGTGGAGTTAATGGTAATCTTATTGCAAGAATATTATCTGATAATGGATATACTGTAATAGCAAATGATATGCAGACAGAGGAAAATTGTCGTTTTTATGATTCATTACAGGATTATCCAGATATTGATGTTTACTATGGCAATCTTCCAGAGGAATTTTTTATAAAATCTGATTATATGATTTTACCTGCTGCATTAATAGAATCCAAATCCCAATTATATCAAAAGGTACAGGAATATGATATTCCCATTATAACAGTAAAGGACATATTTGAATTATTTGAACCAGTACATCCTGTAATATGTATAACCGGTACTAATGGTAAGACAACAACTACAACACTCCTGAAACATTTAGCATACTCTGCCGGCATGAATCCCTGTGAACATAACCTTAAGGATATGCAGGGAAATGTTGCAGATATTCCACCATTACAGGCAAGACTACATGGCGATGTGAATATATTGGAGACGGGAACCTTTGGAATAAAGGGAAGTCTTGATTATATCGTCAATGCATGCAGGATAGATGCGGGACTTATTACAAACATTACCCCCGATCACCTCGAAGAAGGAAAAAACTTCCTGGATTATGCAAATGTAAAGGGTGAATTTGTAGATGCACTAAAGAATAAGACATTGATTGTTAACAATGATGATCCTACAATTAAGGGCTTGCTTAGACAAAATAATTATTCTGGACATCTAATTACATTTGGACTTGAATGTGAATCCATACGTAAATCATCCAAGAAATGTTTCTGTAATAAGGATATTATCATTGATGAATTCATTGCAGGTGTTGGCAAATATGAATGTTCATGTGGAATTAAATATGAAAAAGCAGATTATGTTGCAAAAGACATTAATGATGAACATGACCGATTCATACTAGAGACTCCTGAAGGAGAATTTGAATTCAAACTACAAATAAAGGGACTTCATAACATATACAACACTACAGGTGCAATAATTCTTGCACATGAAATACTCAAAATACCATATTCCCAGTTACAGGAGTACGTGTCAACATTTACGGGTGTTAACGGCCGTATGCAAATCATAGGACATAAAAACAACAAGGAAATAATGATTGATTATGCACATAACCCTGCAGGTATAATCACCGTTTTAAAAGAGCTTAAAAACACATATGATTCAGTCATTAATGTTATAACAACTTCCTCCGAATCCGGTATTGAAGGTGATAAGCAGATACTAAATTGTTCATTAGAATTTGCAGATTATGTTGTGCCTGCATCATATAATGCATATGTATGTGCAAAGAAGGCACGAGAAGACCACGAATATAAGGATAAAATCATATTACCAGATCATATGCCTGATGAAAAGAAACATGGAACACTTGGTGCAACAGCACAGCAGGTACTTATAGGATTTAACAAGGCATTGGATATTGATGGAAGCCTACTTGTATGTACTGGTGAGGCAGCATTTAAATTTAAGGATGAAATAACCAAAGAGATATAATGCAATACATCTGAACATCATACTATAAACAATTACATCACCACCCCTTATATATTACTTTTTTTTACAATATTTTCAATTTATGCTAAAATGATTGAAAACTTTACAAAATCATCAAAAAACTATTAAATCATGAACCATAAATGAATTGAAGTTATTAAAGTAAAGAATAATATGTTAGGATTAACAAATATTAATATAATGTAATCAAATTATGCGAGGTGAAAAATATTAATGTCAGAAGAGATTAGATGGAATAGTAAAATTTCATTTCTAGTTGCTATGATAGGCTCTGCTGTAGGTCTTGGAAATATATGGCGTTATCCTTATGTTGCATATTCCAATGGTGGTGGAGCATTTCTCTTGCCATATATTATTTCAATAATATGTATTGGCATTCCATTATTGTTTGTTGAATATGGTGCAGGATTTAAGTTCAAGGCAGGTATAAGTAAAGTTTTACGAACTATCAATACTAAATATGAATACATTGCCTGGTATATTCAACTGGTACCCTTCTTTATCATGACTTATTATTCATGTATTGTTGCATGGGATTTGATATATATTCCAACAAGTATTGTCAAGGGATGGGGAAGCAATCCTGAAAGTTACTTTGTAAATGTTGTTTTAAATAATGTGGATGGATTTGCAGGATTTACCCATATA
>Ga0247610_10007940_pt1 | contig 10842 bp, 10 predicted proteins | sample 174DNAGHGhighgp2_FD_193483 | JGI IMG/M metagenome (GOLD analysis project Ga0247610, IMG submission 193483) | Sheep rumen microbial communities from Palmerston North, Manawatu-Wanganui, New Zealand - 1742 DNA GHGhigh gp2 | ecosystem: Host-associated > Mammals > Digestive system > Stomach > Rumen... | reverse complement strand
AATCAAGTATGAAGAAAGTATTAAACGTGGGTTTTGGCAGTAAAACCCTTTATCAGATGTACCGCTCGGCCGACATGTCCAGCCGTCTGGTGTATGGTCTCGACCTGTTGAGCGATAACTATCAGGTAGACTTTGAGTCGTTCAAGCAGTTTACCCTCAAAGGTCATATCAAGAACAACCTCATGGTGCTGCGTCCCTACGACGTTGTGTTCCAGATATATCTCTATATCCAGCCCATCGTGCTGCTGGCCTGCCTGCGCCGCCTGGGATTCTTCCGCCGGCGCAAGCTGGTGGCCATCAGCCATGTGCCGCTGAAGGTGGGCAAGAGCCGGCTCCAGCACTGGGCCCTGCAGTTCATCTACGGTGCCTTCGACAAAATACTGTTCCACTCGCAGCGCAATCTGGAGGAGAGCGTAGAGCGTGGCATGATCAAGGCCGGCAAGTGTGAGTTCCTGTACTGGGGCGACGACCTGGACTATGTTGACAGTCACCTGACCATTACCCAGGGCAACTACTTCCTGTCAACAGGCCGTGAGTGCCGTGACTACGACCTTATGATATCGGCTTTCAGCAAGACGCCCCGGGTGCCGCTGCACATCTACACGAACCGCGTGAACTATGGTGCCGACTACAGTTTCCTGGAGCAGTATCAGGGGAAATACGACAACGTCCGTCTGGAGTTTGTCGAGAAGAGCACCGACACCACCCGCTTCCTGCAGCAGCAGACCGCCGGGTGCCGCTGCATCGTGGTGCCCATCATTGTCAAGGACATCTACTATTGCGTCGGCCTCACGTCGGTAGTCGAGGCCATGGCTATGTCGAAGCCCGTCATCTCTACACGCAACCCCTATTCGCCTGTTGACATTGAGAAGGAGCGCATAGGCTTCTTCGTCGACGACGAGCAGTCGTGGATAACAGCCATCAATTACCTGGCCACCCACCCTGAGGAGGCCGCTGAGATGGGACGTCGTGCCCGAAAGCTTGCCGAGGAGAAGTTCAATGTGCGGCGTTGTGCCGAGCAGTTGGAAAGGGTGTTCGGCGAGTAAACCAGAGTCTTCAACCTAATAGAGCGCAACATGAAACAGCCAGTGAAATTCAGCGTCACAATACCTGCCTATAAGGACCAGTTCCTGAAACAGGCCATCGACAGCGTACTGCAGCAGACATACACCAACTTTGAACTTGTCATCGTCAACGATGCCTCGCCTAACGACCTTGACAGCATTGTGGCACAGTTTACCGACGACCGCATACGCTATTTTAAGAATAAGGTGAACTGCGGTGCAGAGAATGTGGTAGACAACTGGAACATCTGCCTGTCACACGCCACGGGCGACTATATGATGTGTATTGGCGACGATGACATGCTGACGCCACGCTGTCTGCAGGATTTTGCCGACCTCATTGCCAAATATCCGCAGGCAGAGTTGCTGCATGCCCATACTGACAGCATCGACGAAGACTCCAACTATGTATCGAGTGTGCCCAAGCGGGCAGAGTGGGAGTCGGTCTATTCGCTCGTCTACACTCTCAACGACTCCGGACTAGGCTCTTATCTGTACAACGTCGAGGCCCTGAGGCGCGACGGGGGCTTCTTCAAGCTGCCCTATGGGTGGTCGAGCGATTTGGTCAGTGCCATCATCGCCGCCCGCAGGCACGGAGCGGCCAACACCCAGGAGCCGGGCTTCCTTTACAGGGGCACGCGCCATTCCATCAGCCACGACATCAAGTCGATAGAAGGCAAGGTGAAGGCTAACCAGATGGCATGGGCCTGGATTCGCGATTTTATCAGCCAGACGCCGGCTGTGACGCCCGAGGACAAGCAGTTGGAGCGGCTTATCCCTGCCAGAATTGACGAGAAGTTCTTCCGTAAGATTGACGAGCTGATAGAGTTCGACATACGCAAGAACTTCGGGCAGCGAGCACCTTTCTGGCTCAGGAACAGGCGTGAGTTTGGCTTGTCGCTGAAGCGCTATCTGCTGTGCGTGCTCCGTAGTTTCAGGTACCGGCTTTAGCTTTCCGCCGGCCCAGGAGCAGGGGAGCATGATGGCTGAGCCAGGCAATGGGCGGCAGTGACAGCAGTAGGATGACGATGGTAAGGCCGACGGCCTGCGGAATGGTGTAGACAATGTCGCCGATGGCCAGCAGCCTCTCCATGGCGAAGTCGATGACGCCCATGACCATGCGGTGTGTGCCGAAAATCAGCATGGTGCCGGTGGCGACGGTAGTCACTGCCCAGGGATGCAGGGACTGCAGCGAGCGGCAGATGAAGATGCTCCCCGGTATGGCCAGGAAGCTGGAGGCGTAGTAGAGCACGATATGCTGGGGGAAGGCCGGTGTATGGATATGCCAGTAGAACAGCGCCAGGCTCCCTGCGAGTGCCGTCAGCCCCAGAGTCAGGCTCTGCTTTGCAGGCAGTGGTTTCAGCCAGTTCTCGCTTCTGGCTGCATAGCCCAGGAAGAAGAAGCAGAGACTGCGTACGAATCCGTTGTAGGTCAGGTTCTGGGCATAAGGACTGTATTTGTTCAGGCCGTAGAGCACCATTGCCGTGAGTGCAAGCACCAGCATGGCCGCATACGTGTGTCGCAGCGAACGGCAAAGCCCGCAGAGGCAGTGCATGAGGAAGAGCGACAGCAGGAACCATGTCACGCCGTTCAGTTCGCACGACATGCTGGTGTTGAGCTGTCCGAGGAAGGTGCCGGCAATGGGCTTCAGACAGTCGGTAAGCGCTATGTCGCCCTGTTGCCTGATGTAGAGCTTGCCCAGCCAGAAGGGGTAGTAGATGGCGTTATAGATAAGGTAGGGCAGCAGCAGCGTGTAGCAGTACTGCCGGGTGGGCTTTGGCGACGAGCTGTTGGCTTTCAGAAAGCCTGATATGAAGAAGAACGTGGCCAGGTTGGTGCCTGCCAGATATTGCAGCAGGAAAGGGCTGCCGTCGTGGGGCGTATGGTCGAACACGACGACGCTGATGCACCAGGCCTTAGCCCAGTCAATCCAGTAAATGCGCTCTTTCATGTTGCAAAAGTAATATTTTCTGCCGTAAAAGCCAAATATTCGTTTTTTTTTCTGTAATTTTGCATGGTGTTATGCGTAGCGTCAGCCCTTTGCCCTCCACCTCCGACGTTATCAGCCAGCTCCGCCTGCCGCTGATAGTGCTGGTAACCTATGCCCACAGCTACAGTGCCGTGGCAGGCGATTACAGCCTGCTGACCTCGGGGTGGGACACGCTCGAGGTGCTGAGGCTTCTTGTCAGTCAGACTATGGTCAAGGTGGTGGTGCCCGTGTTCTTCATCATCTCCGGCTATCTGTTTTTTGCACGCATGGAACGGTGGAGCCTGCGGCTCTGGCGCGACAAGATGCTCAGGCGTGCCAGGTCGCTGCTCATACCTTATGTGGCGTGGAATCTGGTGATGGCGGCCAAGTTGCAGCATTTCAGTCTCAGCATGCTATGGAACTACTGGCCACAGGCAGGGCAGCAGACCGACTGGCTGGGCGGCGACAACTGGATGACGGCACCGGCCAACCTGCCGCTGTGGTTTCTGCGCGACCTTATGGTGGTGTCGCTGTTCACCCCTGTTTTATACTGGCTGCTGAACCGCCGCATGGGCGGTGTCGTCATGGCGGTGCTGCTGGTGGTCTATCTGTCGGGGGTGGGGGCTTTTGCCTTGCCGGGGCTCTCGGTGTGCTCCGTCTTCTTCTTCAGCCTCGGCGCCTACGTGGCCATCCGCCGCCGCCGGCTTGTTGACGAGGCCCTGCGCATGGAAAAGCCGGCCTACGTCTTGTCGGCCGTGCTTGCCGGGGCCATGGTGCTCAGTTACCACACGCAGGTCTTCTCATCGCTCATGCTGGCCTTTCGCCTGACGGGGGCGGTGGCCGTGTTCTGCCTGGCCTATAGGGTGCTGTCGGCTACCTGTTATCGCATACCCCCGGCAGTGGCCGCATCGTCCTATTTCGTCTATCTGGCCCATTTCGTGCTGTTCTTCTCTTTCCTCGACCGTTTCATGCTTGGCACCTTAGGCGTAAGCCCGGCAGTCCACTATCTGTGCGCCCCGCTGCTGAAGGCCCTGCTGCTGGTGGCAGTCTATCGCTTGTTCCGCATCAGCGACAGCACAGAGTTGAATTCCTCTCGATTGAACAGGTAAGACACTCCTATATAGTAGACTGCCCCCACCACGAAGCCCGTACCCATCTGCACGGGTAGCGATGCGATGTGGCTGTTTACCAGCAGGATGACGCCCCACATGCTGACCGATATGGCGAACGTAGGCAGCAGGTCCTTCATCTGCTTGAAGAATCCCAGCCCGATGAGTTTGCCCGTATAGTACGTATTGATGACAACGGCCAGCACCGAGGCCACGATGACCGAATAGCACAGGGCCATAATGCCTAAGGGCACGCAGCCGAAGAGCAGCAGCACGCCGATGATCTTCTTGATGACCTCTACACGCAGCGTCAGGTCGCTACGCCCCTTGACCATCAGCAGGTTCAGGTTAATGCTGTTGATGGGAAACCACATCAGTCCGAAGCAGATAACCTGCAGCATGGCGGCGCTTGCCGTCCACTTGTAGCCAATGATGAGGATGATGAAGGGGTAGGCCAGTGCCGACAGGCCCATCATAAGGGGGAAGATGACAAAGGCCGACAGCTTGAGGAACTTCCGGTAGGTCCAGGCCAGCTCGCCGTCGTTGCCCTGCATGCGGCAGAGCACGGGGTAGGTAACGCGCTGCATCACGCCCGTCAGGCTGTTAGAGGGGAAGTTGGCGTAGGAGTTGGCACGGTCGTAGCTGCCTAAGGCACTTGCCGAGAAAGCCTTGCCTATCACCAGCGAGTAGAGGTTGCTGTAGATGGTGTCGATAAACTGCGTGGCCAGTATCTTGGAGCCAAAGCCGAACATCTCGTTGAACGATTTCCGCGAGAACACCAGCGTGGGACGCCACTTGGAGAAGTGCCAGTAGAGCGACGTGTTGACGATGCAGTAGACAATGTTCTGTATCACCAGTGCCCAGTAGCTTAGCCCCATCCATGCACAGATAATGGCTACTGTGGCAGAGATGACGATGGTGACGATGGCAATGGGCGTCTGCGTCTTGAAGTCCAGGTTGATGGTGAGCAGCGTCACCTGTACGCTGGCAAAGGAGTTGATAATCATGGCAATGCCCAGAACGCGCAGCACCACCCTTAACTCGGGCATGTTGTAGAACGCGGCCACAAGCGGCGCTATGGCAAACAGCAGGCAGTAGGCCAGCGCGGCCACACCAATGTTGAAGAAGAACACGGTGCAGATGTCGGCGTGGGTGCGGTCCTGCTTGCGTGTCAGGGCGTTGATGAAGCCACCGTCGACGAATACCGAGCAGATGGCAATGAATACTCCTAACATGCTGACGACACCGTAGTCAGCAGGTGTCAGCAGGCGTGCTAAGAACAGGGTAGTGATAAATTGCAGTCCTTGCGTAGAGAACCGCTGCATGGCGCTCCAGAAGACGCCTTTCTTTGTTTGCTGTTTCAGCTGTTCGTCCATAGTGCTGCAAAAGTACGAAAAAAGTATGAATAACCAATAAAAATGGAGAAAATACTTGCCAATTCATACTTTTTTCGTACTTTTGCAGGAAAAAGTCTTTATAAGGTTAGAAAAAAACAGAACATCATTATGCAGGCAATCATCCTTGCTGCCGGAATGGGCAAGCGTCTTGGCGAATATACCAAAAATAATACGAAGTGCATGGTGCCCGTCAATGGTACACCGCTTATCGACCGTGTGTTGCGTCAGTTGGCGCAGCACGACATCACCAAGGTGGTCATCGTCGTCGGCTATGAGGGGAAGAAGCTGATGGACTATCTCGGCCCTGAGCGCAACGGGCTGAAGATAGAGTATGTCAACAACCCCGTCTACGACAAGACCAACAACATCTACTCGCTGGCACTGGCCAAGCACAAGCTGCAGGACGACGACACGCTGCTGATAGAGAGCGACCTGATATTCGACGACGGCATGCTGGACCTGCTCCTCGACAATTCCTATCCCAACCTGGCCCTCGTGGCTAAGTACGAGAGCTGGATGGACGGCACGATGGTGCGTATCGACGACGACAACAACATCGTGAACTTCATTACTAAGGACGCCTTCAGATACAGCGACACGGCATCGTACTATAAGACGGTCAACATCTACAAGTTCTCAAAAGAGTTCTCACGCACCAAGTACGTGCCCTTCCTTGAGGCATACACCAAGGCCGTGGGCAACAACGAGTACTACGAGAATGTGCTCCGCATCATCTCGTTCCTCAACAGCCACGACCTGAAGGCGCTGCCCATTACCAGCGAGAAGTGGTACGAGATTGACGACAAGCAGGACCTGGACATTGCCGAGGCACTCTTTGCCGACGAGAAGGACGTGCTGCGCAAGTACTATGGCCGCTTTGGCGGCTTCTGGCGCTTCCCCAAGATGCTCGACTACTGCTATCTGGTGAACCCTTACTTCAACGAGAGTCGCATCATCGACGAGATGGAGGCTTACTTCCGTACACTGATTTCCGAATATCCGTCGGGCATGAAGGTCAACTCCCTGCTGGCCAGCAAGTGCTGGGGGGTGAAGGAGGAGTATATCATCCCCGGCAACGGCGCCGCCGAGCTTATCAAGGCCCTGATGGAACTGCTGCCGGGCACTCTGGGCGTGACGCGCCCCACCTTTGAGGAATATCCCAACCGCCGAGACCCCGGCAGCCTGGTCACCTTCATACCCCAGGACCGCGACTACCGCTACACGGCCCGCGACCTGATGGACTATTTTGAGGCACACCATGCCGATAGCCTGCTGCTCATCAATCCCGACAACCCCTCGGGCAACTTCATACCCATCGACGATGTCATTGCCCTGGCAGCATGGTGCCAGGAGCACCAGACGCGCCTCATCGTCGACGAGAGCTTTGTTGACTTCAGCCAGGGCTACGAGAACAACACCCTCCTGCACGACAATATCCTGGAGGCCTACCCGCAGATGGTGGTCATGAAGAGCATCAGCAAGAGCTACGGCGTTCCGGGCATCAGGCTCGGCATCCTCTGTTCGGCCGACACCGACCTCATTGCCAGGATGAAGAAGATGGTAAGCATCTGGAACATCAACTCCTTCGCAGAGTATTTCATGCAGATATTCACCAAGTATGAGAAAGACTACAAGCGGGCCTGCGACCGGTTTATTGCCGAGCGCGACGACTTCGGCCGGCAGCTGCGCAGCATCAGCTTCCTCAGGGTGATGCCCTCGCAGGCCAACTACTTCCTCTGCGAGATTCTGCCGCCCCGGAGTGCCGGCGAGCTGGTGCTCACCATGCTCAAGCGGTATAATATCCTGGTGCGCGACTGCTCTACCAAGCAGGGCTTCGACGGCCGCCAGTACATGCGCATAGCCGTGCGCAGCCACGAAGACAACGCCCGGTTTATTGCCGCGTTCAAAGAATTAGAGAAATAGCAAATCTGGTATCGCGTCTATGAATATCACTATTTGTGGCGGAGGCAACCTGGGCCATGTGTGTGCCGGCTTCCTGGCTGCCCACGAGGGGCATGAGGTGTCGCTGCTGACCACCCGGCCGCAGGCATGGGCTGGTACTGTTGACGTGGCCGACTGCCGGGGGCAGGTGTTCCACGGTGTCCTGAGCCGCATCTCAAACCGCCCTGAGGACGTTATCCCCGGCGCCGATGTGGTGCTGGTTTGTCTGCCCGGTTTTGCCATCGGGAGCCTGCTCTCGTCCATAGCCCCCTGGCTCCGTCCGTCGTGCCTGGTGGGTACGGTGGTGTCCAGCACCGGTTTCTTTTTCGAGGCCTTCAAGCATCTTCCCGGTACTCAGCCCCTCTTTGGCTTTCAGCGTGTACCTTTCATATCGCGTATCGTCAGCTATGGGCAGCAGGCCGAACTGAAGGGCTATAAAGACTCGCTGAGTGTGGCCGTTGAGCAGACCGATGACAAAGAGTCGGTGAGGCAGATGCTGCAACGGCTCTTTCTCACGCCGGTCCGCCTGCTGGGCAGCCATTATGAGGTGAGCCTGTCAAACAGCAACCCCCTGTTGCATACTTCCCGGCTCTATACCATGTGGCACGATTGGAAGCCCGGCGTGACCTACGACCGCGTACCAGGCTTCTACTCTGAATGGACGCTGGAGGCCTCCAGACTCTACATAGCCATGGATAACGAACTTCAGCTGACGCTGAAGAGCCTGGGATTGCCCGCCGGCTGTATTCCTACCGTGCTCGACTATTATGAGAGTACCGATGCGGCATCTCTGACAAGGAAGCTCTGTTCTATCGCTGCCTTCCAGGGCATACCGTCGCCGATGCGTGTCTGTCAGGATGGCCGCTATGAACCTGACTTTAATAGCCGCTACTTTACCGAAGACTTCCCCTACGGACTGCGTTTTGCCCGCGATGTGGCCAGGCAGAACGGTGTGGCCTGTCCCCACATGGACGAGGTGATGGACTGGGGGCTCTCTCGTCTACAAAGCGTGTAATAGGCAGAAACATTTTTTTGTTGCAATTTCATCTGTTATCTGTCATGTTCTTGAATATGTCATTGATGCACAGTTGTTTACGAAGAAATTTTCCGTTTTATACCGTCATATACTGTCATGACAGTATATGACGGTATATGACAGTATGTTTTGATATAAAACGCCTATTAGTCAGTTGGTTATCTCAAAAACATGACAGATGACAGTATGATAACGAAAAAAATGAGAAGCCTGCAAAATATCGCGAGAGGCTTGGAAATTTCCATGAGAGGCTTGGAGATTTCCATGAGAGGCTTGGAGATTTCCATGAGAGGCTTGGTGCAATCCATTATAAAAGAATCGGAGGGACAGGTACTTGATTCCTCCACAGAATCAGGTGCCTGTCTCCTTGATTTCTGCCCCCAAACCTACTTCCCCAGCCTCATGCCGAAGAAGGTACGGGCACGCCATTTGTTCTGATTGACCACCACCTTATCGTCGTCGAAGACTGAGTTGTTCATCACGAGGGTGGCACCGGCGAAGTAGCGGGGCGAAAACTGATAGACCACGGCGGCACGCTCGTTGAAAATCATATTGAAGCGCATGTGCTCAGCCTTCTTTTGCTCGCCGCGCACGGTCATGTTGTTGCGGTTATAGACCACGAATGTAGGCAGCATGGATAAGTGCAGCAGCCACCTGCGGCCCAGCACCCAGTTGTAGCCGTAGCCGCCACCGATGCCGACGTGGCCTACGTAGATGCGCGTTTCGGGCGCGTTGGGATTCCTTGCAAGCAGGTCGTCGGTGGTTTTGATGCTGCCTCCCTGATAACTGATGCCTGCCAGCCACGAACCTGCCGAGCGCCGCTGGATGTAACTCTGCGTGAAGGCTGCGGGGAAGGAGAAACGGCGGTGGTTGAAGGTGTAGTAGACCGCCGCGTTGAGCACCTTCATCGTAGCGTCACCCTGCTCCAACTGCTTCGGCACATCGTCGAACAGCAAGTCGCCCGTTAGCGACTCCGACCGCTGGTAACTGAGGTCGAGGCTCAGGCGGCTGCTGTAGTAGTTGAGGTTGAACTCATAGTCCTTATAGACGCCTCCCCACTTTGCGGGGTTGATGGCCACACCCACACCGATGCCCCGGTAACTGGCCGCCAGCGAAAAGGTGGTCTTGTGACTGGTGCTAAGGTCTGCCTTTGCATGGACGCCGTTTACCGTACCCTTCGCGTGGAATGTGTTGCCCGTCTGGTTCATCCGCACCTTCAGCGTTAATCGCCCTTCGGGGCGCACCACGTAGCTTGTGTCGTAGGGCGTCTTGTAGTATCGCAGCATCAGCATGCTGTCCACCCTTGCCCTGCGTTCTGCACGGCTCAGCGTCTGAGCCGTCATGGAGGCTGTAATGACAAGCAATGCCACTGCCGTCAAAGTCATTCGTTTCTTTTTCATCGGTGCAAAGGTACGATTTTTTTTCAGAACGAACAACCTTCCTGCATTCTTTCTCTTCAACCGGACACGGGGGCTGCGGAATTAGAGGGGACAGGCACTTGATTCCTCCACAGAATCAGGTGCCTGTCCCCTTGATTTGTAAAAAGCCCCCGGTGAATGGTTACACCAAGGGATGGCTTGTTGAAAGCAGTGTCGTAAAAAATAAAGCTCTATACAACAGCCAATAATTCACGGCCTATTTTGTGGATTCCGTCCACGATACGCTGCCGCTGCTGTGGACGTGGCTGCTTCAAACCGTTGGCATAGTGTGACAGCAGGTGCTGGTTAATGCCTGAGGCACGGCTAAGGGCAGCCAGTGAAACAAAGGGTTCATAAGCCCGAAGAACGGTGGCCACATCTATCAGGTTATATTCAAACTCATAGTCTCCGTCAATCAGCCACTGAGGGACATCATCCCCATCTGACAGCATCCCCTCCACGTGGAAGCGCAATGTCTCAGGAACCTCTCGCAGAAGTTCCTCGTATGTTTTAGCGGTCAGCACCACTGCACCAGGAACGTTGTCACCCAGTGAAGCTCCGAAATTCTTGTCGCACCATGCGACGTCTACCTTAATCTTCTCCATATCTCAGTCGTAAATAACATGTGTTCTATAGTGTGAAAGCAAGGGTGGTCATTTGTCTGTGGTCGCCCTTTGTTGTGTAGAGATACCAACCGTCATCTTCCAATAGCTCGATGACTTCTCTAACTTTGTACCTTTTCATTGCTGTACTCTTTATTGTTTGACAATGCAAAGGTAGTAAAAATAATACTATTTTTCAAATCTTTCAAAACAAAAAGTATTATCTTTAATACTATTTAAGAAACAAAACGGCCGGGAATACTACTTCCCAGCCTTGATATACTTATTAGAGAATCGGAGGAACTG
>Ga0247610_10007939_pt1 | contig 10842 bp, 7 predicted proteins | sample 174DNAGHGhighgp2_FD_193483 | JGI IMG/M metagenome (GOLD analysis project Ga0247610, IMG submission 193483) | Sheep rumen microbial communities from Palmerston North, Manawatu-Wanganui, New Zealand - 1742 DNA GHGhigh gp2 | ecosystem: Host-associated > Mammals > Digestive system > Stomach > Rumen ... | reverse complement strand
TTTTTGTGTCAATTCATTCACTTCTATAAATTGAAGCTCGCATACAATAAACAATCGATTTCTTCGTTATATTAACATGAAAGGCAACTCAATGAAATACCTTTTAGTTGTAACTCTTTCCCTGATTGTAGGACAGTGGTTTGTGTCCTGCCAGCACGGTAATCCTGAGGTCGACCAAAGTCTCAATCGCATCGAGTCTTTGGTCGAGGAGCATCGTGACTCTGCACTTCTGGAACTCATCCGACTGGATAGCCTGCTCGCATCGGGCGCTGTGCAACTTGAAGGGGATGCGCAGCACGCCCACTATGCCCTGCTCAAAACGCAGACTCATGACAAGAACTGGATCGACGAAACCAACGACAGCCTTATCCTCAGTGCAGTCCGCTACTATGACGACCATGGCAGCAAACGGGAGCGGATGCTCGCGCATTTCTATCATGGTAGCATTAGACGCAATGCCAATGATTTAAGTTTGGCATTCACATCTTATATGATGGCAACTACATTGGCCAAAAGCATTCCTGATACCAAATACCAAGCGATGGGGTTCTTGAACCTTTCTATTATTTGCAATCAACTAAGCAGTTTGGATGCCATAGGATATGCAGATTCTGCCTATTATGGTTTCAAGGCTATAGGAGACACAGCTCGAATGGCTTGGAGTCTTGTTTATAAGGCCAAAGCATTGAGCTATTACGAGCGAATTGACGAAGCCAGTGAGTTATTTGAAACTGTGTTATCTATGACAGATGATGGTCTGGTGATTAATGCATGTCTAAGACAATACATCGACCAATGTGTAAGGACTGGTGAGTACCAGAAAGCATCTGAACTTTTTACCCGGCTCTCATCACCTTATTATTTTTTAGATTACTCCAACCGTGTGTATGTGGATGTTTATCGTGGGGACACTGTTCAAGCATGGAAGGATATTCATCTTGCTAAAGATTTGATTAGGGATGATAAAGACTCAACGTTTTACTACACAGCTCTAAGAAATGTCTATCTGCTCACTTCAGACTATCATAATGCATATTGTGCGTTGGCAAGAAAGTCTGCGCTTCAGGACTCTATCGTACGTGCAATGTTCTCCCATTCTGTAGCTTCCGTTCAAAAAGAGTACCTGAACCAAAAGTATGAGCATGTACGATATGTAGCAGAGCAAAGGAAACAAAAGTGGTTTTTTTCGTCGATTGTTTTCCTATTGTTGATTGCTGTTGGTGTGGCATACATTCTGAAGAAAAGGAGAGAGCATCAGCACGACATTGATGAATACATGGAAAATGTATCAGATTTACAACAAACTCTTCTGAAACAGGAAAACACCATTTCCGAGTTACAGGATTATATAGAAAAACACAATTACTTGGATCAAGAAAAAAGCCACGATAGACAAGATAAAAAACTATTTGCCCAAGGGTTCAAGGAACTGAATAATCTATGTCGGATTTACTTCAATAACCAAGGAAATTATGACATAAAGGATAAAATTTTTGAAAAAGTACGTAGTCTCATCAAGAATTTATCTAAGGATTCTAAGCAGAAAGAACTAGAGCATATTATTGATGCGAACTTCAACCATGCAATGGAGAAAGCGAAAGCTTCGGAGCTTGGCCTAAGCGATGAAGAACTACGGCTTTTTCGATATAGGGTTGCTGGATTCACAGACCGTTCTATCTGTTTGCTAATGCAGATAGAAAATCCAGATACGATTAAAAGACGTGTCCAGCGTCTAAGGAGTAAAATCAAACAATCAGATTCTCCTTTTAAGGAAGATCTTGCTAGTCTCATTTAGTGTGTTCCCTTTTTTGTTTTGCGACTGCCAAAAATTTTTGGCAGTCGTTTTTCTTTTATAATTGTAATACAGCATATTATCTACTTTATTTCTATAGACAAAAACAATGTGTTGTTCCTTTTATTTTATTCAAAGAATCAGTATATTTGCAATGCCAAAAATGAAAATAAACCATTAACAAACAATTTTAACTATTATGCTTATGAAACAGCACGTAATTATTCAAACAGTCATTATGTTGGTCTTGTGCATTGCAATTCCTCTGTTCGCAGAAGAGACAAATCCACCACAAGATGTGCCTATCATTGTCACTCCTCCGCCAACAGACATTCCGCGTTCTCCAGTTCCCATCCAGTGCTACTACTCGAATGGCGAACTAACCTTCACCTTCTCTGCCGACCTCGGCACAGTGGTGTGTGAAGTTGTCCGTCTATCCGACCAGACTGTTTACGAAACCATCTTCTACGCCACCAACGGAGGCTACGACAGTCTCTATGTCTCTACCGCACCCGATGATTATGTAATCACCCTCACATGCGCGGACGGTACTATATACTATGGTGAATATTGTATAGAGTAGCCGTTATACATCTTTTCTTTATAAAGTGATATTACAACAAGCCATAAAAACAATAATTATGGCCGATTAATGAATTAAAAATGAAAAGACGAATCATCCTTTCTATTATAGGATTAATTAGCTATTCCCAGTTGACATTGGGTCAGACAGGGCTTTCCATATCTACAAACTCGCCACGCCACGCTGACATCCTCTGCAAAGTAGAAATACCATACATCAGTGCGGGTGACAGGGGAATAGATATAGTATGGCAATTGGGCGAGATAACGAATAACAGCAAAGACCATCTTCAACTTGTCAACTCAAATGGTGACACAATCGCCATTTACGAGGAGGGGAGAATCCTGCACTATCTGGTGCGAGGTGACACATTATATAATAAAGGGATACAAAGTCGTAGGGCGCATCAAATCTTATCAAATGAAAGGCCTCTTTTGTGCTATCCATTCCAGTACGGCGATAGCTTAGCGGGTTCATTCATGGGTGAAGGCCACTACGAGAATACCAAATACACAGTGTGTGGGTATGGTTATACTGTTGCTGATGGGATGGGGAGTCTCACGGACGAAGAGGACACACTTCGCCACGTGACCCGTTTACGCCAGTTAGATGATTATGTTCTAGACTATGGGAAGGATGGAATTGAACACATCTTGGAAGAACGCCATCAATGGTATTGCGCTGGATATCGGTATGCTGTGTTGGAAAGCGTGGTGACATCTGTTTATGTCGATAACAGTTTATCTCATGCAGACAGCATTTCATATATTTACCTCCCCGTGATGCAGATGGAGTTGGATGAAGATGTGGCAAACGAGCAGATTTTGGTCGAACTCGCAGAAAAAGATTTGTCCAATGGGCTAGCTGGTAGTAGCCAAGGGGCGGGTAGCCTTACTCAGATTACTACTGCTCTCTCTTCAGATGGCCAATCATTGACCATCAATTACCAGTTGGATGCATGTTCCGATATCACATTCGTAGCATGTGACATCATGGGCAACATGCTTGCATCAGTACAATATCAAAATAAGGCTGTTGGAAGTTGGCAGGAATGTCTTGTACTGAGCCGTAAGCCAATCGGAGGTGTCCTGATGCTAAATATTCGGTGTGGAGAGCAACTCTTGTCTTTGAAAGTTGTGCAAGAATAAATACGAATTGTTTTTATTTGCTTGACCTATTAACATGAGCAACTTCGATTAATCATTATTATCAATATCTTCAATGAAAACAACGACAAATAAACATTTTGTTCTAATGCTATTAGCAGCTTCATCCTTCTCCTTGACCTTAGGAGAGGAGATTGTGAGAATACAAACCCCAAACGTGGCTGAGTATCAGAAATTCGGCACATATCAGATGAATTACTCTACAGGTGTGCCGAATATCGAAATACCCGTCTATACCATCACGCTTGGTAACTTCAAACTCCCCATATCGGTGAAATATCATGCCTCTGGTATCAAGGTGCAGGAAGTACCTTCCTGTGTGGGTCTCGGCTGGATGCTTTCTGCTGGAGGTTGTATATCTATAGATGTCAAGGGTAAACGGGATAATGGGAATCATTTATACGCAAGTTCTGAAGAATCATTCTTTAGCATGGGGCTTCCCACAATGCTTACTATCATTTCACAAAGCGCAGATTCAGAAAGAGATACTTACAATTATTCTTTCCCTGGGCATAGCGGTTCTTTCCGCTATTCACAACCCGATGACTCAATTAGAACGATTCCATACGACCCAATCCGCATAGATTCTATTATACATAACCAAAATCTCTTTGGCTTTAAGATTACAGATACAGAAGGAAATCGATTCTATTTCCAGGAACTTGAACAGGCTTCATTTAATTCTCAGAACGGATATGAAGGTTGTGCATGGCATCTCAAGAAAATTGAACCAGCCCAAAGCACAGATTCAATTGTCTTCAGTTACTTGTATAGCGGCCCATTTTCAATTTATACCGCAAATGGTCTCTATACAAGTTCAAAAATAACGGAAAATGCTATAACCACATTATCGCATCCAATGCTCGTTTCCTCTATCCAATGGGAGGAAAACACAGTTGAATTCGCATACGTGGATACATTCAAGATTGGATCAACCGCCCCATGGCATGGTTTGAAATCAATCCAAGTGAGTAATTCTTTGGGGAATGTGGTTCACAAAACTGAGCTTATGTATTCCTATATTCAGAAACCGAATTCTAATTACAGCAAAAGAATCAAACTGGATTCTATTAATGTAAATGGTAGTAGATATGCATTCGAATACAATGCCACAAAACTGCCGAATTATACATACGGAAATGATATCAATTGTTATGAAGATTTTTGGGGTTACTATAATGGCAATTCCACTCAGGGATTTTGGTTCCCCGCAGAATTCAGTGGGCCAGCCGCAGATTTGGAACAGCTGTATTCGAACACTAATAGGCATTGTTCCACACGTACACCAAACGAAAACTATTGCAAAGCATCGACCTTGACAAAAATCACATATCCTACAGGTGGATACACTATATTTGATTTTGAATCGAATTATATTGAAGAGGATGGCATCTGGGGTGGTTTGCGTCTGAAGAGCTATTCAAGTTATCAGTCCAACGATTCTCTCTCATTACGAAAAACCTATCGGTATTTCAATGCAGTTGCTCCTTATTATGTATTGAACAACTTGAATATGACTATCCGGGAAGAACACTTTTTCCGTAATTATCCCTCAACTCTCTGTGACGGGGTTACTTCTCCATATCCTGTATTACCTGATATATTGTTATACAGGGAATGGAGAGGATTGCCAATTCGCCCGTTGACAGAAGGCAGCGCTCCTATACATTATCTGAAGGTCGAAGAATATGATGGAACAATCGAAGAATATTCTCGCAAGACCATTTATGACTACTCTCGTTTCTATCCTGAGCTGTCTCAGATTAGTTCAAATCCGCATAACAGTGAATCATTAATCTTGTGGGATCCGATCTACAACTATGACAGGGGGAATCCATTATATCAGCTGAGCAAAAAAAGAATATACCAGAATGTAGCAGCTGGAAATGATACTTTGGTATATGAAGAAGAGAATACATACGAATGTGACACGATAGCAATGTATAACGGAGGAATTAGAATCAGGCCAAAACTCATCTTTGAAGACAATTACTACGGAGTTTGGAGCATTCCGGATACAGCAATGCTAAATCAACGGTTTTCAGTTTCTTCAGTTTTCTTGGTTCCTTCATACAATCTATTGACCAAGAAGACCATCAAGCAGGATGGCATTATCTTTACGGAAGAATACGAGTATGATGAACATCTACGGACAATCCTGCCTTTGGTCAAGAAAACGTCACGTAGTGATGGAAAGACAAGCAAGACGATCTATACTTACCCTTTCCAAGACAGCAATTACTCGGGAATGGTTGAGGCAAATATCCAGATTCCTGTGAAAGAGGAGACTTACGTCGATAGCCTTAGGGTTTCATCGGTAAAAACTGCATACCAGCAAATATCTGGTAAGTGGTTTCCCAGTAGCATTTCGATTGGAATGAACAACACGTCCACTCTGCGCACAAGCTACAGCTACAATACAAAGGGGAAAATCAAATGTGTTGCCAAGGATGCAACCACGTATGTCAATTACGTCTATGGGTACAACGGCACACTGCCTGTGGCAGAAATAGTAGCCGATAGTCAGCTTCAATGCTCAGATATTAATGTCGTTGGAGATCAACTTACTGTCGCACTGAACAATCTTAGAAGCCAATACGAGGCCAACGGATACCTCGTGACCACCTGCAAATACAATCCTTTGGTTGGTATCGTATGGATGAAGGATTCTAACCGTTGTGAGAAAACTTTCCAATATGACAGTAGGGGCCGGCTAATAGGCACTCTGGATCACAACGGCAGTATGGAAAAAGGCATTGAATACAATCTTAAGCAATAAAACTATCGACATGAGACACTTTTCAAAACTGATTATATTATTTCTCTTCTGTATAGCAACGTCGTCAGAAATCTATGCTCAAGACACATGCCGCAACTTCATCAAGGAGACCCTCTATTTGGATTCCCTCGGCAGCGATGCAGTCTTCTCCGTCCATTATTACGATGACTTGGGGCGGCCAGACCAAACAGTAAAAGGCGGATTGAATCCTAATGACATATACGTTCATTCTCGTACTCAATACAATCTGCAGGGTCAAGAGTCAAAATCCTGGTGCCCGATTCCAGACGATGAAACCCAACGTTATCTTACATCAAATGAATTCCAATCATTAAGTACAAGCCTATTCTCTGACAACAGACCATACCAGGAAACCGAATATGATGCCTTGGGACGACCGATTTCCGCCACCATGCCTGGAGATGCTTGGGCCAGCAAAAGCAAATCAATCTCCTACAGAAGCAATACAACTGGTGAGGTTAAATGCTATAATGCACAAATAAGCGGAAGTCATCTTGTACAAAACGGTTATTATGCTGCAGGAAGGCTATCATGCGTAACTACTGTTGACGAAGATGGTATCACAGTAAGGCAATACACTGACATGCAAGGTTATGTTGTCCTTGAGCGCAGAGGTGAAACCTCTTACCTTGATACATACTTTGTATATAATGAACTCGGTCTGCTGAGATTCGTCTTGTCTCCAATGTACCAGGAAGATGAAGACCTGACACTGTTCGCCTACGAATACAAGTATGATGACCGTGGTAGAGTCACCGAAAAGAGGATTCCTGGCAGAGATGCCATCAAATACTGGTACGACAGGGCAGACCGCATGGTATGCGTGCAGGATGGCGAGCTACGTGCGAGAAATCTTTATAGAAGATTCTTCTTCGACAAGTTGGGACGACCTGTCGCCCAGTGCCTTGCCAATAGTTATCCATCCTATTCAGACAGTTTCTATCTTTCCCGTGTGGCAACTACACCAAATAGCAATGTTTACGGAACGCTTACAAAGCAGTACGGCTATGGATTCATTCCAAAGGCGGGCTTGAACTGCACTGCCATTTGTGCAGACATGAACAATTCTCTATCGTCAATTGAAGCCGTAAACTATTATGATTCCTATACTTTCTTGGATATATTCAATATTCCTGCCTCTATTCAGGATTCAATCTCCAGTTCCGTATTGATAACTGGCAATACGAATAGCCCTCTTCCGATAATTTGTGGCAAACCATCCAACATGCTTGCCGGTACAGTCCACCCAAATATCAATGGCGGCGATCTGATCCAATGCCACCAATACGACGCCAAGGGCAGATTGATATATGTCGCATACATAGGATTGGATAATCGGTTCCACACTGACAGAATGGAATACAATTTCACGGGAGATATCAAAAGTGAGATCAAGACAGACTATAACCTTTCGAGCATTGGCGCACTCCAAAGAATAGTGACAAGTATTCAGAATAATTATTACTATCCCCACACCAAGCTGCCGCATTACCGTACCATGACACTGATTGATGGTACGGGGAGAACACAGCATGATACTTTGTCCTTCGAATATGATGAATGGGGAAATGTGGCAAGTGCGACAAGACAGGGAGGAACATCGGCCGACATGGAGTATGCTTACGATACGATGCACGGGTGGTTGAAGAACACAAGATCGACAGGTGGCTTTGAGCAGACATTGTATAGGCAGGACAATCCCGGCAACAGACGATACAACGGCTCCATTTCGGCCATGTATTGGTATATACCAAGCCAAGGAAGGTACGATCGACGATATGATTATACATACGATGAAATGGGACGACTGCTTGAAGCAACCTATTCAGAACCAATCCATCTCAACCCATTCGATCCAGACCCTGGGGTCGTTTCACCAGACTCTTGGTCGAATGAACCAAGTTCAAACCTTCCAGAACCTCTGTCGCTTATACCTTCCACTGGACTGGAGCTGACGTTAGCAGATGCTATTCAAGGCCAACCTCAATCAATGGGAGCTGACCCTTTGGCCTCAGGATTCCCCATCCAGCCTATAGATTTTAATAAGTACGGAGAAACCATTGAGTACGACAAGAACTGCAACATCACTGCCTTGCAGCGCAGAGGACTGCGAGACACGAGGCTGTTCGGGCTTATCGATGACCTGGAGATAAGCTATAATGGCAACCAGCGAACATATGTAATGGATGCATCTGGCAGCCTGAGTTATGACGGTTCCTCCGATTTTGTTGATGTATACAATGCAAGCCCAGAATACTATTATAACCATAATGGAGCTCTGATTAGGGATCTCAATCGAGGTATTCATAACATCAGTTATAACAACCTCGGTAATATTGCATCGATTGCTTTTTACAATGGTGGTCCAGGCAACTATATCTATTATACCTATTCTGCCGATGGCAGCAAGCTTCGTTCTGTTCATGAACGCCGTTTATCGAATACGGGTTATACAATCATACGCGACACTACAGACTACATAGGCAACCTTATCCTGTATAACGGGCATCCCGAATCCTACCAATTCGATGGTGGCTATTTCTCTTTCAACAATGATACCATCGACGGCATACACTACTACATCAAAGACTACCTCGGCAGTACCCGCATGGTGGTGGATGGTCGTGCTGATACCATCGAACAGGTCACTCATTATTATCCATACGGAGGAGTTATTGGTGATATTAGTACAAACCATACCGTACAGAAATACAAGTTCGAGGGTAAGGAATTGGATCGTGCCTTCGGACTCGATAACTATGACATTCACGCTCGTCAATACTTCTCAATGGCACCTACTTGGGATAGGATAGACCCGTTGGCAGAAATTTGTTGCGATATCAGCCCATATATGTATTGCGGAGGTGACCCTATAAATTATGGAGATTATAATGGTATGGATTGGTACACGGATAACAATGGTAATTATTTCTGGAGAGACTGTTTTGATCCAATCATTTATTACGGTGACATGATTTATTATAATATAGGTCCATATTTTACATATATGGATGGATACTCAATTATTAGTTTCTACCAAAACGAAGGCACATTATTCGGTGAAGCTGACGGTGACGGAGTTTATCGTCCTGTCGGAAGTGAAAATCAAGATTTCAATACATATTTTCATACTGACGAGTTAGGCTTTAATTGGACTGAAGACTTCAATTACTTCTGTGCCTCTCTCAGCGGATTAACGAAAGGATGGAATGTTCTTGAAGATTTAAAGTTGAACAGATATAAAACCTCATATTTAAGCCTTGATTTTGCTATTTATAAAAGCAATGGCAAACCAACAGTTAATCAACTTCCTGGCTATTTAAGAATGAGACCTAAAGCCAATCGATCTGCCGTAAATATTGGAACAATTTCAAAATATGCGAAAATCGGCAACAAAGTATCAAATCTTGGCTATTTACTCACAGGAATCGAATTAAATAATGCTCAAACAGGTCGAGAAAAAGCGCAAATAATAGGTGGCGTTATTGGTGAAGAAATATTAGGTAAAGCTTTTGCATATGGAGGCACATATTTATGTCCTGGTTATGGAACATTTGCTGGTGCATATTTTGGGGCATATTTGGGAGATAAGGGAGGCCGAAAAGCTGGAGCTTTTATATATGATTTTTTATATCAATAGTGTACCTTCATAATGAAGTTATGTCGGACACGACATCTCTGGTATGTAACTTTTTTAATAGATATAACGAATATGACTTGAAACCAGAGAATATATACTTTGGACTACAGATTTCGTTCAATACAAATTGAAAGAATCTCGAAAAAGTGAAAAAAATGTAAAATGTGTTCACTTTTTGTATATAATATTTGGAAATAATTGTTTTTCCCCCTATTTTTGCAAAAAAAGAATCTGTATATAACCTCGAAAATAAACAAATTATAAAACATTATGAATGATACAAATTACTTTTACGCCGTTTTTTATTCGTTATGGAGATTCAACTGCATAATATATTCTTGGATAGAAAGTTTTATCGGTTGGTTAACTACTATCCTTCCTCCAAAATTGCAAACAGAGACAATGAAAAATAGCAAAAAGAGACGTGATATTTATGCAATTAAAAGAGATTTTGGACTTAGCGTATTTTACGCCAAAAATGAACTAAGCGGTTTGCTAATATTCAAATCTTTTTTATTTGCTGCTCCTATTGCAAAATACATAGAGTATCAAGGTATTAATCGAAAATTGTCTTTGCTTATCCCATTGGGTTTATTTTTCATAATTATTTGTTATATTGGTGATGCAATGCTTAAAGAAACAGTGTATCGTAAATATATAAATAAATACGAAAAGAAAAGTAATGCATGGAAGAGGGTTTGGGGCATTATTACAATAATTGACATTGTTTTTTCCTTAATGTGTGTATCCACATTTGCTGAAAAAATAACAGATATTCTATTTTAGGGGTCTTAATTACATCATCGCATTTCCCAACATCGAAGTATCAATCACCTCAGTCCTTTCTCGCTCTATCCTCAA
>Ga0247610_10007938_pt1 | contig 10843 bp, 8 predicted proteins | sample 174DNAGHGhighgp2_FD_193483 | JGI IMG/M metagenome (GOLD analysis project Ga0247610, IMG submission 193483) | Sheep rumen microbial communities from Palmerston North, Manawatu-Wanganui, New Zealand - 1742 DNA GHGhigh gp2 | ecosystem: Host-associated > Mammals > Digestive system > Stomach > Rumen ... | reverse complement strand
CAAGGACGACTTCCTCTTCCAGCAGAATGTCCAACTGCGTGGCTACCTCGACAAGATGCAGTATCCCTACGAATACTACGAAAGCGAAGGAGGCCACATCTGGAGGAATTGGCGCATCTATCTCTCGATGTTCGCACCAAGACTCTTCCAGTAGAGACTTTTCATAAAGTTTGGCGGCGACAGACTTGCAACAGGAAGCAGGTGTGTCGCCGCTTTCCGTTTTGTAATTATTTTTCTCCGCTTCGGCTATCTTGGTTAAGAAAAACGGCTTTCTTTCTGGCCGAAGGGCACGAAGGCTGCATTTTTCGCAGTTTTTGCTTGGACTTCATACTCAGCAACTTACAAAATCAACCCCCTGAACGAAGTAGTGAAAAAGGGTAGAAAAGAGGTGCTTTTCGACCAATTTTGGCCCATTTCATCGGCCGATTTAACGTTCGAAGTTGGCAATCGTCACTAAGGTCGTTGGCAATCGTCACACTATACGTTTCGATTTTAACTGTGGGTCGTTGAACATTTTGGGCTGCTTCGTCGCTCATCTTCACATGCCATCTTCAAAATCTTGTAAAGATATTTCCTTCATTCAGACGGGCGATATCGGCAAATGCGACATTCCTCGAAGATGAACCTCGAAAGTGCTTTCACTCGGAAATAAAAAGAAAAACTTCTGTTTTCCTTTTGTTTTTCGCTCGCTTATTCGTACCTTTGCACATTATTTGCGAAGTTTAACCACTTTAACTAATTAAATACATTATGAAAAAGATTCTTTTTGTTGCCCTTGCGATGGCAATGTTTGCAGGTAACGCAAATGCTTTAGAGAACGAACCTGAAGAGGGTTTCACCTTCATGGGACTCTTCGGAATGAACATTTCAAAAATTCAGAACAGCGGTTACGACGCTAAGGTTGGTGCCATGATGGGTGCCAGAGTGGACTATGTGCTGCCCAAAGCTCACGGAACTTACCTGACAGCCGGACTCGACTGGACCATGAAGGGTGCCAAGCTCACCGCTTTGGCAGGCCCCTTCGAAGCTGATGTCGATGCAACCTCAAAGTATGCTCTGCACTACTTCGAAGTTCCCATTCGCATTGGTTTCCGCTATAACGTCCTGGAGAACTTGGGCTTCTATGGTGAGTTGGGCCCCTACTTCGCAGTTGGTGTCGGCGGAAAGCACAGACTGAGTGTTGATATGGATGGCGACGCAGCCAATGAAGTCGAGGATGCAGGCACATACAAAGCATTCAAGAACACAACAGACCTTGACCGTCCCACCTTCCAACGTTGGGATGCAGGCATTGGATTCCGCATTGGTGCAGAGTATAACGAGCACTACAACCTCATGTTCGGATGCGATTGGGGCCTGGCTGACATGTATCGCGACAAATTCCGCGACGCCTACTATAACGCTTCAGAAGGTCGCTTTAGCCTGCCCAAAGTCAAGAACTTCAACTTCAGCATTACCGTCGGATACCGCTTCTAATAATGGCAAAGGAATATAACTTTCGAGAGATAGAACAGAAATGGCACCGTCTTTGGACGGAACGCCAAACATACAAGGTTACCGAGGACGAACGTCGAGAGAAGTTCTATGTCCTCAACATGTTCCCCTACCCCAGCGGTGCAGGCTTGCACGTCGGCCATCCTCTCGGCTATATTGCAAGCGACATCTATGCCCGCTTCAAGCGCCAACAAGGCTTCAACGTCCTGAACCCCATGGGTTACGATGCTTATGGACTGCCTGCAGAACAATATGCCATCAAGACAGGTCAGCATCCGGAAAAGACCACGTTTGCCAACATCGACCGCTATCGCGAGCAACTTGACAAGATAGGTTTCTCGTTCGACTGGGACAGAGAAGTCCGCACTTGCACTCCCGATTACTATCATTGGACGCAATGGGCCTTCCAGAAGATGTTTAACTCGTACTTCGACGAAGAACTCCAGAAAGCCCAACCCATTGAAAAACTCATCGAGAAGTTCAAGAAGGAAGGCACTTGGCCTGCAGACGAGAAGGCTCAAAGCGACCTGCTGATGCAGTACAGAATCGCTTTCCTGGGCGAAACGATGGTGAATTGGTGCCCCAAACTCGGCACAGTTCTTGCCAATGACGAGGTTGTGGAAGGTGTCAGCGTTCGTGGCGGCTATCCTGTTGAGCAGAAGAAGATGCGGCAATGGTGCTTGCGCGTAAGTGCTTACAGCCAGCGTCTCCTCGACGGACTCGACACGATAGATTGGAGCGAAAGCATCAAGGAGACTCAACGCAACTGGATAGGCCGAAGCGAAGGTGCTGAGATAGAAATCCCCTATACCCTTTCAAAAGAAGGGAAGACGGAAGGTTCCTTCACCATCTTCACCACTCGAGCCGACACAATGTTTGGTGTCACATTCTTCGTCTTGGCTCCTGAAAGCGAGCTCGTCGACAAGGTGACAACTCCAGAACAGCGAGCCGCAGTCGACGAATACCTTAAGTATGTCAAGAGCCGAACCGAGCGTGAACGCATGATAGACCACACCGTAACTGGCGTCTTCAGTGGCGCTTACGGCATCAATCCCATTACGGGAGACCGTTGTCCTATCTTTATAGCAGAGTACGTCCTTGCCGGTTATGGAACAGGCGCCATTATGGCTGTGCCTGCTCACGACAGTCGAGACTATGCTTTCGCCAAGCATTTCGACCTGCCCATCATTCCTCTCGTTGAAGGAGCAGACATCTCGCAGGAAAGTTATGATGCCAAGGAAGGCATTGTCGTCAATTCGCCCATCAGCGAAGACAAGAGTGTGAAGTACGACGGAGAAAGCCTCTGCCTGAATGGCCTCAGCATAAAAGAGGCGATTGCAGAGACGAAACGATTCGTCAAAGCACACAATCTGGGTCGAGTAAAAGTGAATTATCGACTCAGGGACGCCATCTTCAGTCGTCAAAGATACTGGGGCGAGCCCTTCCCTGTCTATTATAAGAAGGGCATTCCCACTATGATACCTGAAGAATGTCTGCCCATCGAACTGCCACAAGTCGAGAAGTTCCTGCCTACAGAAACAGGCGAACCACCTCTCGGAAATGCCCAGATCTGGGCTTGGGACGAGAAGAATCGCAAGATTGTCGACAAGAAACTCATCGACGAGAAAGCAGGCATCTATCCCATCGAGCTTTACACAATGCCAGGCTTCGCAGGTTCAAGCGCTTACTATCTGCGCTATATGGATCCTCACAACAATGAGGCTTTGGTGAGCGAAAAGGCTGCATCATACTGGCAGAATGTTGACCTCTATGTTGGCGGCTCAGAGCATGCGACAGGTCACCTCATCTATTCACGCTTCTGGAACAAGTTCCTCTTCGACCTTGGCGTAAGTAAAAAGGAAGAGCCCTTCAAGAAACTCGTCAACCAAGGCATGATTCAGGGCCGCTCCAACTTTGTCTATCGCATCAAGGAGACTAACACATTCGTCTCTTTCGGCTTGAAAGACAAGTACGACGTCACGCCTATTCACGTGGATGTCAACATCGTCAAGAACGACATCCTTGACCTCGAAGCCTTCAAAGCTTGGAGTCCTGAGTACGCTACGGCAGACTTCGTTCTCGAAGATGGCAAATATGTTTGCGGATGGGCAATTGAGAAGATGTCAAAGTCGATGTACAATGTTGTCAACCCAGACATGATTGTCGAGAACTATGGAGCAGACACATTGCGTCTCTACGAAATGTTCCTCGGCCCCGTCGAGCAGTCAAAACCTTGGGACACCAACGGTATAGACGGTTGTTTCCGCTTCCTCAAGAAGCTTTGGGCCCTGTATTGGGACAAAGACGGCAACCTCGCGTTGACCGACGAAGAACCCTCTGCCGACAGCCTCAAGACTTTGCATAAACTCATCAAGAAGGTGACGTCGGACATCGAGATGTTCTCCTACAACACAAGCATCTCGGCCTTCATGGTCGCAGTCAACGAGTTGAGCCAGCAGAAGTGCAGCAGTCGCACCGTTCTTCAAACTTTGCCCGTCCTCATCGCACCTTTTGCTCCTCACATCGCAGAAGAGCTTTGGGAAGCACTTGGCGGCGAAGGAAGCGTCTGTGATGCTAAGTGGCCACAATACGAAGAGAAGTATCTCGTGGAAACCAGCGTCAAACTTGGTGTGCAATTCAACGGCAAGGTGCGCTTCGACATGCTCTTCCCCGCCGATGCGACACCAGAGCAGATGATAGAGCTTGCCACCTCTGCACCCGAGGCAGCAAAGTATCTCGAAGGAATGGATATAGTGAAAACCATCGCCATCCCTAAGCGCATCGTCAATATCGTAGTTAAACCAAAAGCATAATGCCAAAGGTAAACTATCGCAGGATATGGGAGTTCACGCTTGACTTCCTGGCCATCAACCTAGGCATGGCCATCTATGCCTTAGGTTGGGCCGCATTCCTGCTGCCCTATCACATCACGACGGGCGGCATGACGGGTATGTTTGCCATCCTGTACTACCTGACAAAGTTCCCCATCGCAGCTGCCGTGCTCATTGCCAACGCCATCCTGCTCATCATTGCCTTCAAGCCGTTGGGCTGGAAATTCGTGGGCAAGTCGGCATACGCAGCCATTGCCTTGTCCTCTTTCCTCGAATTAGGACAACAAATGATGACAGACGAGAGTGGACACTTGATGCAGATACTTGGCGAAGGTCAAGACTCGATGGCTTGCGTGCTGGGTGCCATCTTGAATGGCTTAGGCATCGGTATCGTCTTCCTTACTGGAGGAAGTACGGGCGGCTGGGATATCATTGCTGCTCTCGTAAACAAGTATCGCAATATCTCCTTCGGCCGAGCTTTGCTGATTCTCGACTTCCTGGTCATTGCCTCATGCTGGCCTATCTTCCACGATGTCAGGATGGTTGTGTTTGGATACGTCACCTTGGTTGTCTACACCTATGCCCTTGATATGCTCATCAACAGTGCAAGGCAAGACATCCAGTTCATCATCTTCACCAACAAACCTGATGAAATCTGCCAACGCATCATATCAGAAACCTGCCACAGCGTAACCTCGATGAATGGCGAAGGCTATTACAGCCACCAAGACATCAAGGTCTTGATCACGATAGTTCATAAACGAGAATCTGTCAAGATACTTCGTCTGATTCAAGAGACCGACCCTGCAGCCTTCGTTTCGCAAAGCAGAGCTGAAGGTGTGTACGGAAATGGGTTTAATGTCATCAAGCCATGAAGATAAAAGACATCATAGGACCTTCACCTTGGCAGTTGCTGCGTGACTATCTGCAAATGCTGCTTGGTACTGTCATCTACACGATTGGCTATACCACGTTCTTGCTTCCTTATAAGATTGTAAGCGGTGGCGTGACAGGCATTTCAACAATCTTCTTCTATCTGACAGGTTTCCCTGCCGGCACCACATATTTTATCATCAACATCGGGTTGCTTTTAATAGCAATGCGGGTTCTTGGGTGGCGTTATCTTGTACGTACTATAATAGTAACACTACTCGTCTCAGGTGCCATCAACCTGATGCAGACGCAACTTACTGAGATTGCTCCTGACGGGACGCATATCCTCACGCATATCTTAGGCGAACAGAAGTTCATGGCTTGTGTCATCGGTGCTTTCTTTGAAGGCCTTGGCCTTGCCATCATCTTCCTGGCAGGAGGTAGTACAGGTGGCACGGACATCATTGCCAGTTCCATCAACAAGTATTGGAACATCTCGCTTGGTCGACTGCTCTTGATGTGCGATATTGTCATCATTGGCTTCAGCTATATCATCGAGCATGATATCGAGACGGTAGTCGTAGGTTATTTGGCGATGTTTATCAGCACCAACTTCATCGACTATGTCATCAATGCGGCAAGGAGAAGTGTGCAGTTTATCATCATCAGCGAACGCTATGAAGAAATCGCAGAGGAAGTAAACACTCGGCTCGAGCGCGGCGTTACCGTCCTGTCAGGCGAAGGCTTCTACAGCAAAGAGAAACGTCAGGTATTGCTTATCCTGGCAAAAAGATACGAGAGCCGAAGTATCTTCCAACTCATAAAACGTCTCGACCCACAGGCATTCGTTTCCATGAGTAATGTGGAAGGTGTCTTCGGAGAAGGTTTCGACCCAATAAAGAAATAGCGAATGAAAGAACTCATCATGGCCACAAACAATGCCCACAAACTTGAGGAGGTCCGACAGATACTGGGCAGTGCCTTCACGGTGAAGAGCCTAAACGACATTGGCTGCACAGAAGACATTCCCGAGACAGCCGACACGCTCGAGGGTAATGCCCTGCAAAAGGCTCTGTATGTCCACGAGCATTATGGTGTGGACTGCTTCGCTGATGACACAGGCCTTGAGGTCGATGCCCTGAATGGAGCACCTGGAGTTTATACTGCACGCTTTGGGGCGATGAATGGTTATGGCGAGAGCCATGATGCAGACGCCAACATACAGTGCTTGCTCGACAAGCTAGAAGATGCAGAGACACGCAAGGCTCGCTTTCGCACAGTCATTGCCCTTGTTCAGGGTGGCAAGGAAATGCTCTTCGAAGGCATCGTCGAGGGCAATATACTCCAGCAACGAGTCGGCAATGGAGGCTTCGGCTACGACCCCATCTTTGCTCCTGTTGAAGCTAATGGTCTTGCCTTTGCCCAAATGAGTGCAGAAGCGAAGAATGCCATCAGTCATCGTGGGCGAGCCACAAAGAAACTTGCCGAATATCTTTGCCAATACAATAAATAATGTCCCTTACACGTTTTCTAAATAAGAAGAATTAGTTAGTCAACTCGTTTAAATCATATACCTCCCATGATAAGGAAAAACCTTTCTCTGGCTTTGCTTATATGTATGTTTTGCCTAGCCGCTACTGCCCAACAACTTGGCAGTTGGCGCATGTACCTCAGCTATCAAATCGCCACAAAGAGTGAGGCAAGCGGTAGTATCATCTATTCTCTGATGAATGGCAACCTGCTTTCCTACGACACAGAGGATGGCGAAGTGCGTACTTATGACCACATGGGTATTCTTAGCGATGTTAACATAGCATACATTGCATATAGCAAGGAAGCCGACAAATTGCTCATTGTATATAGCAACAGCAATATTGATCTGCTTGACAAAGATGACAATGTACAGAATCTTTCTGCTCTTAAAGACAAGCGCATCACTGGAAAGGAGATTTCCGACGTTTATGTTAACGGTTATATGGCTTATTTGGCCACAGGATTTGGCTTTGTTGAAGTAGATATGAAGGAAGGTGTGTTCCGCAACACATACAAGTTGAGCTACACAATCAACTGTATTGCCACGTCAGACGATTACGTGTTCATCGGCACTCCCGATGCCTTACGTCGTTGTGCTAAAAGCGGCAATATGCAGTTAGAAGGGAATTGGAAGGTATTCCAAGACTGGGGGGGTATCAAGGACCTTTCATGTTTTCAGGGCAAACTTATACTGATGAACGGACAAGGAGTTCATGTGGCAGATCCTTCCAGAGCATATTCAACGAAAACTATTAACCAAGGTAACTACACTTTTCTGAAGAAAACAGAAACCCAATTAATTTGGGGCAACAAGAGTCAAATAGTTTTTGATCCGGATGTTAGCGGTGGAGATGCCACAACCTTAGCCGAGGCTTTGACCATTCTTCCTGTTAACAACAAGTGGACAGATATCTCCATCGTTGGCAAAACCTACTGGATGAGCGAACAGGAGAATGGGTTGCGAGGGTACAAGATAAACGGTACGGAAATCACTCCGACTGGGGAAATCATCCAGCCCAGCAGTCCCATTCGTGACATCGGATACAACATAAGTTGGGTTGGCGACCGCCTTCTTGTAGCTGGAGGCATTAACACTGTGGGTGGTTTCTTCAATCCTGCCACTTCGATGTACTACGAGAACGGAGAATGGACAAACTTCCAGGAGATGTCCATTCCTGCAGAATATCGTTATCTTCAATTGCGCAACACGACTGATCTCGTTCAAGATCCGCAGGATGACACGCACCACTTCGCCAGTCTTTATCGTGTCGGCCTTTGTGAATACAAGAACGGAAAGTTCGTCAAACTCTACAATCACGACAACTCGCCGCTGAAGAGTATCCTGCCCACGCTTCCCCAATATTACAATTATGTCACTTGTGCTGCCCTGAGTTATGATGCTGACGGAAATCTTTGGATGGCTTCCTCGATGCGGGATTCAGTGCTGCATATTCTGAAACCCGATGGGAAATGGCTCAATCTCTACTACGAAGAATTGAGTTCAAGCTCGTTGGTTGACAAGATCCTGCATCACAGTAGCGGCCTCAAGTTCATTTCCAGTCGCCGACTTGACAAGCGAGGTGTCTTCTGTCTTGACACAAAGGGGACTGAGCGCACTACCGACGATAAAACTTTCCTTCACCAAAATATTGTCAATCAGGACGGTACACCTTACACTCCTGAGCAGTTCTTCTGCCTTCAAGAAGACTTGGATGGTCTCGTTTGGGTAGGAACTTCTTCCGGACTCTTTGTCATCGAAGACGTTTCCAAAGTGTTCAGTCCGGACTTTCAGTTCACTCAGGTTAAGATAAACCGCAATGACGGAAGCGGACTTGCCGATTATCTTCTCAACGATGTCTCTATCGCATGTATCGCCGTCGATGCCGCCAACCGCAAATGGATAGGCACACAAACTAATGGAGCCTACCTCATCAGTGCTGACGGACAAGAGATGATCCACCATTTCACCACAGAAGACAGTCCTATATTGAGTGATAACGTGCAAACCATCGCTGTTCATCCTGAAACGGGAGAAGTGGTATTCGGCACAGACAATGGTTTGTGCAGTTTCATCGGAGATGCCACAGCCCCTGAAGAAGAACTGTCGAAGGACAACATAACAGTCTTCCCAAATCCTGTTACACCTGATTACAGAGGTCCGATTGCCATTCGAGGTTTAGTCAGCGATTCAGAGGTGAAGATCATTTCCACTGGCGGCCAACTCGTTTGGAACGGTGTTTCTGCTGGTGGAACCTGCCTTTGGAACGGTCTCGCAAACAATGGAAAACGCGTTGCCAGCGGCATTTATCATGTCGTCGCCAACACTCCAGAAGGCAACAAGGCTATTGTCACACGAATCGTTATCGTGAGATGATTCAAAACGAGGGCAGCCTAGTTGGTCAATTAGGCGTGCTTCGATAACAAAACAGACGTGCTTAGTTTACGAACTAGGCACGTCTGATTTTAATGCTTGACTCGCTGCGTTTGCAGAGTCCTACAGTTGCAGCTTCTCGATCTTCATTTCGCCGCAGTTCTCAATGATGCCGACGAGTTCCTTGAACTCTGGAGTTGCAGCGTGCTTCGCAAGGGCTTCTTCGCTTTCCCAAGTTTCGCAAAACATAAAGATGTCCTTGCGAGTCGCACTTTCGAACACATCGTAAGAAACCATGCCTTCGTGCTTCTGAGTCTTTGCGGTTAGCAGAATGGCTGCTTCAAGGGCTTCGTTGTACTTGCCCTTCTTTGCTTGGAAGAAACAATTGAGTCTGATCATAATGCTTTTTCTTTAGTTATTTGGGGTTAAACATACTATCTGTTTTGCTGCTCTGGCTGGAGCTCCTGGTTCTCCAAGAATGGCTGCCATGCGTTCGTAACCTTGCAGCTGAGCCGCTCTGGCAGGGCTTCCTGGCAAAATGGAAGCGAGATGTTGGCGGACATTCTTGGGTGTCATTTGTTCTGCAACAAGTTCTGGGACGACTTCTTCCCCTGCAATCAGGTTGACGAGGGATATGAAGGGAATCTTCAGGAAGAGTCGTCTTGCAAAAGATGCCAGCCTGCCTGCCTTCATATAGTAGCAGACAACTTGCGGCACTCGCAGCAGAGCCGTCTCGAGCGTAGCAGTTCCACTGGTGACAAGGGCTGCTGTACTGTGTTGCAAGAGCCTGTAAGTCTGGTCGCGAACTATGCTTATCTCGAGTCCCTTGGCACACACTTCATAGAACTCATCCTCGAGACCTGGAGCTGCGGCAAGAACCAGCTGAAAGTCCTTGCTGTAGGGCTCTGCCGCTTCAACCATTCTGCGGAGATTGTCGCGAACTTCCTGCTTTCTGCTTCCAGCCAGAAGGGCGATGATGGGACGCTCGTCGAGATTGTTGTCCTGCCTGAAAGCATCGGCATCCAAAGGGTGTTCCCGGAGGTAAGCATCCACTTCGTCGACTGTCGGATTGCCTACATAATATATAGGATAATGGTGCTTGCGTTCGTAGAAATCCTTTTCGAAAGGCAGAATCGAAAAGAGCCGGTCGATGTCGCGCTTTATGTCGCGAATGCGATGTTCCTTCCAAGCCCAAATCTTTGGGGCGATATAATAGAAGACGGGAATCGAGCTGTGCTGCTTGATGAAGCGTGCTATCTGGAGGTTGAAGCCTGGATAATCGACCAGGATTAGCACATTTGGCTGCCACTCGAGAATGTCTTCGCGACATCGTTTCATGCCTCGAAGTATCGTTCGTAAGTGCCTGATAACCGGCAAGAAACCCATATAGGCGAGGTCGCGATAGTGCTGAACAAGTTCTGCGCCTTGTGCCTTCATCATGTCTCCGCCAAAGCAACGGAACTGAGCCTGCGCATCTTCCTGCTTGATGGCGGCAATCAAATGGCTGGCATGAATGTCCCCACTTGCCTCACCTGCTATGAGATAATACTTCATTTCTGTAAAGATTTTAGCTCGTCAAACAGGCTGTAGGCAGTCATGTCGAGTTGTACAGGGGTGATGGATGCAAAGCCGTGATCGAGCGCCCAATAGTCCGTATCGGCCGATTCAGGCTCGAGGTTCTGGAAATATCCTGTCAGACGATAGGCTCCTTCGCCAACCTTCATCATCTCCTTCATCCACA
>Ga0247610_10007936_pt1 | contig 10846 bp, 9 predicted proteins | sample 174DNAGHGhighgp2_FD_193483 | JGI IMG/M metagenome (GOLD analysis project Ga0247610, IMG submission 193483) | Sheep rumen microbial communities from Palmerston North, Manawatu-Wanganui, New Zealand - 1742 DNA GHGhigh gp2 | ecosystem: Host-associated > Mammals > Digestive system > Stomach > Rumen ... | reverse complement strand
TTTACAAGCAGCTGATAGAACAGTAAATAATGTATCAGAAAAATATATTACTTTAGGTAATTATGCGCCTTCAAGTGCAGGATATGGACATTCTTATGTAGGATTTAGACTTTTACCTACAGATGCAAATACTAGTTATAATTTTGTAGCACCTCATGGACAAAATGGACAATTCAGAAGTATATATAGTTCTACTGAAAACAATTATATACCGATGGCAATTACTGATGGAAATACCACAGTAAAAGCAAATTCATTAGGTGTAGTTGATATTAGTTCATTAGTACCTGCTGGTGGTGGATCTACATATACTGCTGGTACAGGTATTGATATTACAAATGATGTAATTTCAGTAGATAATACTATTGCAACTAAATCTGAAATTCCTACAAATACAAATCAATTAACAAATGGTGCTGGATTTATAACATCTAGTGCTCTTAGTGGATATGCGTTATCTTCATCAATTCCAACTGATTTAGGTGACCTATCAAATAACGCTGGATATGCTCTTGCAGCAAATATTCCAACTAATAATAATCAATTAACAAATGGAGCAGGTTATATTACAAACGCTGCATTAGCTGATTATGCATTAGCTAGTTCAGTTCCAAATATACCTACTACATCAACTGCAAATAAGGTTTTATTATCAACAAGTACTGCAGGTACAGCTCAATGGTCTACAAGTGCTATTGGTAATGCAGCATATAAATCATATACAAGTTCTGTATCAGCTGGCTCTGATAATTTAGTTACATCAGGAGCTGTTGCAAGTTCATTAGCAAATAAACAAGATGCTTCTACTGCTTATAATAGAAGTAATATTGTATATAGTGCTACTGAACCTAGTAATCCAACTTTAGGTATGATATGGTTAAAACCTATTGAATAATCTTTTATTGGAGGTTTAAATGGCAGAATACACAAATTTATCAACACTATCAGGTTTATCTGTTGGTGATACTATTACATATAACACAGACACTTCAATAAATTTAGCAAATGCAACTGTAACAATATCAATGGTTGGATATCGTAACCAAACAGAAGGTGGTAAAGGTGGATGGGTTTCATTTAATTTTGATGGAAGTAATCTACAAGAGAATTTATATTATAGAGCTGGACAACGTTCAGCTCTATGCTATATGACAACAAATTTCTCTCCATATGCTCTTGAATATTATCGTATCGCAGTTCCTGGCGATACTGGATATCCTAGTAAAGATTCTGATAACGCTACTAAAAATGGTGGTAGTGGTGGTCTTAGCATAATGAATACATTTGGTGCTGCTGGTAACGGTAATGATGCTACTGCAGCCAGTCTTTCAAAAGGACGTGGTGGTAAATTAAATGCAGGTGGCGATGGATATCCTGGTGGATCATTTGGTGCTGCAGGAGATAATGGATTAACCGGATCATTTAGCGGTGCTGGTGGATACGGCTGGTATGGCGGTGGAGCCGGACAATCTAATGGTACTAATGCTGCATCAGGCGGTGGCGGATCATCATTTGTATTATCATCAACAGCAATTGATAATGGTGCAATTTTACCAAGTGGATATATGGATGATGATTCAACACTTATACAAGATCTTGCAAACAGAGCATCAAATTTACAATATACTAGAAGTAACACTGTATCTCAATCTATGGGTACAATGGTTATTACAATATTAAATTTAACTGCTCCTACTATTACAGATATAACTATAACATCTTTACCAACTAAAACTGAATATGTTGTAAATGATACATTCGATTCAACTGGTTTAGAAGTTAGAGCTGTATATACAGATTACTCAACTGAAATTTTATCTTCAAGTGACTATACTTTAAGCACACCTGATATGAGCACAACTGGAACTAAGACTATTACAGTTACATACACTGATTCAAATACACAAACTACATATACAACATCATTCGATATAACTGTTGAATCTCTTGGTGTAAGAGATATTTCTCTTTCAGGAAATTATCCTAGAATTTTTAGTTTAAATGATACATTTAGTTCAACAGGTTTAATTGTTACTGCAAATTATAACAATGAAACTTCTACAACTACTAATTCATATACATTATCAAATCCAGATATGACTACAAGTGGTTCTAAGACTATAAAAGTTACATATACTGGAAATGATGGTTTAACTAATGATATAACTACAACATATACTATTGTAGTTAAAACTGGTACAACATATACAAACCTTGCATCATTATCTGGTTTAAATCCAGGTGATGAAGTTACATATACAGCAGATACCGAAATTAATTTTGCAGGTCAAAATACTTATGTCGAAATATATGGTACAAAGGCTGGAACATCATCTGGTTATGGTAATGCTGGTTTAGTTCAATTTAAGCTTAATACTTCAGATATTACTTCACCTATATTCTATTATAAAGGAAGTACATATAGTTATTTAAGATATGGAAGTACCGTATCAGTAAGTACCGATAATTATTATCGTATAGCCGTACCAGGAAATGGCGGTCAAAAAGGATCAGCTTATTACGGTGATGGTACAGGTGGTGATGGTGGTGGATTAGTTGGTGCTTCTGGTAGTGGCGGTGCTGGTACTGCAACTGGTGGTACTCAAACATCTGGTGGATTAGGTAGTACTTCTGTAGGATCATATGGTGGCTCTGGTACAAATGGTTCATTTGGAACTGGAGGATATTCTGGTTCATCACATGGATATAGAGGTGGCTACGGAGGCTACGGCTGGTATGGCGGTGGAGGCGGAGGTTGTTATAACTCTTCTGGCACTGGATATACACAAACACGTGGTAGTGGTGGTGGAGGAGGTTCAAGCTTCGTATTAGGAGCAACTGGAACATCTTATCCATCTGGATATATGGATGATGATAGCACATTGATAGCAACATTGAAAGATTCTATTTCAGAAAGTTCACTAACTCAAGGTGCATCTACTGAAACTGCTGGTAAAATGACAGTTGTTATTTTATCACCAGATAAATCATTAGACTCAATCGCTGTAACTACTCTTCCAACAAAGACAACTTACAATATAAATGAAACATTCGATCCAACAGGTTTAGTAATCACAGCTACATATACAGATAATTCAACTGCTGTAATTCCTTCTACAGATTATACATTATCTACACCAGATATGTCTACATCAGGAGTTAAAACTATCACAGTAACTTATACTGAAGGTGATATTACAGCAACTACAACATTTAATATAACTGTAACAGCTGCTTTAACTGGAATAGAAATTACAAATTATCCATACACTACAGTATATGCAATTGGTGATACAGTTGATCTTACAGGTTTAGAAGTTTCAGCTATATACTCAGATTCTTCTACTGAAATTTTATCTTCAAGTGACTATACAGTGTCAACTCCTGATATGACTAGTACAGGTGTAAAAACACTTACAATTACATACGATACATTTACAACTACATTTGATATAACAGTTTATACTAATGTAGTTAGTTCGATTACACTTGATACTACAAATGCTCAAACTACATTTACAATTCACGAACCATTTAGTTATACAGGTTTAGTTGTAACTGCAGTTTATACAGATGGAACTAGTGCTGTAACTACTGATTTTTCAGTATCTAATGTAAATACAAATTATACAATGACAACACAAGCTCGTGTTACATATACAGGTGCAAATAAGAATGGAAACATTACTGCTGCTTATAGCGTAACTATAGTAGGATATAGAAACCTAACTTCATTAGAAGGTTTATTTATTAACGATTCTATTGAATATTATGGTACTCCTAGCTCAGTTTTTACAGATATTGATTTTAAAAACTGGACTGTAGAGATAGCAATGGAAGGTTCTCGTAATCAATCTAAGGGTGGACGAGGTGGTAGAGTTACATTTCAAATGGATACAAATGGATTAGGCCACTTTGGATATAGAAATGAAAGAAGCTGTTTAGTTTATAAAGCAACTGGATGGAGTAGTAAAGTAGAATACTATCGTATTGCAGTTCCTGGTGACACTGGTTATCCTGCAACTGATGGTGGTAGTGTATTAGGAAATGGTGGATCAGGCGGTTTACAATCAGGATTCTCAGGTAATGCTGGAAACGGTGTAACTTCAGGTGAAACTGCAGGTAGAGGTGCTTCAATTACATCTGGAGGTGAAGGTGTAAGTGAGTATGGTAAATATAATACTTACGGCCAATTTGGTAATGGTGGACCTGGTATATTATATGAGTACCAATCTGCTACGCATTCAAGTAGAGCTGGTAGCGGAGGCTACGGTTGGTATGGTGGTTCAGGTGGTTATATTAGAGATGATATGCATTACGCATCTGGTGGCGGTGGATCTTCATTCGTACTATCAAATGGTAGTGATGGAGTTTCTGTTGATACTACACAAAGTATACCATCAGGATATATGGGAGATGATTCTACATTAATCGCTAATTTAGCTAGTAAAATTTCTTATACTAATACCGCTAGATCTGCAAGTAAAATGACTGAAGGTGCTGGTGGTAAAATGACTGTCAGACTTTTAAGTAAAAACATCGAAAGCATATATAATGTAGTATATCCAACTAAAAGAACATATGCATATGGTGAAATTAAAGACACAGAGGATATAGATTTATCAGGTATGTCTGCTACCGTTGAATTTAGTGATGGTGAAATTTCTACATTACACGATTGGAATTTTTATCCTACTTCACATGCAGATATCGCAACAGCAACTGGAGATCAAGATATATCTATTAATGTTGATGGTTATGGTCAAGTTGGTGAATATACAATATATATCAATCCAGAAAATACTGTTTTAGTAAATAGTCTAACTCTATCTGGTAATTATCAAACAACATACGAATTAAATGATACATTTAATACTACAAATCTTGTTGTAACTGCTAGTTACAGTGATGGTACATCTGCTGTTTTATCAGCAAATGACTATACTATTTCATCTCCAAATATGGGAATTCCTGGAACTCAGACTGTAACTATTACATATACTGGTTTAAATACATCTGGCCCTGTAACTGCATCATATGATATAACTATCAATAGTGCTGCTGCTTTAAGATATTATGATAATACCACACAGACATTTGTTCCATGTGAAGTATATTATTGTACTGGAGTTCAAAAAGAAAGATGTAATATTACTGATCATAATTATACTAATACTGGAAATGAAAATTTTAAATATTTATACGATAACGGAATAAATAATTTCTGGAAGGATGAAAGTTCTGACAATGGTACAGGAAAAGTTTACATAAAATTTATCCCTAGAAGTATAGGTACTTATGAAATTAAATATCAATATTCTGATGACCGTAATTCTGATGTCGATGGTGATCTTAATTCAGATAAAGTAACTTTACATTATTACGATGAAGAGAATGATTTCTCTGTTTATCGTTTTGATATTGATGCAAATACTGTAAATCAACAAATTAAATTCTATGCAGAGTTTGAGTATGATGAAGGTTATGGCGAACATGATGGAGAGAATGAGATAGATATTTACATCTCAGATCCATACTTTTTAGCTACAACATATTCACCATGTGAAGTCTACATCTATGACGGCACTGAATTCAAGAAATCACAAGGATAGGAGGTTAATATGTTTAATGATATTGACTACGCTTATACAAAAATCTTTAATATGATGATTCAGAATCTTGGGGAGTATCCTAGATATTCCCCTGATTCTAGACATGTAGATATAGTTACATTAGAATCAGGTCATACTATTGCAACACGTAACAATCATACATTTTCAGGAGATATTAACCCTTCTCCTAGTAGAGAGCTTTTAATAAAGATATCTACAATTGGTAAGGAACCTACAGATTTAATTACATATCCAACTGTAGTTAAAATTGGACTTACTATAGATGATGTAGAAAATGCAGATACGCAATATTTCGATGATAGTTTCTATGACCAATTTATGTGGTTTGATATGATGCCTATTGATAGATTCACATATGGTATATATTTAAATGATATATTTGGTCACTATATGAAAGTTGGTGTTCGTAATAATATCAATTTCGTATATCGTGTATTTGATAATGATGGTAATGAATATAAGCATACAAATCCTCATTATGGTGATCCATCTGCTAATTCAGTATGGACTGTTCATGCTTATAAAGTATCTCTATCTAAATATAGAGAGCCTAATAATGTGGATTTATTAATAGATGGATATAACCAATATAGAGGTTTATCTGATATTGATGCTTGTAGAACTATTACATCAACTTTAAATCAACTTACTGTAACATCTCAAGATACAACTCCATTAGGAAAGTTCGAAGAGAATGTTATAAAAGATGGTGGTACAGGATGGACTAGAACTGACTCTACTCATACTCTATCACAATTCGAAATAATCAATATAGTCGCTGAATTAGGGACATATTGGAAAGAGAACTTTGATTGTTGTACAGTGAAGATGTACATTACAGATCCAGAAGGAACTCAAAAGACATTCTTCCTAAAACCGTCAAATAATGCTCCAGGTAAATACAACTTTAGCTTCAGAATAGCTGATTTATCTGATAGAGATTTCTTTAATATTGACAATGTCAACAACACAGTAACTATTACATTTGGAATTTTACCTAATCGTCATGGCTCATATGAACCAGAGACATTACTTCCTACAGAGTTAGAACTAGAATTAGCATCTACTCCTGAAGAAGAGTTCTCTCCTGAAGATTTAGGTGTATTCCTATCTAAAACAGCTAATTATTAAAGGGAGGTTTCACTATGAAATTTAAAGTGAAAGTACAGTCTGGTAAAGGTGAATACTTTAAAGACTTTGAAGATCTATATGTCGAAGTTGATGGTGAACAAGTTACATTCCAAGACATATATACCAAGGTAAAGGCACTTGAAGCTAAATGTGATGCTCTTGAGAGAGAAAATCGTGAAATTCATGATTATCACAAGAGAATCGAAGAAGTATTAACAAGTGCTGTAGAATTATTACAAAAGAAAGTTAGTCGTTTAGAAGCGGCTAGTAAAAAGGAGGATTAGTATTATGGAAAATATCCAAGAAATAATCGATGCATTATCTCAAAATCCAATTGTCATCGCAATTGTGTCTACTATTATAACATTCATTGCAACTAATATTGGTACTATCATTTTATTCGTAATCAAGTATTTAGCTCTAAAGAAACAAGAGTTCAAGAATAAAGCTGAAAATCAAGCTATTATCCAAGCATTAGAAGCTAAATATAATGATAAATTAATAGCTCTAGAAACTCGTATAGATGAGAATATGGCTAAGATAGAGCAACATGTTGTTGATAAGGTAACTGAATTAGAAGCTCAAAAGGAAGAGCTTGTAAATAGCGAAACTATTACAATCGAAGCAGCATTAAAAGAAGCCAAAGAAGCATTAAAACGTGATTAATGGAGGTAATAATGACTTTTGAAAATATGACTCAAAAGAAACTAAAACTATTACATCTATTATCACTTGGTGGATATGCTGCATTATCATTTATAGTTCCAATCGTGATTACAATCGTGTGGGCATGTAATTCTAGTATGATTACAAACTCACATAGATTCCCTCTTATCATTATGATTATAATCGCAGTATTTAGTTTATTTGCAATTCATTTCCTAAAGAAATCTGTAGATAAAATACCAGTGTTAGATCTTAACGGTGAGTATAACAAGAAAGCATGTAGATTAAAAGCTATATTGAGATTTATATGTAATGCGATTATCCCTATTATACTAATCATAGGAGCTATAGTTGCAAGAGATTGGCTAGTTAAAACAGTTGGAGAGATGAAAGTATATATCAATATTATCATCACAGATTTAGCATCTGTCATCATTGCTAAGATAATAGACGCATTTGTTATCGATCCTATCGAATTCGAACTAGAATTACGTGCAAAGGTTGCTTCAAATAACGCTGTACAAAGAAGAGTAAACAACTTAACTAATATAGAATAATAAAGAGAAGAATAGGAATTTATCCTATTCTTCTTTATTTCTATACTTCCTGTAACTTGGCATCAAATAATTGGAAACGCTCATCTAGAGTCATATTCGTAGCTGTATCTTTATCTGGCTCTGAATTGCGCCAAGCATCAAATATAACATCATCGCTATATTTATCATAGTATGGTTTTATTCTAGCATTGAAATCCACCATTTGCTGGTAGATTTTAGGTTTGCTATCTTTCATTGATTTTAATACATTGTCTGGTATAATAATTGACTTATTCATTTACTCTCCTAAGAAATCTTTTCTATATTTAGTGTGATTTGCATCAATTCTATTTGGATCTGTAATAGCCCAGAACTTATCACCATTTGTCTTATTTTGGCATAGCTTATACTCTACGTTATCTAACATAACAATATCGCCTATAGCATATTTAAATTCAGGTGCTGGATAACTATTTGGATTTGGTTGTGTAACTTCAGCTCTAGGAGCATTGTTATAAGTATTAGCAGCAGCTCTAGGTGATTTAGTAGTTGTATTAGTTTTAACTTCAACCTTAGCATCCTTACTATCAACATTTAAAGCTCCAACTAATTGATGGATACCCTTTACAGACTCATCAATAGCAAAGTTACGTAAAGTTTCAATGTCATTTGCATTTTCTACTTCAGCTGTAATACTAGCACATACCTTTTGATACTTTAATGATGCTTCACTTGTAATTGTAATTTCTTTAATTTTCATAAATTTCCTCCGATATAATATATATTTTATTTTTATGGTCTAATCCCATATGCCCAATTTTTTATTCTTCATTATAGTTTTCATAGCTTCATAGTGGTCTTTATATTTACCATCTTTATGAGCTTTTGCTACACCCTCTTTATATTTCTGTTTATACTCTTCTCTTTTTTCAGGTGTAATTTTATCCCAGTGGTTACTCATTCTATCAGCACGAGATATCCATTTCAAATTTGTAAGTTTATTATTTAATGAATTTCCATCTATATGGTATATAACATACCCATCTTGATATCCATCTATAAATGTATATCCTAATTCAACATGTAATCTAAGAACCTTATCATTGTACATAAACGTATAATATCCAGTTTTAGCTCCCTTATACTTATTGATATACGGGAATATCTCACAATATCCTACTTCATCAGAACCAAATACTCTTCCCATAGGAGTTAAGTATAATCCTGGTGTATGTGGACTTTCCTTTGCAGTATCAGGAAGTGGAACATACTTTTTAGGTGCTGTATTACCTTCAATATAATAAGTTTCAACCTTTCTCTCCATTGTAATCAGATATTTCTTTAGAGATTTTCTATATGGACGGATATAAACTCCATCACGAATACTATCTGATATATATGTTTGAGATGTAATCTTTAAATCATGCATTAACTCACTAGTGTTATGCCAAATACCTATATGATTTCCATCGTTATCAGTAACAGTATATGTCTTTACAATTCTAGTTTTCTTTATCATTTACTCCTCCGTTCTACGTCTAAGATTTGAGTATTTCCATCTCTCTTCCTTTGGGATAGCATTCCAACGTCTTAATTGCCCTTGACGAATACGTTCTATCTTCTCAGCTCTCTCTTCAGGTGTAACTTCTTGTGCGTAATACTTTTTAGTATTATCAGATGCAGAAAGCCATTGAAGATTCTCAAGTCTATTATCTGTACTATTGCCATTGATATGGTCTACTACTAAACCGTCTTTATATCCAGGTACAAATGCTCTCGCTAATACATAATGCACTCTAAACATTTTCTTTTGATAATGGAATCTGTAATAGCCATGTTTATTATGATTGTGTTTAGTGCTACACTTATTCAGATATGGTGTTATAACATATATACCATTTATATCTGTACCATAAAGTGTTCCATTAGGACAAGCATATAAACCAGTAATCTCAGGCATATAATCTATCATCTTAGCATCAGCTGGAAGTTCAGATACATATTCTCTACGTGTCTTAAGATACTCACCATATGGTTTATCCTTTTTTGTATATGTAGGTGTAACTTCAACAGTAGTTTTAACTTTATCCTTGAATAATGCGATTTTATATTTCTTTTTCTCGTTGATATTATTTAGGATATAGCAATTGTAATTGATACTCCTATAGAGTAATGTACTTGTTGCTATATGTAAATCTGATAAGAGCTGTTTAGGATAATGCCATATACCTACAACATGCTCATCAGTATCGTATACAATATATGTACGTTCAGTTTTAGTAATAATTTTCTTCATAAGTGCCTCCATATCCTCATTATAAATAATATGTATATTTATAAGTGAGGATTTAAAAATATTATATTTATAATTATATGTTATATATGATTTATACATTAAAATTTATGGATAAAGTTTTATATTTAAACGTTTAAATTTAAATGTTTACATTGGTACATTGGTATATCCTCCTCTCTCAATCTTATAATATATACTCATAATTTGGATCATACAAATATTTCCATATAACTTTAAAAGTTTAAATTGATATAAACAAAACATTAATAAAGCCCCTGCGGGAGAGGTACGAGAGATCCGTACCTGTGGGGTTCGAGCTATATACATATATGAGAATTTATAAATTCAGATTGAGGATTTAGATGAGGATTTGAATGAGGATAGAATAATGACAATCCTCTCGTCAGAGATAATGATAAAAAAATATAAATATAAATTTAAATGAGAATATAGGGGAATGAAAATAGAGGGGGTAGGTGGTAACACCGTAAGGGGGAGAATCCCACTATATATGTTGTTGTATAACTATAAATGTAGATGAATACTTAAAGTATCATCTATTTTTTTTGTATTAAAAAAATATA
>Ga0247610_10007935_pt1 | contig 10846 bp, 10 predicted proteins | sample 174DNAGHGhighgp2_FD_193483 | JGI IMG/M metagenome (GOLD analysis project Ga0247610, IMG submission 193483) | Sheep rumen microbial communities from Palmerston North, Manawatu-Wanganui, New Zealand - 1742 DNA GHGhigh gp2 | ecosystem: Host-associated > Mammals > Digestive system > Stomach > Rumen... | reverse complement strand
AATCGCAAATAATCATCTGGTGATTTTCTCCTTCTAAATGATTATATGTCTCTAATAGACGAGCTTCATTTCGAGCCGTGATAATTACTTGGGCACCCATTTTTGAGCACTCAATTGCCGTAGCGCGTCCTATGCCGGAGGAAGCCCCCGTCACTAAGATTGTTTTCCCTTCTAATGAAAATGGATTATACATATAGTTATAATTCAACCAAATCAGATATGACAATGTTATTTGTTTCGAATGCCACAGTTCCCCAACTCAGTCCAATACCAAATCCACAACAGATAAACTTAGTCGGTTTGTTTTCAAATTTTCCTTTCAGTTGTGTACAAATAGTCAAAGGAATAGAAGCGGAACTGGTATTACCAAACTCACGAATGCTTAATGGTACTTTCTCAGCAGGTAGCTTCAATTTCTGTGCAAGCAAATTATTCATCTTCTGGTTCGCTTGATGGAACACGAAATAATCTGCTTCTTGATAATCAAAGCCGAAATGCTCTGCAAGTTTCTTGATGGACTTAGGTGGTACAGTAATACCAAACGAGAACACATCCATTCCATTCATGCGGCATTGCAACCGATTATAATACTTGCTATCTACCTCTTCTAATTCAAAAGATTTGGCAGAAACTCGATTTCGGCATCCACCATCCGGTACGATGATAGCATCATATCCACTACCATCTGTTCCATAATGGCATTGGAAGCCTTTCGCACCTTCTTCATATTCCAAAGCGGTGACACTTGCTGCATAACCGAATAACGGATCATCATCTGGCACAACACGTTTTGCATCTCCTACTATAAGCAATCCTTTACGGATATTGCCATTCGTCATTAAACTTGCTAACTGACTGATGCCATATGTCCAACCGGAACATCCTAACGCGCTGTCGTTAGCATAACATTCCTTGCTTAAGCCCAAACGATCTTGCAAAAGACAAGCCGTAGAAGGAAACAAGTAATCCGGCGTTTGAGTCACAAAGATTAATGCATCTATCTCCGATTTCTCCCAACCGAGATTTGCAATTAACTTCTCTGCAGCTGCATATCCCAAATCAGATGTGCAAATCTCATCTACATGACGCTGATAAACACCTGTAGATTCCACGAACGCAGCAGAGTCATAATCTTTTGATACACTTTCACGCTCCAGATTATTTACAACACAACGCGGGACAGCGGATGATATACCCGCTATCCTCACGTTTTTAAACTCCAAAAAAGCCATTATTGTTTCGACTTTACAATTTCAAACAACTCAGCAATCGTGTTGGCCGCTTTCATGTCCGCACCTTTCAGTGCCACATCATATTCTTCGCTAACCATCGCGATGATACTCAGTCCTAACAAAGATGACCATTCTTCCAATTCGCGGAATTTTGTTTCCGGAGCAAATACACTTTTCTCAGTGTCTTCAAACTGCTCAGCGAAGTGAGCTACAAATTCATTCATTTCCATAATAAATTATTTAGTATTAACGTATCTACATAAAAAATTAGCGTGCAAAGATACAAAAAAAAAATGACATATACAAATGTATATGCCAAATTCTTTAATTTTTCTTTATTTTTCAAATTTCAGATACCATAATATCATAAAAAAGCATCTCGTTTCTATTTTTCTCGTTTCAAAATGCTCTCGTAAATTTTGATGATTCTCATTGCAACTTGTTCATTGGTCAAGCCCATCGCAATAATTCGGTCTCATCCCACTGAGCCGCAAAATTTTTGATAAAATCTTCCATATCTATATTATTTTAAAATTTCATTTTTACATTTCATCCAAAGTCAGTAACTGCGTTTTTATCTGGTAATGTCGCAAATCCGTCTGCTTCAGATAGTCCACCTTGAGCATAAATAGTTCGTAGCGAAACTCTTCTCTATGTCGCTTCACTTCTGCCACTACGGCCTTCTTCCCCTCTACCTGCAATGCCACTATATCCACTTCGGCATCAATCGTTTGTTCCTTATACTCTATCGCCTTGCTGCGCCACCAAGCACTTATTTCACGATACTGAGACGTCTCCGCCATTTGTTGCCGAAAATAACGCTCAAGCACCTGACCGGAATAAGTCTCATAGTCCTTCAATGCCAGTCGGGTCAAACATTCGAAATTTTGAATCTCTATCATGGAGCGATTTTTCTCCACATATCGAAACCAAAACCTCAAAAAATTATCATTGAGCGAATATTGAACGGTTTTACTTTTCGGTTTAGCCATTATCGGTCGCTCTTTCTTGATGACTTGATATGTTTCATCCAATGCCTTGAGATGTCCACCAACGGAGATACCACCTAATCGTTGTTCAATCATCCCCTGCGTGTTATACCCCGATGCCAACTCTTGCAGAATGGAGAAATAGGTTCCATAATTCTTGCCAAACTCGCTCACCAATAATGTCCTTCCTTCTTCCAAAAAATGCGAATTCTCCGAGAAGAAATAGCTGTACATTTTATCCTTCGTTGCGCAACCATTATCCAACAGCCAAGTCATGTATTTTGGCACACCGCCTGTAATGGTATATAGTGATAACAAGTCATCATTCGTATAAGATGGATTATAATCGGATAGAATCTGCTTGATTACCTCGGTTCGGAAGGGTCGGAGACGGATGATATGGTCTGCTCGATTGAAAAGCGGCTCGTCTTTATCCATAAAAATCTTCTGCATCATGCGATATGCCGAGCCGCTGATAACACGATTGATATGTGTCTGCTCGCGATAGGAATCCCAAAGGTTTTGCAAATCCGAGAACACTGCTGGATTGATATTCATAAACTCCTGAAACTCGTCCAATACCAAAGTAAAGTGCTGGTGCTTGCCTTGTTCTAATAGATGTCTCATCAGCCCGGCAAAGGACGACAATCCATCCGGAATGTACATATCTGTTTGCTCATGCAGGTTATCCACAAGCGTTGAGACCAGTTCTGATTCGCTTTTGCGCGCAATAAATAGATATAGCATGTCGCCATACGAAGCCAATGTATGCTTAATCAGCATCGTCTTCCCTATACGGCGACGACCAATCACCAGAGTCATCCGGCTCATGTCACTATAGGCTAATTGGCGAATGCGAAGTAGCTCCTTTTGCTCATTTTCACGATTGTAGAATTTCATATCTATGCTTGTTTAAAGTTTTGCAATGACCGTTAATTCAATAGCGGTTGCAAAATTACTATTTTTTTCAAGATATGCAAATAAACTCACTATATTTACTGTTTAAATAATTGTTTATCAATATTGTTTCAAGATATTTTCGTATATCTTAATTATTCTTTTCGCAACAGCATCATTCGTCAATTGCAAATCTTCAATTCGTTTCCTTCCATTCGTTCTACCTTCAAACGCCAGCGCCTCTTCCAGTAAATCAACCATCTCATCCAAACTTCTATCGTCCCCATCCCATCGTTCATGCGTCTTGCGTGGATTACTGAGAATCCAATGACCAGGCTCATCACCAAACAACTCCTGCACATCCGCTATATCCGTAGCCAAACACGGACAATTGACCGCCATCGCCTCTTTGAGTGCCTGCGGCGACCCCTCACTATGGCTCGGCAATGCAAACAAATCGCAAGCACACATGCGAAGGACACATTGTGAGCGCGTAAGATTTTTCATTTCAACGCACTCAATCTTCTCTATTCCCTCATCACTAATCGCTAATCGTTCAACGGCGTCCTTAAGAAGCTTGTAATTTTTACGCTCATTAGAGAAAGCACCGCCGAAGAGAATGTATTTCTTGTTAGGATCCCAACTAAGTTGCTTGCGTGCATCTTCTTTCGGTGTAATTACCATCTGCTCCATCGGCACGCCGCATGGGATGATACTGTAGTTCTTTGCTTTAAAGTAACTCAAATCGCGTATATGCTGCGCCACATATATCACATGCTTCGCCCGCAGCGACATGAAAGAGGACATTAAATTCACATGCCAGTTCAGCGTCTCTCCATTATGGAAAGTTGTGACCACCGGCACTTCGCTTTGTAACTCCGCCGTTATTGCAGACAACCCGAAATGTGCATGTATGATGTCCGGTCGAAGCTCCCGAATCTTCTTTTTCAATGCCCTCGCTGCCTTGATATAGTTACCCTTTACAAGGAAATACTCTACTTCATGTCCCAATGCACGAATGGCTTCGCCTTGTTCTGTCACAAACGGCAATTGGTGATCTGCAAAATTATTCTTATATCTGCTTATGATTAATATCTTCATTATATCATACCTCTTCCTTTAAGTTTAAACCAGTTCCAACCTAAACAAATAAACACCTCCAGCACCAATGCTATCGTGAACCATCTCCGATATCGTGGATTGCTCTTGGATATCTGGATGCCATATGCTGCAAAGAGCATCAGCATCGGCCATATAGGCATATGAAACCGACTAGATTGCGCAAAGTTACTTAGTACCAAGCATGCCAAATAACCTAATGTATATGCCAAAATAAACACATGCTTTCGCCATTCTCCGGTAATTAGCAAAAGAAACATTACCAATAGAACAAAAAATGAAAAAATATTCTTGATATAGTTTCCTCCTGACAATTGTATCTGCAAAATTTGTCCTTCATTTGCTTGATTAAAAGTAGGAAACGGGATAGTGAAGATTAGCGGAGCGAACACCGTCTTTCCTGCGTACTTGGCAAACTCATTACCTCCTTCGCGTTTGCCTCGCCACTCCATATTTTTTTCCTGTTGGTCGGATTGCACGGCTTCCATAACACTCTCCGTCTGCGTTCTCAATCGGTCGCCCATTCCGACTAACAGCACAATACCTACCAGCATACCAGCAATAATTTTCTTTCCCATACTCATCACGCGACCGGATGACATCACGATATGCGCGAACATAGCCAAGAACAACACGATACCTAATGCAGCACGAAAGAAGAACACGTACATTCCAACTAATACCCCCGGTAACAAACTTTTGAAGGTTAACTTAGCACCGGATGTAAAAGTCTGGTCTACCAAATCTATACAAAGACAGCATAGGAACACCATCTCTGTTTCCTTGAACATATTGCCACACCAATAGATAATATTTGGATTTAGAGCCACAAATATTGCCGCCAAACGTCCCGCTCCATCACCAAAATGCCGCTTTGTAACACGATAGATGCAAATAGAACAATAAGCACCTATGACGCATTTGATAAGGAATGGAACAAAGACATCACTTTCGCCCAATGTCAGCAAGTTTACAATAGCTAACCAAAAAGGATATCCGGTATCATCTATTGCACTGCCCCATGTCTTCATCAGTTCGCCGAACGACACAGGGAAACCATCCCGTATCCAATCGGCAATCGCGGCTCCAAAAGGCATATACCAACTCACATCGGCACTATCTCCGAACGCTTCGCCATAATGATCAGGGTTAAAGAAAAAATAGCAATACAACACCCACACCAATCGCACTGCAAAACCTACAAGAAACACGTTCCTGATAAAGCGTTTCTCACTCACTCCTGCCCAACTATGGGACAGAGCATTGCCGCCATAGAAAAAGAGCACTATCGAGATAATAGCCAAAAACCACAATTCAAAAGCAGGCACGTGTCCCCATACCGCCCAACAAGCGAACATGGATGCAAAAAAGAACACCATCGATTTGCCCGGCAACCATTGGGGTATAGACATCGCTGCTGTACGCGATAACGGACGGGGACTACCTCCTCCTAGCAATCGCTCACGCCAATCTTTGCTTTGCTTTGGTCTCCTCATCGGCGGAGGGGGCATCATCGGACCATATGGTGGGATAGGCGGCATTCCCTGGGGGGGAAGACCGTTTCCCTGCGGAGGAAAGTTCATTTCCGGCGAAGGAACGTCCATTCCATGCGGGGGGAATTGAGGCGGGATATTTTGATTCGTTGTATCGTCCATTTACACACGCGAGTGCATTACATGCACAAAAAGCGTACAAAATTACAAAAATAAATTCAAATACACAAACATTTGGTCTAAAATCTACAAAATATTTGTTTTTTGCTTCCAAAATCGTCATTTTGCTAAAGTTTGTCACCCTATTACAATGCCGAAATACAGCTGATAGAGATAAGAAATTACGATAGCGGTTAATCACATCATCTGTCTCGTCGAACAACTCCTCCGGGTGTTTCAAACAATCCGACACCGCTTCTTCCAACTGAGACTGGGCTTCCAACGCATCGTACAACTCAAACAGCAGTTTCTCTTGCGCTATCTGCATCTCAAGGTCCATCTTCTCCTGCAAACGGAAGCGCGCACGGCTGTAAGACACGTACGACTGAACTCCCATTCCCAAAAGCAGAAATAGGGCGGCTAAAATATGGATATACTTGAATCGTTTCATAAATTAAAGACACCCAGCCCGTTCAGGAAAATGAGAAGAATGGCAATCGGTACTATCCATCGGAGCAAGAAAACAAATGCCGGACGAAGCCACTGCTTGTATCGTTTCTGGCTATGGGGCACCAAGTCATGGTCTTGGAACGGCATGAACCAGCCGATGAACAGAGACATGGCTAACGCGCCAAATGGCATCATATAGTTCGTCACAAGCGTGTCGCTTAATTCGAACAGGTTATGTCCGAATAATTGCGCACCGCTCCATACACCGGTCATCGAAAGCACATAAACAGTGGCCACCATACAGATGCAGCGGCTAAGATAACACCCCATTTGGAATTAAAACCTGTTTTCTTAGACTCTTCCATAGTTCCTATATTGATTTTGCGCTGCAAAAATACTATTTTTTTGCATTTATGCAAATTTAACGGGTAAATAATGTTATCATTTTTTGTTACCAATAGGTAAAATTCCGTAGTTCTCCAGCATCTCCACGTACCGTTTTACCTCTTCTGTATAGCGTCCCAACTCCTTCCATGCACGGACAAACTGGTCGTGGTTGTTCTTGGTCGTGTAGTCCTTTACCAGTTGCTCGGACATCCATCGGGTTATGTCACGTATAGAGCATGCACGGCGCACATATCCCATCTGACGCAAGGCATAAATGGCAGAGGATAAACACTTGAAATAATCCCACTCTTTCTCCTGAATACGCAGGAACTGCGTCAACTGTTTCTGCTTTTCCTCACTCACCTCTTTCTCCCAGAACAGCACAGGTTTTTCGGGCTTCAGATGCTTGGTGATATACTTCTGCCAGTTGAACATCCATTGTGCCCACAACTGCTGTTGTTCCTCGTCCAAACGGTGTACCTCTTCCGCCAAAAACGACCAATTGGTCTCCTGCTCCGCTAAGTAGTTCCGGTGTTTGGCGGCACGGGGCTGCGAGCCGGGAATAGCACGCAAACGAGACTGATAACTCTTCCATAACCACGTGAAATAGCGCCTATAGATATCCTCCGCTTCTTCGCCTTCAAAAATAAATGTCGGCGGCTCATCCTCACGCTGGATAGTTTCATACAACGCATTCACCTGAACCGGATTCGTCCAGTCTGTGTGCAGGAAATGTAGCCGCAGTGTCTCGGTCTGCGCGGCGTTTAGCAACCATTGGGCAAACGGCTCTTCCCATGTCTGGCACTCCCATATATGCTCTCGGAAAGTCTCTATCGTCAGATAGTGCATGTACGTCGTCACTAACTGAAGCGCCAAATCCAACAGACGCACATTGGGACATACATCCGACATGTTCATCTCCGATGTCACCAACTCGATGTACGCATCGTTCAGCAACTCCACCTCTGTGTCTATCAGCCCCCACTCGTCACGCCGCACTTCACGCTCGTACTGCCTGATCCACGCCATCCGCTCCGCATCGCTGTCTATCGCAATACTTCTTCGGGCACCCTCCTCCGTATCTACAATCAATGCACTCAGCAGCGCTGCGCCCGTCACGCCGCCTATCTGTACATCCGTCTGAGCCACTTTCAGATAGTGGCTCTCATACCGAATCCGGTCGTCTATGATATAGTCTTCTAACATAATCGAGTGCAAATATACTACAAAAATTGCATATATGCAAACATTCGGGGCTTTTTTTGGGAAAAAAAGCGATTTATCGCCTTTATTAGAATGCCGAACGGCTAACGGGAGCTTGCTCACAAATAGTTGTTCGGCATTCTAATAAGGAGGAACTTAGTTCCTTTTTTCAAAAAAAGACCCGCCCTTGCATATGTCCGGCAGGACGCGGACGTACATTCGGAGGGAACCCGCTTGCGGGGCGTGCCGAATTTACAAAAAAATTTTGACATATGCAAATAACGAACACGAAAAAAGCGACACTTTTTTCACAGCTTTTTGTAAATCGCTGAATATAAACGCCGCGAGCAACACCAATTAGTCGCAAGTTTTCCTTCCGCTCGTAAAACAACAATCCCGCGTTTACGAGCGTAGCTCACCCTTTTTTCCCTATTTATAGAGGACTACCTTTACGATTCAACTATTCGTCTAGTCAACTAGTCGTCTATCCAACTAATATTAACCCATTAAAACCATTAACATTATGATTCAAAATCTATCCCCTGCGATGGAAGCAGACCAGGATCTGCACATCGCCAAACACATCGAGCCGGAGAACCTGCCGGCAATGATTCAACCCGTTATGAACCTCGCCCGGTCGGATTCCGAGCGCGACATGCTCCTGCTCTCGCTCCTAACCGCCGCGGGAAGCTGCATGCCGAATCTCTATTTCCGGTATGGCCTCACGGGAAAAAAGTACTACCCTAACCTCCAATGCTTCATCATCGGCTCGGCGGCCTGCGGAAAAGGTATTGCCAACCTCGCATTGGAACTCGTCAGCAAGGTACACGAAGCTTCGCCGCTCATCATCGCCGGTGACTCGTCGTACCCTGGTTTCTATCGCCAACTCGAACGGCAGAACGGACGAGGCTACATCCACGAATCCGAAGGCTCGGTCATCACCGATGTATGGCGTTCGTCCGTCACCAACTACAACACCGCCCTCCGCAAAGCCGCTGAGCATGAGCCTATCACGCGTAACCGCGCGCGAGATAATAGTAGTATCGCGTGCCCGCAATTATCCGTACTCCTAACCGGCACGTTCAGCCAATACAAAGCACTCGTGCCATCTATCGAGAACGGCTATTTCTCGCGTCTGTTGACACTCATCGTCAACGACCAGCAGGCTTTCTCCAGCCGCTATGTGGAGCCGGCCGACAACTCCAATACCGTCATATCTGTCGCTGCCCAACAGCTCTTCGACCTCTGCCAAGCGCTCTACCAAAGCCGACCCGTCGAGTTCTCGCTCACGCCCGAACAACGTACACGTCTCGGACTACACCTCGAAACGGCATACCCCACCCTCATGCAACTCCTCGGCGATAACTTTCACTCCGTCGTCCTCCGCATGGCGGTCCACATCGAGCGCATAGCCCTAATCCTAACAGCACTTCGGTCCTGCTCTCCGAGCTATTCCGCGGAGCAAGAACCTTCGTCCGTTAGCCCGGAATTAAATTCCGGTTCCTCACTCTCCTTGGGAGATGGTCATGGTGAGGTGTTTTGCTCCGACATCGACTATGCCACCGCCGAACTCATCGGCAACAAACTCATCCTCCACATGGCGGCCGCCTATCGGATGATCAAGGGCGCCGAGCAAAACTCTGTCCCAAAAATCCAACCTCTCGACCAGCGAGCCATGCTCCTTTCTCTCCTCCCATCCGAGTTCGAGTCAAAAACACTCGTCGCAGAAGCCGCCTCACAAGGCATCCCGCAAAGTACGGTGATGCGATGGTGTAGTCAATGGATTGACCATGGGTTATTGCTTCGATTGGCTTATGGACACTATAAAAAACTTGCATGAGAATTGTGAGAATTCTCAGATTTCTCACTTTTCTCACTGCAAAAAAATTAGCGTTTATGTTTGTCGCATCCATGCGACACCCTAACCATCCGGACACCCCAAAATCGTTAGTGGTTCTTATATTTTCTTAGTCATTGGTTAACGATTCTCGTAACTATTACGAGACGATATAGGAACCATTCCCTGTTAAATGAACAAATAGTAAATGATTAAATTGTAAATGAATTATGGCACATTATGTACCTTCTGCCGGTTTTGAGAATTTCACCGGCGCATTAAGCAAAAAGAAAATTCAAGGAGTAAATCACATGACTGTTACCCGCCGCAAAAAGGTAAAAGATCCTATTACCGGCGAAGTGGTCGGTTTGGGGCCGAAAGAGATCTACGCCCAGGAGCGCCGCGACTTTGACGAGCACCCCTTGACGCCCAAAGAGCAAGCCCAACGCGCACGATGGCGCGATGCCTGCCGAGAAGCCTCTCTTATCATCCGCGACAAGTCCCATCCCCGTTTCATGGAGCTTTACCACCGCTGGCGCGCACAACTCACAACCGACGCCCCCTGCAAGCAGTTCCCGAACTTCGTCCGTTCCGTATTAGCAACCGAAAAGAGCCCGAATTAACGGACTCTTTTTCGTTTGTTTGCGGGTTTGAGTCTATGGCTTGGTTTGAAGGTTTGAAGGTTTGAGGGTTTGAAGGTTTGGCTTCGCTTGTTTAAATTTCATAATTTATAGCATATTTTGGTGAATTTCCACTAATTTACGCTACAAAAAGTTTCTGAACCATCAATTTTCATTCCCTCATCCTCCCATCCTCTCATTTCTCTCTCACATTGTCCTGTGTTCGGCACCTCCGTTGCCGAATAGTTTCGTCCATTCCCCGGCAAACTATGCCGTCTTTAGTTTTGTCCATTGTCCCGGATACTATCCGGATCTTTTAGTAGCGTCTATGCCTCGCGCACCCTTGCGCGATTCTTTTTCTTCGTCCATTGCGTCGGGATTTAATCCCGACATAGACAATTATCCGGTGTCTTGTGCGCGCGATTTCCGTGAGCGCGTTCCCCTCATCCTCTCATCCTCT
>Ga0247610_10007934_pt1 | contig 10846 bp, 8 predicted proteins | sample 174DNAGHGhighgp2_FD_193483 | JGI IMG/M metagenome (GOLD analysis project Ga0247610, IMG submission 193483) | Sheep rumen microbial communities from Palmerston North, Manawatu-Wanganui, New Zealand - 1742 DNA GHGhigh gp2 | ecosystem: Host-associated > Mammals > Digestive system > Stomach > Rumen ... | reverse complement strand
AGATCTCACGACGAGGCTTCATGACCTTGCACTCATAGCTCAGGTAGAGCGCATCGAAGAAATAGCTGATGGGATGACCATCACCATCGAAGTCTTTCTCTGCCCATTGCATCATAAAGGGATTGGTGTTGGACAACAGGCAGACCTTATAGCCTTGCTCCCTGAGACGGAGGATGGCCTCCAGATTACGCTTGGGCACATGGTCCACATAGCCGTGCCAAGCCTGGTAGCAGTCGTCCATCGTAACCTCCCTGCCAATCAACTTACTTAGTTCCCTGCGGAAATCCTCTGCCGAGATACGGCCCGACTCCAGATCGCCAAAAATGCCTTTCTGCTCGAAAGCATCCAGATGCTGGCGGGCATTGGCCAAACCAATCTCTTCAAACCGCCTGACGGCTTGTTCATAACTCAAGGCCAGCACCACACCTCCCAAATCAAATGCAATATTCTTAATCTTACTCATCGTATTTCAACTTTGTGCAAAGATACTCATTTTTTCTAAATGTACAAAGGATTCCATTATTTTTTGCTTTTACACCTTTGAAGTAAAAATAACAAGGAAAAGTTTGTAACATTCGAAAAAACTTCATATATTTGCACTCGAATAATGTTTCATAAAGGATATGAGTGAAGATAAAAAGAAAAAGTCCGATGTTGTAAGCGAGCCAATGGCTGCTCCTGCTATTGACTATCATAATACGGTACTGCTTGATGATAATCTGGCAGACATTCCTCTTGGCAAATATGGATTCTACACATCCGATCCTGAAGTGTTTCAACAGAGGGTAGCCATGATTGAAGAGGCGCTTGACAAGGTGGATGCGGGGATTGATGACCCCCAGGAATGGATTCAGGTTGATGACTTCATGGCGGCCATGAGAAAGGAGCATCCGTGGTTGTAGTAAAGTGGAAAGCTTCAGCATATAGGCTTTTCAACGAGCACGTGGAGACGGCTCGCATAGAATATGGACAGAAGACTGCTGAACGATGGATCTCTGAAGCTGCAGAGATTTTCGCTCGTTTGCAGAGATTCCCAGAGTCATATACACCAGAACCGCTATTGAAAGACAAGAAGCGAAAATATAGAAGTTGTCGAATGATGGGAGGTCGTTTCAGAATGGTCTATTATTATAATCCTTCGACTAACATTGCTCGAATTGTTGACATCTGGGACACCCGCATGAATCCAGAAACCCTGATGAAGAGAATTAAATAAAAGGAACTCGCGCGCGAGTTCCTTTTTCTATTATCTGAGGCAAAAATACAATATTATTTCCAGTTGGAAATAGAAAGTGAATTCAAGTGATATTTTCAGGATGGTGTTTTATTTGTTGTTAACACATTGATTTTCATATAGCTGCAAGCCCTATTAACATGGTTTAATGGTTCTGTGTGAATTGAAGTGAATTATTAATCCCTCCAAAATTTGTTAGGAATCTCTTTTTGTCATAATTTTGTAGCGCAGTTATACCAATATGCAACAAATTATGAAAAAGAAAAGACAGTTAATGATAACACTGATAATGGCATTATTACCATTTTCCAGTGTATGTATGAATGCAGATAATTCTAGCGATTACAAAAACGAAATCATCCAAGGCATCTATTGCTTCTGAGGGTATGTTGAACTATAACTAAATAATTATGAGAAATAATTTTATATCATGTAGTATTTTCCTTTTTATACTAGGAATGGTGTTTGCATCATGTAGTAATGACAACGATGAGAAAAAGCAGGATGACCTAGAGGTTGATTTCTTTCTTATGAATGAGCAGGGAGAAAAAGCCACCACCTTCAAGAGCGGTGAAAATATAGTATTGTGTGCAGATATTAAAAATAATACATCTAAATTGATTATCTTCTTCGATGAAGCAGATTATCCAAAAAGCGTCGCATGGAATTATTTGGATAATGTCTTTGCTATTTATGAGAGCAATGGAAAACTAATAGACAAAGCATGGGATGGAATCTCGCTTTCAGAAATATTTCTACCATCAGGTGAAACCGTCCATTGGCAATGTTATTGGAAGGAACATGAGATAGACTTTCCCAATGTTCCACCATTTGTTGTAGATGAAATCAAGAGCACATTGCCCAAGGGTGATTATTATGCTTTGTTCTCACATTACCAAATTAATAGTAACAAAATATACAAAATCAATTTTAAGATCCAATAAACATGAAACAATCAATACTTATTTTAGTAATACTCGCATTCTCTATTAGTGCGTCTTATTCACAAGTGGAAACAAGGTTCTTTGAAAGAAATGCCAAGGCCTCCATTAAGCATCTCTCTTCCGCTAAAGTAGATAAATCAAAAATAATCAGTTTGCCTTCTCAGGAAATATCCATGAAATTAAGCCAATATGCAGTATTAGATAGTTTTGAGGAAGATCGCTTTGGTGTTCCTGTTGATGTATCGTACTCTCTCAATAATGGAGAATGGGTAAAAACAGATGATGGAAGAGTTTGGTCTTTAGGGTTTAAATCGAATAATGCGACATCACTAACATTCTTTTTTAGCAATCTATACTTACCAGATGGAGCAGAATTGTATATTATCAACAGCGACGAAACAATCTGCTATGGTCCAGTCACTCATGATGCCCTCACGGAGAAAGGACACTATCTTACACATATAATTCCATGCTCAGAGGCAACTATATATCTATATGAACCAACAAAAGCTTATGGCCAATCCGTTTTAGATCTTTCTAGAATCATTCATGGTAGCAATATATTTGAAAAAACACATGTTAATGCATCAACTGGAGTAAAAACTATCACATATCCACAAAGTGTAGCCTGTTATCCTCCATGGACAAATACGTCCGATGGCGTAGGCACAATAATCTTCTCTGATGGAACTTATGCAAGTGGTGCACTTCTCATGACAACAAGTTATGACTTTGAGCCATACTTGTTGTTTAACTTGAGAAGCGTACATACTTCAAGTGATTCAATTCTTACATCACTAGAAATAGCTAAAATTGTCTCAATGGCTGTAACATTTAGGGCGCGTGAAATCTCATGTGGAAGTAGTACCCAAATGACCAACTATACTTATAATGGAGTTTTTTTAAGCGCATATTGGCATGAGACAAAATTTGCATTAGTAAATATATTGCAAGATGTTAAGCAACAAAAAAACATAACATGGCTAGGATGGGATATATCAGGAAGTACTCCATCACAAGGAACATGGATTGGAAAATACGGATCTATCTATTCTGCACTTTCATATACTGTTGATGGTATATCTACTAGCGAAAACCCCTTTACTCATAAATATGAATGGAACGCTGTTGAGAGCTGGTATACTGAACACGTTACAACAAAAGGATCGCCATTATTTAATCCAAGCAAAGAAGTTATAGGTTTTCTGAGCGATAATTATTGCTATGGAGATGGATATTACCGCTATTGGTTTAGCAAATTCAGTGATTCGTGGACTGGTGGTGGGCAAAACAATAACAGATTAAGTAATCGTCTCGATCCTGGTAATAAAGGATTTACAAGTGTCAATAGTTGTCATCCACTTACTATAGAAGGACCAACTTCAGCTACAGGGTCTGCCGTTTACTATATAGATAATTTGCCCAGTGACTTTACTGTTCAATGGTCTTTCCCACAAAATCAATATTGTAATCAGCATTGTCTTTATGAGAACACACCAGCAAGTAACCAGTGCACTGTAACACCTGATAGTCAGCATAATATGACAGAGATAACCTTAAGGGCTTTTCTCTACAGAGGAAGTACATTTGTAACATGCATGGACAAGACGATTACTGTTAATTATAGTAGGCAAGATTTCGGCAATCCTATAGACAATGGTTCTGAATACTTGCAAGTTTCAAATGATAATAATAATATTTATGTTAAGATATTGGATAATAATAGCAATAACCAGTCCGTATATACTATTGAGGGATATGATGCAACTACATATTCGAAAATCTTTAGTAAAGAAACAATGAATAAGTTTTGTACTATCAATGCTACGAGTTGGAAGCCTGGCGTTTATATTATCCGTATTATTATAGACGGAAAGACGTACTCAAGAAAGTTCCTGAAAAAATAGATAATTGTCTCATGACAGATATATGATTAATTCTTCAAAGGGTGTCATCCTATAATAGGGTGGCACATCTTTAATATAGTTGTTATGCGAAGTCTTTTTAGAGCAACAAGAGCATGAGGTTATTTATCTGCCTACGGAAACTCTTCACTATTATAAAATATTAAGTGTCATTATCCCGCGACATATTGCGTCATCTATAGAACATTTTATCCTCTCTCCATTGATTATATCAAAAGATTATCGTATCTTTGTATCCGAAATATGAAAGCAACGAAAACAATCATCATCGCCATCCTTTTGACAGCAGGACTGTTGGCTGGATGCGGAGACAGTAGGACAGATCAGATGCTGTCAAGTATTGATACGCTAATAAACAACCATCCGGATTCTGCCCTCCAGATGCTCGATTCACTCAAATCAGAGAAGCCCCATTGGTCCAAAAGCCAACGTATGCGCTATGACTTGCTGCACCTGAAAGCAGAAAACAAGGCTTTTGTTCCCTTAACCTCCGATTCCGTCGCCCAAGCCCTTGTCTGCTACTACGATACATGGGGTAATGCCAACGAGCGAATGATGGCTCACTACCTTCTTGGCTGTTTATATCGCGATATGGGCGAGACACCACAAGCAACAGAAGCTTACCTCGATGCTATTGCTCAGGCTGATACTACTAGTAGGGATTGTGATTACAAGACTCTTTTCAGAATATATGCACAAATGGCAACGTTATACCATAAGCAACTTTTACTATCAGAAGAGATAGAAGCCCGTAAACAAGTCCGTCATTACGCTTTATTGGCAAAAGACACATTTAATGCCATTTTTGCCCTTGACAAATCTATTTCTGCATACATTTTGTTGAATAAGAAAGATGATGCCGAGCTCCTCCAAAAAGAAGTATTACGTCAATATATGGATAATGGCTATATACAAGAAGCCCTTTTGTCATCCACAAAGCTAATGTATATTTACTTAGATTATCCAGGAAATCTTCCAAAAGTAAAATTATTAATGGATGATTACGAAAAAAAATCGAATGATTTTAATCGAGATAATGAATTGTCTGGTTCAAAACGTCAATATTATTCTTACAAGGGACAATATTACGAAATGCTCAACAATTTGGATTCTGCAGAATTCTATTATAGAAAGGTTTATTATCCCAATACATCAAGCGTTGCCAAAAATCCAATGTACAAAGGTCTACTGAATGTTTTCACCAAACGACATCAGGCAGATTCTATTTCCAAATATGCCCAGTTATATTGTGAAGTCAATGACTCTTCGATTGCCAAGAAAGATCAAGAACTAACAGCCCAAATGGCTGCCAGTTATAACTATTACCGCTATCAGAAAGAAGCACGCGAGAATGAAACAAAAGCTAATAACACCCTAATAGCCTTGATTACCATACTGGCTCTTTTAGTCATAACCAGCATGATATTATGGAATAGGTATCAGAAAATTAAAAAGAGAAAGCAGCAAGAATTTATCGATCTCAACACGAAATATCAAAATGCCACAAATGAGTATAACAAGAATCTACGCATGCTGCAGATCCTTGACAATGCCCATCAAGGTGTAATAGCTAACATTCAGGAAGAATTAGACAGAACAAAGGATGAAAGTTCAAGATTAAGCGAATTAAACGCTGAATACGAAAGCGAAAAGACCAGATTGGAAGAAGAAAATTCAAAACTGGCAGAATCTTTGAAGACCTTGGAGCGACAGAAGGGACTACCCAACTACCTTGAACACACACAGCTGTTTATGGAAACAGAAATTGTAAGATGTCTCAAGACTTTGGAGATGATTCCACTCTCCAAGGTAACAGAGGCTAATTGGACTAAACTTACCACAGAGGTAGCCTGTTTCTTTCCCCAATTACTAAATGACTTGAACCTCTTACCTAAGATGACAAAACAGAAAATTCGCGTATGTCTATTGGTCATCCTGAAAATACAAGATAGCTGTATCGCCAACTGGTTAAATCTTAAAGCCTCTCGCATCAGCAACATCAAATCAGAGCTTAACAAGGAAATGTTCAATGATTGTTCTGCTCGTACAATATACAATAATCTGAGGCAAAAATACAATATTCTTTCCAATGGGAAGTAGAAAGTGAAGTCAAGTGAACTCTTTTTGGGCTGGCGCTTTCTTTATAGTTAACGCGCTGATTTTTATGTAGTTGTAAAAGCGAATTAACATGACTTAACTATTTCATGTGAATTGAAGTGAATTATTAAGCCCTCCAAGATTTGTTCGGTTTTTCTTTAGGTCATAATTTTGTAGAGTAGTTATACTAATATGCAACAAATTATGAAAAAGAAAAGACTGTTAATGATTGTACTGATAATGGCATTATTACCGTTTACCAGTGTATGTGTGAATGCAGAAAATCCGGGGGATATTGATCTAGAGGCTGGCTACACAGATCCCGATCATAATCAGAATGAAGACCCTAGATCTCCAATCCTTATCCCTCATGTCGGTATAGATGGTTATACCTTAACATTCTATACTCCGTGTGATGGATCTACTCTACGTTTGATTGATGAAAATAACACTGTGGTTTACGCAATAGTGATACCCGTAGGAGCAAGTACGCTCGTACTCCCTTCTTTCCTCTCAGGAAACTACCGTTTCGAAATTATCCCAGGCGCTATCTACTTTTGGGGTCATATTGAAGTATAAGGTTTATATTTAAGTTTCTAGAAGTTAAAATGATTATTATCGTATGACACTAACAGATTCTACATTCAGCGCAAACTCCACGAACATAATCACGGATACTTATACATGGAGTGGAACAGTTCACGTGGCAGCCAACGTGACACTAATTTTCCAAGGAGGAAAACTCATTGGCGGAACACTGCAAGGTAATAATACCGTCATTCAAGCTCCCTGTTCGCAGATTTTCTCTAATGTGCAGTTCACAGGAACATTTGTAGTAGAAAACTGGAATGCATGCTGGTTTGGGTGTGTAGGAGACGGCACAACAAATAATACTACAGCTCTACAGTATGCTATAAATGCCCTCTACAGCTTATCAGAACAGGCAGATACCCAGTTTATCAATAACGATACCCAAAACTTTCTTCAGTTGTATTTCCCGTATGGAAGATTCAGAATTGGAAGTCAAATAAATATACCACCCAAATGCGCTTTTCGAGGAAGTGGTGATGGTTCAAAGATTATTATTGATTATAATGGTAATGGATTCATTTTTAATAATAGTGGTACCTATACAACTAGTAATGGAGGATGTTATTTGGGCATGTTTGACCTGTCTTTTATGGGAACTCGAGTAAATCATACGAGTTGTGTACTCTTTTCGAATACTTCAAACACTCATATGGCAGACCTGCGTGTTAGTAGGTGTCGTTTTAGTAATTTCAGTAAGGTCTTCGATACTGTTAATGGTTATTGGACCCGTATGTCAGATTGTGAATTCATCCTTAATTCTATTGTGGATTTAAATCTTGGCCATCCCAACTCATGCTCAATATCTAACTGTGGTTTTCGTGACTCAGCCCCAAATTCCATTATTATTCAAGGCGAGGCTGCAGGTATTTCTGTTACTGGATGTGACTTTAGTGGGGCAACTTCATCACCGATTATTCTGAAGGGTTCAATAACAGATGCATGGATTACGGGCAATTATTTCGAGCCTACAAATGGTACTCCAGCAATAGTGCTTGGGACTGGCCTTTTCATGGACGAAATGAAGAGCCTTGTTATTAAAGGTAATTACTTGGGAGAATATTGTTATATTAAGATAGATTGCAGGTTGATGAGGTACTCTCAGATTGATGGTCAAATATATGTTAGACAAGGATACTCACAACATGCGGCATCAAGTAGTGGTAATACTGGCCATATTGGCTTTGTACCTGTAGATGATAATGGTAATGCCCAGCCGATGATGAAGACTGCATCATATCATTTTACTTCTTTGTCTGCAACTGCCCAACAGCTTATTAGGGATGTCTTTGACAGCTTTGTCGAGTCTGAAGATATGTGGGGAACAAAGATATATGTTGATCAGGCAAATTGGTCTTTATTAAGTTAAAAAGGAAATTTCTCTCTAATAATATTATATCTTAAGAAAATAAAATGTATCTTTGTAGCCGACAATTGGTATGTAGGTGCCCCACCTGTGTACTAATACGAGGCAGTAGAACAACATTTTGTTATGAAGTTTGTAATTAATCCGAATATGTAAGATGAGATATAACAATGTAATTGTGCTATTGGCTGTATCTCTGTTACTTAGCATGTTGGTAACTGAGGTTCGTGCTTACGACTTTGAGTATGAAGGCTTGTGTTATGATATCAATGCCGACGGCGAGACAGTAACACTGACGTACAGGGAGGCAGAAGGTAACGAATCGCAAGAAGGAAAGCGTTACCTCTGCAGCTACGAAGGCAATATTGTGGTTCCTGAGATGGTGACATACAAAGACAAGGTATATACAGTAATAGCTGTAGGTGACTTTGCAATGGGAAGTGTTACCTGGCATAATCTTCACATGGGGATGTCCGACTATGATCCGGTAGCCTCAGACGCCATCAAGAGCATCTCCCTCCCCTCAACCATCCGTAGTATTGGCAGGGCAGCCTTTGCCGGCTGTGCAACACTTGCTACTATAGAGCTACCAGCAGCGGTTGAGGAGTTGGGCAGTTCTGTCTTTAGGGGATGTACAGGTCTGAAGGATATTAAGTTGTCATCCAGCATCCAGACTCTTCCTGAGGGGGCTTTTATGGATTGTACGAATCTTGAGTCGCTATTGTTGCCTGAAGGCCTTAGGGATATTGGCAGACAGGCTTTCCAAGATTGTAGTTCACTTATCAGTCTGTCCATCCCAGAAGGTGTGGAGTCAATCGGATATCAGGTCTTCCAGAAGTGTGAAAGTCTCAAGTCGATAAACATCCCCGAGAAGGTGGATACTATTCAAGTTGGTCTGTTCTGGAACTGCCCGGCACTTGCGGAGATCGTTATACCTTCTGGTGTGACAACCATCATGGAATTCGCATTTGAGGGCTGTAGTTCACTACAGACACTCCTGATTCCGAAGACTGTTAGCAAAATATGCGATAATGCTTTTGGTGGCTGCGATGAGCTACAATCCGTAACGTTTGAGTCAGAATCGCTTGTTTTGCAAGGAGCATTCAGAGGCTGTCAGAAATTGGGAACCGTCAACTGGGGCGAGGGATCAATAAGGCTGGAGACAGGTGTGTTTGAAAACTGCGTTTCGCTCAAGTCGGTGGTTGTTCCTGCAGACAACGACAGACTCGATGGCACCTTCTGCGGTTGTAGTTCACTGGAGTCGGTGACACTACCAGAAGGTTTGAAAGTGATAGGCAATTACAGCTTTTACGGCACAGCCCTGACTTCACTCAAGATTCCTGAGGGTGTAACGCATCTGCTGTATGAGGCATTCAGTCATTGCGAGAATCTAAATAGCGTCTCCCTGCCTTCAACAATGCAGCTGGTAGACGTAGGCGCCTTTAGAGGATGCACAGCCTTGAACGAACTGACAATACTTGGTCTAAATGAACTGGGGGCTTGGGCTTTTGCTGATTGTAAGTCGCTGACTAGGGTAGAATTCCCCAGGGGTGCTATCTCACTGCTAAATGGCACCTCACATTTTGAAAACTGCACTTCGCTCAGTGAGGTTATTGTCAATGGTACGCTAACAGATGGTACATGGGTTTTCACAGGATGTAACCAGATATCAGACGTATGGGTGAAGCAGGATACGCCCTTCAAAATCAACGGTACTTATTTCCCTGAGTCAGTGTATTCGACAGCTACGCTCCATGTGCCATGTGGTAGTGAGGAATCTTATGAAAAAGACGATGTATGGATGAAATTCGGAAAGATACAAGGCGACATCGCCTCAGGAATAGCCACGATAAAGCACGGAAGTAATAGCTCGGAAGCTTTCCCCTACCGTCTTGATGGTGTCAAAGCGCTATCAAGAAAAGGTATCATCATTCAAGATGGCAGGAAACGCATAACGGGTCACTAATCAAAGTCAAACTTATGTATGAATCAATTTGGCAGTTTGATTACGGTTTGAAGCCTTTCTGCCAGACGGCCTTGATGCCCTCACTGAAGTCGTAGAGGATATGACGACCCTGAATGCGGCGGCCTGCTGGCAGGAAACCACAGACGTAGCGGGTGATATGGCGGCCGAGATTGAATTCCTTCGGATCGTCAACACCAACACTCTTCACATGAAGACTGAAACGACCGATGCCTGGCAGGACAACTGTCTGGCCATTGGAGAGTTTCTCCTTAAGTAGTTCCTGAAGCTCTGTTACCACGCCGACAACGGCTCCTTCCGAGAAACCGCTGTTACGACAAGCCTCTGCCGCAATTTCATCGAGTGTTACATCACCCTGACTGACTGATTTAGCAAAGTATTTTCCGTAAGAACTGCTGCTCTTGATATTGTTCTTAATGAGTTTGATATGTACTGCCATTTTTTTGTTTGTATTTTATAAAAGTGTCACTATTTTGTTTAATTTGTTGATATATAGTTTCTTAGGTTGAGTGACACTTGTTTGAAAAGTGTCACTACCTGTTTGCTACAGTAAAACAAGTTGTTTTACTTTCAAAAGTACTATCTCTACATGGTAGAAAGATGCCTTCTTACAAGGTAAAACAAGTTGTTTTACTTTTTTGTATTACCTTTCTTTCATCCTATAGGATGCTCCCTTGTTAGTCTTCTTATGCTCATAACCAAGTGCAT
>Ga0247610_10007932_pt1 | contig 10848 bp, 24 predicted proteins | sample 174DNAGHGhighgp2_FD_193483 | JGI IMG/M metagenome (GOLD analysis project Ga0247610, IMG submission 193483) | Sheep rumen microbial communities from Palmerston North, Manawatu-Wanganui, New Zealand - 1742 DNA GHGhigh gp2 | ecosystem: Host-associated > Mammals > Digestive system > Stomach > Rumen... | reverse complement strand
AGCCATAATAGTTCATCCTTTGTGTAGGCAGGCGACCATTCTCTTTTTAATCTTTTAAGTTTAGCGGCGTCAAGTACTTCAATTTCTTCATCAATTGTACCTTCTTCGCGCGCAAGCCGCCAACGTTCATTTTCATCGCTCCATGATATACCTTCATACTTATCATCTAATAGCGTATTAAGATATGCCGTTAAAGTATGCCCCCCGTGCTATTCATATAACTAAGTCCATTTATTCAAATCAAATGGAATATCGAGGTAGCGGCAAAGTCTATCAACTTCATTCAAATTATCTTGCTGTGTCATTATTTCTAAACAGGAAGTACAAATAATAGAACGGTGCCCCGGGAAATATGGGGAAGGAGAGTAGGGAAAATTATATTCAGGCTTATCAACCTTGCATCTAATACATCGGCGATTCTTTACTTCGTTTGTCATGTACAGATTGTCCTCCTTTTTCAATACGACGTAACTTTTCGCACTCTTTACAATTAGAAGAAAATCCATCTTTACGACTGCGGTTACGTACATAGAATATAGGGTCGCGAGGTAAAAGGCGGCCGCACGTATGACATTTCTTACATTGATCTGCGGGCGTATCTATTAACATACGATGTTTTTTTGCCGCGAGCGCGATTTTTTCTGGAATTTCTTTTGCTAAAATCGTACATAAATGATTTTCATTATATTTTAAACCGTACTTTAATTGAAGACTTTGAACTATATCGGCATAAGGCATTTTTTCAATCTTCTTATCCAATATGAATTCGCGCACCTCAGTTAAGTTTGCCATTGCGCGATAACGTTCAAAATCAAAAATTAGAGTACGGCCATATGTATTTAATTTTTCCTTTAAATAATCATAAAGAGCGTCGTAATTATTTATAAGTGCTTTAACATGGAGAGGATTCTCCCAATCAAATGTGTGTTCGCGCACAACCCATTTTACTTCGGTTTCTCCCCTCTCATTAATTCTTGTTTCATAATTTTCTAAGTCTTTTGAAACGGTATGTAAAAGGGCTTCATCTACGCGATGTTGCCATTCAGTTAAGGGAATCCAATAAAAGGAGTCACAGGTCCAATCGTAGAACTGAGCCTTTGGATGGTCAATAGCTTGAAAATGAAGTGTAGGTTTATAGGCGTCTTTTAGATAGTATTGGTGACGACGCAAATCTATTAAGTTGTGTTTTAATTGATATAGACGGTAGCTATCTTTTAAAATTGTTGTGTTATCGTCTGGCGGCACCTTGCCTTCATTTACGGCAATTACATGCTCCATGTGGTCTATACAATCCCACAATTCCTACATGCCTGGAATATCGGAATCACCGGGATCTATTAGGTTGCCTTGGCGATCGTACTTTGGTCGCGTAATTGTCGGCTTTTTCTTTGTGTAGGCTTGCTTTTGATGTGCCGGCTTTAATTCGGATTGGTCAGTTAGAGGGTTTTCTAAAATTTCTTCTAATGAAAGTAATTTGTCATCAGTTTTCTTAAAGGAGGAATAACGTTTATTACCATCTGTGGTTTCTCCTCTTTGAACGGCGTTTAGGCCATTTTCATCTTTTCCATATAATATATAAGACCCCATCTACTCTAATTCTAGAGCCGAGGGGTCTGTATCTAATGAATCTAGTATTTCTTTTACGGCGACAACTCTGTCGATGTCGCGGTCGATTGAATAATCTAAAGAGTATTTTTTTTTCATATAAGCACCTCGGTTCAGTGGGTTTCATAACCCTCTATGTATATATTATCATACTTTTTTGAATTTGTCAAGTGTTAGAGTTTAAAAGTTTTAAAATAAGGATTTCAAAATAAAAGATACGGTTGAAAGTGAGTACACCCCCCATGTACATTTTGGTCCCAGATTGTACATCCTGGTATTATCCCCCCGTTATCTGCTAACACTGGAAAATTTTGTATAATTTTCTGTAAAATAAAAGCGGGTAAAACCCGCTTTTATTTTCTCATTATCAAGCAAGCCCCTTCCCATATTTCAAAAACTATGCCGTTATTTTCTTCCCGGGCATTCTGTAAAGCCGCAGGACAATTTTTTTCCATGTTGTCAAGCGCTTTTATAACATGCTTAGCCGCCGCGCCAAAGTGGGAAAAACTAAGCGTTTCACCCGATAACAGATTGTAAACTGTAAACATTTTTTTCTTCCTTCCTTCCTATCAGAAGGGAAAAGGGGATTTTTCCCCTTTTCCCTTTTTCGTGTTATTCTTCATTGTATGGGCACGCTTGCAAGAAGGCTATTTTTTTCTTACTTGTTTTCCATTCTTGCAACATGACAATGGTTTGACTTGTCATATTATCCATTTTAACGTTGCTCTTGAAAAACTGATATTTTCCTTTTTCATTGTATGTTTCAAAGTATTCCATCAATTGACGCCATGTACATCTGATTCTGAAATAATCAGTTGACCATAAAATGATTGATTCGCGCTTGCTATATTCATCAACTATTTCACGCATGGAAAAATACTTGAAACTTCTTAACCAATCGCCTGCGCCTGTTTTCATTTCCTCTTGTTTTCTTCCAATGTCAGAGCGTCCCGTTTTTCTTGCGTGACATTCAGACCATTTACAAGTAAATACATGCTCATTATCATAATATCTTGTTAGTCTCTCTTCCACCTCTCCGATTTTTCCATACTTGCCATAATCAGCAGGATTATACAAGTATTCAAGAATTTGGGGGATAATAGGAAATGCTTCTTTTTCAATCAATGTTTCCGCCGTGATCCCTACATGCTCGATGAATCGACGCGCCATTTCATAATCCATTTTTTTCTGGGCCATGTACACCAGCATTTTTCGCGCCATTTCCTTGTTTAGTCTATCCATTGTCTTTCCCTCTTTTCCGCTTGCCTTGCAAGCTATTTTTTTCGTCCCTTTCGGGAACGTCTTTATTATACAAGGGAAAAAGCAAAAAATCAATAGTTTTTTTTCATTTTTTGAGACTTAATAATTTCGTAACATTTTAGCACTCGAATCAGTTGAGTGCTAACAATTATATTTTATCAAATATTATTTTATGTGATTATATATTATCAAATATAATTTTATCAAATTTTATTGTATCAAATATTATTTTATACAATTATATTTGATTCAATTATATTTTATCATATATGAGCAACCATTCAAATGTTACAATCGTAATATTTTTTTAATAATGTATAAAAATACATGTATAATCTGGCGAATATTTGACCAGATAATACTTAGATGTTAAACATCTAAACTTTTTTCGTGACAAAACGGCCAAAAAGTGCTATAATAGGCTTGTAAACGAAGGGAGGGAAGGCTAAAATGTTACAAAAGTGTTACGAATATTTATGCAATGAGTGCATAAATACTTACATGTCACATTTGGTCGCCAGATCCGCCATTGTCAAATCTGGCCACCAGATTGTACATTGTCGAAATTGGTCGAGAGTCGCCACGCCCAGCCGTGCGCCGCCTTCGCGCTATCCCGTGGCTTATATGCGCGCAGGCAGGCTGGAAAAAGCTGGACAAGCTGGAAGCTGAAAAATGGAGGTAATAACATGAAGCTGTACTATGGAGAAGATTGGGGAAGAACGCCACTCTATGACAAGGGAATCGCTTATGTTGTAAAGCATTTTTCAGGAAAAACTTTTTATGCAGAAACTTATGACAAATTGATAAAAAAATTAGGCATGAAAGTCGGAATCTTTGAAAAATATGTTTTGGTAGAGTTTGGAAAATATAATGGTAGACCAACGGTTACAATCATTGGTGAAAATTAACGCCAATATAAGTTAGATGTATAACATCTAAAAATATCTATTGACACCAACAAATATCTATGCTATAATACTCTTGAAGATAAGGAAAGGGGATTAAAACAATGATCAAGATTATGGAGCAGGTTGCCAACCTCAAAGAAACAGAAGGACTTACCATTAAGAATTATCAGAGCATTACTTATAAGTCTGGTTGGCAGGTTGCTGATCATGGCGTAGAGTGCAACAATGTACACGATGCACTTGTAGCAATCGCAAAGTATAACGGCAATTGCGGCGTATGGTTGGAAAATGGTATTTACTATATTGACCATAGTTTCCGCGTAAACACTAAAAAAGAGGCGCTAAAAATTGGAAAAGAACACAATCAAATTTCTGTTCTCAAGTGGTCTAACATGTCATTGGTTTATTGCTAAGCAATAAACCTTTTTAATTTAGATGTTAAACATCTAAAATAAACAATTGACTTTTTCTATCTCTTATGTTATACTATACACATCAAAAGAAAGGGAGTGTAAACAATGAAAAACTACTACTACATGAATAAGGAACACGGCTATCTTGTCAAAAAACAGAATCTTTTCACTGATGCTATTGAAAATGGATACGATGATATTCTTGACCCATGTTCTGTAGAGTATGAAAATTATTCTCTTCATTATTCTTTAACTAATTATGTTGTTGTGTAAGGGGTAAGAAAATGGAAATTTTACTTATATAACTGGTGGTTGTGCGATAGCACAACCTTTTTATTTTAGATGTTAAACATCTAAACTCAACTATTGCTATTTTCACATTTTTATGTTATACTTATATCATCAAAGAGGGGCAAGGCCCAGGAGGTATTGACTATGTGGTATGTTGTTGATCCGTTTGGCTTTGCTTGGAGTGATGCTCTCGAAACTTTGGAAGAAGCGCGGCAGTATCTTCAAAAATTAAGGAATGAGCCAGTCATTCTTTCGGATGGTACACAAATCGAATTCGAGATAGAAAGAAGGGACTAAAAAGTCCCTTCCTAAAACTTAGATGTTAAACATCTAAAAACAACTATTGACTTTTCTTTTATTCTATAATATAATGGTATCATCAAAGAAAGGGAGGTTGCCACCATGAAGAACACTTGGAAAAAGCACTGTGAACTTATCGCCGAATACTGTGAAGTTAAGTATGTAACCGATACCGCCATCTGGTTTTTTGAAGATGGCTTTGGCTATTGCGAAACTATTGACGGCGAAAGTTATTCTTGTCAGACTTGGGAAGAATTTTGCCTCATCACAGAATGAGGCAAAAAGATTTTAGATGTTAAACATCTAAAAAGCGCTATTGACGTTTTTCTCTTTCTGTGCTATACTATACTTGTAAAAACGAAGGAGGTAAAAAACCATGACGAAGATCACTAAGCGCGAAGCCCGGAAACTCTATGACAACGGCATCCCTGTAAAAGTTATTCCTAACCTTGCGAATCCATACCATGAGTTATGGAGGTGTTATTATGAAAAGATAGAATGTGAGCTGAATTTTGATAAGCTATGCGATTATGTACTATACTATCATGGTAACGATGGATGCGGTCGCAGGTTGGCCTATTACATCGAATAAGGGCGAAAGCCCTTATTTATTTTAGATGTTAAACATCTAAAATATGATATTGACTTCAATTCTATTTTGTGTTATACTATACACGTCGAAAGGAAAGAGAGGAGGATTGGAAATGGAAACTCCACCCGGTTAGAGCGAGCCAGCGCATGAAGTGCTTTATGCGGCGGCTACAATTACGACGAGCACTCGTCCATTTTCAGAATTGACAGACTGAAAATGTTATTGAAGTCAAGCTGGACTATATGCGCAATAGTTCAGCTTTTTTAAGTTAGATGTATAACATCTAAAACATTCTCTTGACAATTTCATTTTGAAATGATATAATTTAGTTGTAAGAAAGAAAGGAAAGGGCAATCCCAAAATGGAGGCGGCGAAAATGGCATTTGAAATCAATTTCAATTTCTTTACCAAAACTTGGAACGTGTGGAAAGTTACCCGAAATTTCGCCGGCGAAACTATTTCTGCCGAAGTTGTAAAACGTTTCAAATCTAAACGCGCCGCGCAAAATTGGGTTGCTAAACAGTAACCCAAATCCCGAAACTTAGATGTTTGACATCTAATTTTAGAATGAAATGAGAAAATAATTATTATATTTCTATAATAATATAAAATCTCATATCATGCCACGCCAAAAGTATATTTGATTGTTTCCCAGCGGCAACCAGTCCAACCAGCATCGACCTGTTCAAAAGAAATAAGCCAACCTTCTTCTTTGAGCAGTTTTTGACGATACACACGCCAAACCTTTTTCCGGGCCTTAAGATTTACTTCTTCCCACTTCATACCGATTGCCTCCCTTGTTCTTTTTACAGGTATAGTATAACATATAAAATAGAAAAAATCAATAGTGAATTTTAGATGTTAAACATCTATATTTTACTATTGTAATTTTCCCGAAAGTATGATATAATCATATCAGAAAAAAGGAAAGGGGTTGTCACCATGGAAATGAGCTATCATTGCCGCATTGAACGCGCCGACCGAGTACAGCACATCGTCAGCGAAATTGGGGTGGGCCAGATTGTAAAGGAAAAATTTGTGCGTAATTGCTACACCTGTATCACCGACACCGGTATTACTATTATCAAGACTGCGGACAGGCTAAAAGTCGTGACTATGTATGTCACTACTTTCCGCGAGCTGGTATCAGTATACGAAGGAACTAAAAAAATTCCTCCTTATCTGAAAAAGCGTGTTGATCGTAACCAAACCAGATATACAGAAAATGGAAAAACAATTTGGGCATAATGCCCAAATTCAATATTAGATGTTAAACATCTAAAATAAACTATTGACGTTTTTATTATAATATGTTATAATACAGTTACAAAAAGGAAAGGAAGTGCAACTAATGGATATGGCTCTCTTCATCGTTGTTGGTATTATTGTAATGATTGGCGTGACTGATGCTTGCGTGCGTTAAATGCACGCCTTATATTTTAGATGTATAACATCTAAAACAAGGTCTTGACCTTTTTCAAAATCCATGGTATACTATGTATGTAATCAAGGGAAGGAAAACCCACCAAACCAGAAAGGGAGAATGAATTATGAAGAACTCCACCATCAAGACTATCTATGCTATCCTGACCGGCGCGAACACTGATGAAGCGGAAAAGTTGGCTGTCATCCGCGAGCTGGAAGATGACTTTGCCAAGCAGGCTGAAAAGGCTTCTGCCAAGCTGGATACCTATGAAGCCATTCACAATGTAGTGATGGCGCACCTCGGTGACAAGCCGATGACCGTTGCGGAAATCTTTACCGCTTGCGAAAGCGAACTGCCGGACGGCACCACTAAGAACAAGGTGCAGTATGGCCTTCTGAACTACTGGAAGGATGAAGTGGTTAAGATCGAAGGCAAGCCGAACCAGTATCGGCGCAAGTAATACGAACCGCCCTTCGGGGCGGTTTTCTTTGTTTTAGAAATTAGATGTATAACATCTAATTTATAATATTGACTTTTTATTATTATTATGTTATTATATATATGAAAATTGAAGGGAGGAAGAAAAATGTACCAAGTTACTTATTGGCAAGACAACAAACTCATTCCCTATAATTATTTTTTTCAATCATTATGGGCGGCCGTATTCAAAGCGCGCGCCATCACAGAAAGCTATGGTTTCCATACTGATGTAATAAGTTCAACCACAGGCGCTATTATGGTAGAATTTGAACCAAACAGTAAAAAAGCAATATATATTGATTCTGATGTTCCGAATGATGTAAAATTGCTTGCGCTTACGCCCCTTGAATAAGGGGTTTTAATTTAGATGTTATACATCTAAATTTTAATATTGACTTTTTAAGATTTTATGATATAATAAACATGTAAAAAGAAAGGAGCGATAAAAGATGTTGAAGAAAATTCGTGGCAAGTCTTATCCCGCCGCATTTGTAGATTGGATGATTGGCGCTTACGGACGTGAAGAATTAATGCCTGACGATCATTACATTATACTTATGAGTATTTGCTATAATGCCGGTATGGCATATGGATACAAAAAAGGATATGATGAAGGTGCCGCAGACACAGAAAAACTTGCGAAGATGGATGTTATTTAATCCATCTTATACAATTTAGATGTTAAACATCTAAATCCCTTTCTTGACTTTTACACTATAATATGATAATATATACTTGTAAATTGAAAGAAAGGTGGCCACAATATGAAAATTAGATTGGCGACTATCAATGATATGAAAGAAGTTAGAACCATCGACACCAATATCCCATATATTTCCTCTTTACTCTTAATAAGCGACATTCAAGCTGGACGCCTCTACATTGGCATAGAAGCTAATAAAATTGTTTCTACTTGCGCCGCTGTTCCCGAACCTTATTATAATTATACCGCAATGAAACGGCTATACGTTGATCCAAATTATCGCGGCAAAGGATATGCTCAGCAAATGATTGAATATATCAGCAATCAATATAATGAAGAAAAAATCGGCGCGACCCCGTGGATTACTAATGGAGCAATGCGGCACACGTTAGAAAAAGAAGGTTTCATGCTTGAATATATTTTCAATGAGAAGTGGTGCTTCTATTCTAAGCAAGTCTAAGGATTTGCTTTTATATTTAGATGTTAAACATCTAATAATTATAATTGACAATTTTATTTTCTTATGTTATAATTTTATTGTAAGAACGAAAGGGAAAGGAAAATCCCAAAAACCAGAAAGGAACTAAAATGGAAAATAACAAAAATAATGCTCGCGGCGGCATCGGATTCTGCGGACTTCTGACTATTGCCTTTATTGTCCTTAAACTGTGTAATGTCATTACATGGTCATGGCTTTGGGTTCTGTCCCCGCTTTGGATTAGCTTTGCTCTCGTCGTTTTGATTCTTCTGATTACTCTGCTGTGGGCAAGCCGTTAAGGCTTCCCATTTTATTTAGATGTTTAACATCTAAATTCTTCCCTTGACTTCTCTATCATTCTATGCTATACTATACCCATCAAAGGAAAGGACGGGATGAACGATGAAAACGATTTGGTTTGATCTTGATGGGACGTTTGCCAATCTGTACGCAGTTGAAAATTGGCTTTCTATGCTTCGCGCCTATGACCCTACACCTTATGCAGAAGCTGAAGTCATGCTGAATATGAGCCTGCTCGCCCGCTATCTGAACCGCCTGCGGAAAGTTGGCTATCAAATTGGGATTATCAGCTGGCTGTCTAAGTGCCCCACGCCCGAATATGATGAAGCTGTAACTGCCGCGAAGCTGGCATGGCTGAAAAAGCATTTGCAGTCGGTAAGCTGGGACGCCATCCGCATCGTGGCCTATGGCACGCCAAAATCTTCCTTTATGGAAAGCGAGGATGATATTCTGTTTGACGATGAAGCGCCGAACCGCGAAGAGTGGAAGGGTGAAGCGTATGAACCGAACCAGATTTTGGAAGTTCTGAAAGGACTTTTGAAGGGTGAGTAATCACCCTTTATTATTTAGATGTTAAACATCTAATAATAAAACTTGAATTTCATTTTACTTTATGATATAATAATCCCGTAAGAAAGAAGAAGGAAAACTTCCTAAAACCAGAAAGGAAAAATTATGTTTGATTTTTTTTCTGACCATCCAGTAATTGGCGCCATCGTCACAATTTTAGTTGTGGTTGTACTTTTGGCAGCTTTTATCTTTATCGCCCGCAGTGCTAAAAATATTTTTTTCAGCGGTAACGAACAAGTATTTGACACTACTTGGCGTTACGAATGGGCAATCGTTCAATTGGGAAATGGCGAATTACTTGAAGGGCAAATTACCTCTTGGAAGGACTTTTCTGAATCTGATATGATTCAATTCACTATGGATGGAATTACATATTTGACACATTCTTCCAATGTTATTCTGTGTACTAAATGCCCGTGAGCGGTTTAACCGCTCTTTTTGATTTAGATGTTAAACATCTAAATTCTCAGCCTTGACATTTCACCATCTTCATGATATACTATCTCCATAGGTGAAGGAAAACACCCCAAACCAGAAAGGCACTTATATGGCTTATATTGTATTTGATACTGAAACGACCTCTCTTGACAAGCCCTTCTGCTATGACGTAGGATATTCAATTTTTAATGATGAAATTAATACTCCTATTGTGCGCCGTCATTTCATCGTGGAGCAGGTATGGCATAACTTACCTCTGTTTGAAAGTGCTTACTACAAAGAAAAGCGCCCTTTATATATTGGCCTGATGCGGTCTAAAAAAGCCATCATGGACAAATGGGGCTATATCATGCGAGCAATGCGTCGTGATATTATCCAATATAAAGTGACTGATGCCTACGCCTATAACAGTGACTTTGATGACAAAGTTTTCACTTTTAATTGTGACTGGTTCAAATGTAATAATCCTTTGGAAGATATTCCTATTCATGACATTTGGGGCTATGCTTCCGAATTTATCACAAGCACACAAGCATATAAAGACTTCTGTGAAGAACGTCAGTATTTTACAGATAGCGGAAACTATAAAGCAAGTGCCGAAATTGTATATAGATACCTTACAAAAAATAATGACTTTGAAGAAGCACATATGGGCGCGTATGATGTAGATATTGAAAGTAAAATTTTGAATGCCTGTATTGGCGCGGGAGCAGAATATGGTAAAGATTATAAAGTTGTAAAAATTTTACAACGTCCGCGCCTTACGCCTTACACCGTGAAAGTCAACGGTGAAATTATTCATCAGGGTGAATATATAAAGAAATATGTGCGTGATGGGTTGTATAGCTTTACTGAATCGGGGCAGTAATGCCCCTTTACATTTTAGATGTTAAACATCTAAACCCAATGCTTGACCTTTTCTTAGAGTTATGCTATACTATAATTGTTCCAAGGGAGAGAGGAAAGCGGTTGGCAAGCAAGAACTCCTCCCGTGCCCTCCATATCCCGAAAGGGACTGAGAAGTGAGTATGAAAGCCAACACCCGCACGAGAGGGCACAGGAACTTGTAACAAAAACTTAACAA
>Ga0247610_10007931_pt1 | contig 10848 bp, 8 predicted proteins | sample 174DNAGHGhighgp2_FD_193483 | JGI IMG/M metagenome (GOLD analysis project Ga0247610, IMG submission 193483) | Sheep rumen microbial communities from Palmerston North, Manawatu-Wanganui, New Zealand - 1742 DNA GHGhigh gp2 | ecosystem: Host-associated > Mammals > Digestive system > Stomach > Rumen ... | reverse complement strand
ATGAGTAAGGTTTTAGAACAGCTTCTCGCTTTTCATTCATCGCCAGCTATTTGTGGTATAAAGGCATCAAATTTAATTAATATTAAATATTCTGATTCTATCTATTTAGAAATAGAAGAATTGAATAAGAAGTATCCAAGGCTATGCTTCTATATTCTAAAGCGTAATAAGGATAATGTATTAGTTTTAGTTTATAGAAAAAAAGTATTAGAAAAGAAATTAAATGAGGATGATAACAAGTCATTTTTATTAGATCAAGGATATGATGTATCTAGTGTTGATTCTATGCTTTTATGCTTAAAGGAAAGAATGGAAAATGATGATTTTCCTCATGAAATTGGCGTGTTCTTAGGATATGACCTATCTGATATAAAGGCATTTATTAAGGGGAATGCTTGTTTATATGTTGGATATTGGAAGGTATATTCAAAGGTAGATGAAAAGATTGAATTATTTAATAAATATACTAAATGTAGAGAAATTGTTAATAAGATGATTGATAAAGGATATCCTATTGAAAATTTTATGAGATAGAGGGGTTTATATGGAAAAGATTGTAGTTTATTGGAGTGGAACAGGAAATACAGCTGAAATAGCTAATAAAATAGCTTCTGATTTAGGATGCGAGGCTTATAGCGTATCTGATATTAGTGCTGATGATGTTTTAAAGAAGGATTTAATTATTTTTGGATGTCCTGCGATGGGAGCTGAGGAATTAGAGGAGGATGAATTTAGACCTTTCTATGAATCAGTTATGGCAGGAATTAAAAATAAGAAGGTTGCATTATTTGGCTCTTATGGCTGGGGTGATGGAGAATGGATGAGAAATTGGGAGAGTGAGGTTTCATCTAATTTAATTACATCTGGCTTAATAGTTAATGGCGGTGCATCTGATATTGATGATGGAATGTATCAGGATTTTATAGATGCATTAAATAAGTAATTAAATTAAGCAGGTGTATGCCTGCTTTTTGTCGTTTAGGGGAGAGATTATATGTTTATTGAGATTGATGATATTAAAAAATCATATGGAGCTGGTGAAAACAAGTTCCAGGTTTTAAAGGGAATTTCCTTTAAGGTTAATAAGGGAGAAATGGTTGTTTTACTTGGACCTTCAGGTTCTGGTAAATCAACCCTATTAAATATTATTGGAGGTATTGATACATTAGATAGTGGTAGAGTTGGTATTGATGGTGAATATATTGAAAATATGAGTGAGAAGGAAAGAATTGCATATAGAAGAAAGAATTTAGGATATATATTCCAAAGCTATAATTTAATACCTAATTTAACAGTTAGAGAAAATATTGAGGTTGGTGAATATTTATCTAAAAACCATTTAGATATCGATGAATTAATTGATGTCTTAGGATTAAAGAAGCACCAGGATAAAATACCTAATCAGCTATCTGGTGGACAGCAGCAAAGAACATCTATTGGTCGTGCTATTATAAAAAATCCTAATTTATTATTATGTGATGAGCCTACAGGCGCCTTAGATAGTGATACATCTAAGCAAATATTAGAATTAATTGAAAAGGTTAAAAATAAATATAATACTTCAATTATTATGGTTACTCATAATGAAAACATTGCTAAAATGGCTGATGTAATTATCAGATTAAAGGATGGTGTTATTATCTCTAATGAGATTAATAATAACAAGGTAGAGGCAAGTGAGCTAGAACTATGAGAAATCCATTATTTAAGCGTCTTAAAAGAGAATTTAAACACGATATTGTTAAATATATTATAATGTTTTTATTTTTGATGCTACCAATAGCATTATGTGCAGGATATATGATTGGTAATGATTCAATGATAAGAACATATAATGAGGCTATTGATAAATATAATTTAGAGGATGGCCATTTTAGTTTGGCTAGTGAATTAGATAATAATACTAAATCAAAAATAGAAGAAAGTGAAAATATTACTATTTATAATCTAAATTATAAGGATGAGATAGCTATTAATTCTCATACTATAAGATTATATAAATTAAGTGATAGAAGCATTATTAATAAGGTATGCTTACATGAAGGAAGACTTCCTAATAGCTCAAATGAAATAGTATTAGATAGATTATATTTAGATAATAATAAATTAAATATTAATGACAAAATTAAAATTAATAATAATGAATTTATTATAGTTGGATCTATATCATTATTTGATTATTCAGCATTATTTAAAAATAATACTGATTCAATGTTTGACGCAAATAAATTTAGTATTTCGCTTGTTACAGATGATGGCTATAATTCATTTTCAAATGATAATGTAGTTTATAATTATGCTTATTTATTACCTAAAAGATTAAATGAAAATGAGGCTCATGATAAGACAATAGAATTAAATAAAAATATTTATAGAATCACATTAGAAAATGGAATTACATTTAATAGCCTATTAGCTAAGGAGGATAATCAAGCAATCCAATTTACAATCTCTGATTTAGAGGGAGATTTAACAATGATGCTTATTTTTGGAGCAATTATTGTTTTTGGATTAGCATTCGTATTTGCTTTATCTATTAAAAGCCAAATCGAAAAGGAAGCTAAAAGCATTGGTACTCTAAAGGCTATGGGATATAAGAATAGAGAATTATTAATTCAATATTTAGTATTACCTACTTTAATTACATTATTAGCTGGTATATTTGGTAATTTATTAGCTTATACATGGTTAAAGGAATATATTGTTAAATTATATTACCATTCATATTCATTGCCATTATATGAGACTTTCTATAATCCTAAGGCTTTATTATATACAACTATATTACCGATATTGATGGTTTTAGTTATCAATATTTTAGTAATATTAAGGGTTTTATTTATTCCTAGCTTAAATTTATTGAGAAATCAATTAAAGCTAAAGAAGAATAAGAAGGTAATGAAGCTAAGTCATAAATTTAAGCTTATTCCTAAATTTCAAATTAGAGTTATATTACAAAATAAGGGTACATATATAGCGTTATTCTTTGGTACATTGCTCGCAACAATTATTTTGTTATTTGGTATTATGATGAACCCGCTTTTAGATCATTATAAGGAGCTTGTTCTAGAATCACAAATAGCGCCATATCAAACCATTTTAAAGGCTGATATTGATGGCTTAGATGGTGAAAAGCTATATGTTAAAACGCTAGATTATGAAAATGACGAAATAATGATATTTGGCTTAGATAAATATTCTGATGATTCTAAATATTTATCTAATTTAAAAATAGAAGAAAACAAGGTAGTTTTATCAAGTGGTCTTGCTAGCAAATATGGATTAAAGAAGGATAAGAAAATAGAATTAAGTGAGAAATATTCTGATTCAAAATATGAACTTTCGATTAGTGATATTTATGAAACTACAGGAAGCCTAGTTATATTTATGGATATTGATTTATTTGAAAATACTTTTGTTGAAGGATATTTAGCTTCTTATTTTTCAGATAATAAATTAAATGTTAGTGATGATTTAATTTATAAAACAATTACATATGATGATTTAGTTTTAGTTAGTAATCAGCTAGCTGATTCTATGGGAAGAGTATTTTTCTTATTTGTTGCTATTTCAGTAATATTATTCATATTATTAATATTCCTATTAGCTAAGATAGTTATTGAGAAGAATCAAACTCAAATATCTATGCTTAAGATAATTGGCTATAAGACTAAGGATATTAATATGATATATAATGTAGCAACAGGAATTGTTACATTAATATCTTTAGTAATATCTACATTTATAGCTCAATTCTTTATTAAGCTAGCTTGGGATATTGTTTTAAAAAATAAAATGAAGGGCTGGTTAGATTTCTATGTTGCCCCATATTTATATTTAGAAATATTAGGAATAGGTATTATTTCATTCTTAATTGTTTATTTAATTGAATCATATAAGATTTCAAAGATTAATTTAGCATTTGCTTTAAAGGATGACACATTATAAAAATATGCGTAGATGATATTAGTATTGTCTACGCTTTTTTCTGTAATTGGTGGTAATTGGTGGTAAGAGGTGGTAGACGGTGGTAATTAGTGGTAGAGAGTTGCAAGAGGTGGTAATGAGTGGTATAATTACTATACAAGGATGTGATTGATTATGAAGAAATTGCCTATTGGAGTGGAAAATTATATTGATGTTATACAAGAATGCTATTATGTTGATAAGACATTAATCATTAAGGATATATTATTATCTCCATCAACTTCTGTTATTTTATTTACTAGACCAAGAAGATTTGGTAAATCATTAACATTATCAATGATTAAAACTTTTTTTGATAAGAAAATAAATAATATTGATTATTTTAAGAATACTAATATTTATAATGATAAAGATGTTCTTAAGCATTTTGGTCAATATGATATCATATATCTTAATATGAAAGATATCTATGCAGATAATTCGAATAATATGATTATAAAAACTAAGCAAATAATCATGGATCAAATTAACGAATATGAATGGATTAATGAATTTCTAGATGACTATGGTAAGGAAGAATATAAAAATATTAAAGAAAGCATTGATAGTGATGTATTATTTACTTCTAGTATAAAGAAATTATGTAAATTAATTAAATTAGCAACAAATAAAAGGCCAATTCTGTTAATTGATGAATATGATTCACCTATTCAAACATCTTTTGAAAAAGGATATTATGATGAAATTTTTGATTTCTATAAAGCTTTTTATAGTGAGACTTTAAAAGGTAATAATGATATCTTTTTATCTATTATTACTGGTATTTCAAGAACAGGTAAATTATCATTATTTTCTGGGTTGAATAATTTAGTTGATGTGAATTTATTAAATAATAATTACAGCAAATATTTTGGTTTTACAAAAGAAGAAGTTCATGAATTATTGAGAGAATATAAATTAGATCATAAATTTGACGAAGTTAACGAATGGTATGGCGGATACAACATTGGAAAAGATGTTATATTTAATCCGTGGTCAGTCTTAAATTACATTCAAAATGGTGCAGAAATTGATACATATTGGTCAAAAACTACTTCAACTGAAATTTTTGTTCCTGCAATTAATGATGGATTTGATATTTGTGAAAATATTGAAAAAATCATTAATGATGAAAAAGTAATTATAAATGTTTCTAATTCTACTGATTATAGTCAAGTAAATAAAAATTTTGATTCCTTTGGTTCGTTTTTATTATCAACTGGCTATGTAACAATAGATAATAAAATAGATATTAATATCTATTCAATTAAAAGTGTAAATAAAGAAACTTATTATTCTATTGTTAATGAAATAAAAGCAAAATTAATAAGAAATGAGTCAAAATTAATTGGTTATGAAATAAAAGAAGCTTTGATTAACGGCGATAGTGAAGCTTTTAAAGATAATATTGAAAAGTATTTATTATCCTCATTTTCATATTTTGATTTTGAGAGTGAAAAAAATTATCAAATATTACTTTTAACTTTATTATCATTACTATTTGATGAATGTTATGTTGAATCTGAAATCCCTTCAGGAACTGGTAGATGCGATATCATATTAAGACCAAAAACAAAATCTAGCTTTGGTGCTATTATTGAAGTTAAATATTTGAAATCTAAAACATCGGCTGCTAGATTAAATGAAAGCTCTAAAAAAGCATTAAAGCAAATCTTAGATCATAAATATTATCAAAAGATTATTAATACACCTGCGGATAAGATATATGCTTATGGAATTAGCTTCTATAAAAATAGTGTTGCAACATCTATAAAAGAAATTAAATAATTATTTAACGAAAAGAAGTAGTATTTTATCTAATATAAATAAAATTTTTAAAATAATTATTAATTTAATAATTGGGTCCCTCGTATAGCCCAAACATACTTTAATCCTCTAATAAGCCTTTGAGTAATACTAATGCCATATTTATATGGATTGATATAATATAATTCTTATACTTATTGTTGATAAAAATGTAATAAAACGCAATTAAAAGCCTAAAAATTTGCGTATGTTAAATAAAATGCACCTAAAATGACATATTTTTCATAACAAACGCAATTTTTTGTTGCGTTTGTTATTTATTAGGATACAGAACACAAAACTAAGCTTGAACTCTATAATCATTTTTTTGATGCTTCCAAAAAAAATTATAGATATTTTTATGCTAAGTTTATTGAACCTCTAATCGACAAAGGAATGTTAGAGTTTCTTTACCCTGACAAACCTAAATCAAAATTTCAAAAGAACAAAACCTCTGAAAAAGGTATCGAATTACTATTTGAGCATTAATAAAAAAATATAAAAAATCAAAAATATTTTTTGAAAATGTAGTAAAAAACTACAAAAATCAAAAAAATATTGTAAAATAACATAAAAAATTATAAAATAGTTGTACGAGGTAATTATTATGAATTTAGGAATAAGATTGTTGAGTGTAAAAATTAATAATATCAAAAACGTCAAGAATGGCTATATTGAATTTGAATCAAAAAAGCAAGTTGAAAAGGGATTATTTGATTTAAAAACATCTGATATTGTTGGAATATATGGTCCTAATGGTAGTTCTAAGACGGCAATGGTTAATGCCTTTGGTATATTAAAAAGTATTATAATAAGCCAAGACAATGTTAATAATGCTTCTAAAATAAATCATTTTGATGAAAAAGAAGTATATGATTTAATTAACAAAAATGAAAATGAAGCAACCATTGAAGTAACATATTTAGTAAATCAAAAAGAAAAAAGAATGTGCATTTATGAAATAGTTATTGGCAAGAATGAACAGAGTAAAATTGCATTTATAAAAAGTGAAAAATTATCTTATAGAATATATTCAAATGAAAATTCTAAATGGATGACTAAAGTAAAATTAGTAGAAGTTGATTTTTCTAACGAAAATTTATCTGATTTTATATCACCTAGCACTTTTATTTCGGCACTTAAACGTTCAGATAAAAATATCCCTAATGTTTTACAGAGACTTGTTGGTTCAACTAGTTCAAACAATAATAGTTTTGTTTTTTCTGATACATTTATTAATATTTTAGAAAGTAATAACGATTATAGATCATCAGCAAATGCATTAAAAACATTAAAGATTTATTCGATTCACAATATGCATGTATATGATAATAAAGATATCAGTCAAATTGCTGCAATCGATGCAATTCCATTTTTCTATAGAAGCGAAGCTAAAAATCAAATTAATACTTTTATTGGAAAATTTAATATATTTGGTGAAAGTATATTAGATATTAATATAAAGTCTATCATTATCGATTACTTTAAAGAAATTGATATTGTTATAAATAAAATTATCCCAAATATGCATGTAGAAATTGTTGACTTAGGAAATACCACTCTTGAAAACGGAATGGAAGGATTTAAATGTGAGGTTGTTTCTGTTAGAAATGATTTGAAAATACCACTAAGATTGGAATCAGATGGTATCAAAAAGATAATTTCTTTAATTTCATCAATGGTTGATGTATTTAATAATAAATCATCTATTTTAGTAGTAGATGAATTTGACTCAGGCATTTTCGAATATTTGCTTGGTGAATTATTAAAGGGATTCAAGGATGAAGCAAAAGGACAATTCTTATTTACTTCACATAATCTAAGAGCTTTAGAAGTAATAAGAGATTCTATTGTGTTCTCATCATTGGATGAAAATGATCGATATATATCATATCCTAGAATTAGTAAAACTGAAAATTTACGTAATCAATATCTTAAGAAGCTTTTTTTAGATAGTGACAACAAATATGCTGAACCAATTGACCTATATGATATTTATAGAGCATTTATTAAGGCGGGTGAATTAATCCGTCATGAATAAATTTTTACTTATAATTTGTGAAGGTACATCTGATAGAGTAACCTTATATTTACCGACAAAAAATTTTATAAATAAGAAAAATATAACAATTAAACCTGAGATAACACATGGAGATATTGCGCTAAAAGAAGATGCAACAAAAGAATCATGTCAAAAGATGTTAAAAGATTTAATTGATTCTTATAAAAAGAATTATACTTTAAATGCATCAGATTTTTTTGGTGTAGTACATATAATTGATACCGATGGTGCTTTTTCTCCTAATGATATTTATGTTCTAACACAAAAGGGATATTATTTTGATGAGCAGAATGGGCTTATTTATACTGAAGATATTGATTTATCTAAAGCTATAAATTCACAAAAAAGAGAAATATATGAATATTTACTATCGTTAAAACAAATTTCAAATGTTGATTATAAAGTTTTGTTTTTCTCTAGAAACCTAGAACATGCACTTTATAATAAAGTTGGATGCTCTGATAAAGAAAAAGAAACTTTATCAGATGCATTTGAAGATCAATATAAAGATGATGCAGATGGATTCTATAAACAAATGAATGACATACTTTTCAATGTTCCCAATAATTATGACGATAGTTGGAATTATATTATGACTGGTTCAAATTCAATTTATAGAGGTAGTAATTTTATAATTCTTTTAGATTTACTTAATAATTATAAAAAATAAAACTGTATAGTTATCATCATTTTATGATAATGATGAAATAGAAAAGGATAAGCAAAGAAGTGGTAAAAGAATAAAAAGAGGATTATATAAAAGAAAAGACAGCACAATAATCAATGCTGATATAAATGCCGTCTTAAATATAATTAAAAAATATAATATAGTACTACTTCCTTTTGCCTTATTATTTATATTCGTTAAATAAATCTTTGAATGCCTTCATAGAATTAATAATTGTTTTACTAGATACGCAATATGCTAATCTAACATAGCCCTTTACACCAAAATTATCTGATGGAACAATAATGATATTGTGCTTTTTAGCCTTTTCCATAAATTGGTATGCATCTGGTTCTAAAGCCTTCATAAATAAGTAGAAGGCGCCCTCAGGCTTTACGCATTCATAGCCGATTTCTGTTAATCCATTATAGATTAAATCTCTATTTTTCTTATATTCATTCATATCAGATGTCTTATCTGCGCATAATTCTATTGCATGCTGCATTAATGATGGTGCACATACATATCCATATGCTCTACCTGCACCTAAGCATGCAAGGAATAGATTCTTTGAATCAGCAGCTTTATTAGGTACTAATACATAGCCAATTCTTTCTCCTGGTAATGATAAGCTCTTTGAATATGAATAGCATACGATTGTATCATCATATAGATTTGGAATATGAGCAATTTTAATGCCATCAAATACGATTTCTCTATATGGCTCATCACAGATAATATAAATTGGATGATTATATAATACTTCCTTATTTCTTAATAATTCAGCTAACTTCTTTAATGATTCCTCACTATAAACAACTCCTGATGGATTGTTTGGTGAATTTACAATAATAGCCTTTGTATTTTTATTTATTTCCTTTTCTAATTCACTAAAATTAATTCCAAATGATTCCATATCTGGCTTTACAACCTTAAATGTCGCACCTGCGCCTTCAGCGAATACCTTGTATTCTGTAAAATAAGGAGCTAATGCTAAAACCTCATCATTTTTAGATTCGACTAAAGCTCTTAATGCGATACATAATGATGCGGCAGCACCACAAGTCATATAAATATTATTGATATCGTATGATGTATTAAATCTATTATTTAAATCATCTACGATTTTTTGCCTTGTATTATTATCTCCTGGGGCAGAAGTATAGCCATGTGTATATATATCATTACCATCATTAATAATTTTAATTAATGCTTTATTTAATTCTGGGTTAGGCTTAACTGATGGATTTCCTAATGAAAAATCATATACATTATCCTCACCGATTTCTGCTTTTCTTTGCTTAGAAAATTCAAATAATTCTCTTATGATAGATCTATTTGAACCTAAATTTAACATTTCCTTGTTCATAAATAACCTCCACTTAAAACAACTATAATAATACTATAAATTCTAAAAATTATCAAATAATTATAATATTATTTGAAGGTTTCAAAATAAATCTAGTCAAAAAATCAAAATAAGTGTAGAACATTTGCATATATGACAAAAACATCTATTTTTATTTATAAAAATTTGATATACTAAATGTATGTGAGTTTTCATCATAAAGAGGTTTTATTATGTATAGCTTAGAATACTTAAAGGAATTTTTCAAAAATGATATATTCGCAACTAAAATGCTAGGAGCTAATATTTTAGAGGCTTCAAATGATTATGCTAAATGTGAATTTTTAGTTAATGAGAACCATAAAAATGCTAAGGGCATTGTTATGGGTGGTGCTATATTCACATTAGCAGATTTTACATTTGCGGTTGCGACTAATCAGCATGAGGAATACTATACAGTATCTACAAATGCAAATATAAGCTATTTTAGACCTGGCGCTGGGCTTAAGCTTATTGCAGAAGCAAATAAGATTAAGGATGGCAGAAGCATATGCTTCTATGAGGTTTCAGTTTTTGATGAAAATGAGGCATTAATTGCAAAGGTTAGTATCACTGGTACTCATGTAAAAAAGAATTAATGCAAAAATTTTAAAAAGGGGACGTAATCATTTTCGATTACTAGTGAAGTATTATGAAGAAGTTGTTAATTGGTAATGCTGCTGTAGCTAGAGGTGCTTATGAGGCAGGAGTGAGCGTTGTTTCATCATATCCTGGTACACCATCAACAGAAATAACTGAATCTATGGTTGAATACATGGATGTTAATGTTGAATGGGCTCCTAATGAAAAGGTAGCAGCAGAGGTTTCTATTGGAGCATCTATGGCAGGTGCTAGAAGTATGTCTTGTATGAAGCATGTAGGCTTAAATGTTATGGCAGACCCATTATTTACTGTATCTTATATTGGAGTAAATGGTGGTTTAGTTTTCTGCGTAGCAGA
>Ga0247610_10007930_pt1 | contig 10848 bp, 10 predicted proteins | sample 174DNAGHGhighgp2_FD_193483 | JGI IMG/M metagenome (GOLD analysis project Ga0247610, IMG submission 193483) | Sheep rumen microbial communities from Palmerston North, Manawatu-Wanganui, New Zealand - 1742 DNA GHGhigh gp2 | ecosystem: Host-associated > Mammals > Digestive system > Stomach > Rumen... | reverse complement strand
ATATGTGCCGCAACAAACTGCCGATGGATCGTCGCTATGCCGGTGCACAGCCGTATAAGATCGTTGATCCGACCAAAGAGCCGCACATCATCTATCCTATCCCGAATAACGAATGGACCGTTAGTGGAATCCAGCAGAATCCGGGATATTAAATGCGTGTTAAAAGTTGAAAGTTGAGAGTTGAAAGAAGTAATAAAGTTTAAAGACGAAAGTTTTATACTATAAACTTCAAACCAGACGACTTCTATAAACTTTTAACTTTCAACTATAAACTATAAAAAGAATCCAATCAACATTATTTATTAACCATTTAAAAACACAAAAAATTATGAAAGCAAACAAATTTTTTGCTGTAGCGCTTGCAGCGCTGACATTGGGCTTTGTTGCATGTAAGCCGACTGAACCTGAGCAGAAACTGGTGATTACTCCGGCAGAAGCAGAAGTTGCTGTTGCAGCTACCGTTCAGTTGAGTGCGAACATGGAGGTTACTTGGTCAACCAGCGATGTTAACATTGCGTCTGTTAATGACAATGGTGTAGTAACCGGTGTTTCAAAAGGCGAAGCTACTATTACAGCAAAGGCTGTTAAGAACAACTCGATTGCTACTTGCAAAGTTGTCGTTAAAGAAGGTGGCGTAAATCCTGGTGGTAACGTTCCTGAGATCAACGTAACCGATGGTTCGTTGGCAGACTGGGAGGCACTTCCGAAGGACAAAGTCGTTTCTTACGCATGCCCGGAAGGTGCAGCTATGCTTGGCTTGAAGGGTGTAGCAGTTTATGCTACTGAGATGTACATCAGCATTCTCGTTGAGCCGAACATGGAGGACATTACCGACCTCGAGTGGGTTCCGTTCCACGTTTACCTGGACATCGATAACAGCGATGCTACCGGTGGTTACGGTGACGAGTTCACAGATGCTAACACAGATATCCTCTGTGAGAGCGCAATCTTCGCTAGCGGAGAGCCGTACGCATACAATCCTGCTGTGTTCAAATGGTGGGGTGAAGTTGGTGCTTCCGGTTGGGAATGGACAGAACCGGGCGTAGAGGGTACTCCAGAGAACTTCTGGGGCGCTATCATCGGTGAAGGTCAACTTCCTGTTGGTAACAGCGAGTACGTAGATGGTAAGTTCGAGATCCAACTCCTCCGTGAGTTGCTCGGTACTGTTCATCCGATGAGCGAGGTAGAGTTCGGTATCGGTTTCGATATCCAACAAAACTGGAGTTCTGTAGGTATTCTGCCGATCGGCGAGGATACCGAGGAGAATCCTGGTGGCCACGTAGCTAAACTGAAAGTTAAAATTAACAAATAATTTCCGGAATTAGTTAATCTTAACCAACAACACAATTAAGCTTAATCAATGTTGATTGAAGGTGCCGGTGTGGTGGCACACCGCCCCACATCGGTACCGTTTTTTATAATTATTAATAGCTGCTTATGCTATGAAAAAGATATTCATTATTCATTATTCTTTAATCATTGCAATGCTGCTTGCAGCTTGTAATACTCCCGAACCTGAACCGAAAGGCACCACAATCCAGTTCACCGAGACGGATGAGATATTCCCGAATCCCGAACGTGGTTTGTTTGTGCAGATTTATTATACTTCTGCGGACCTCAATTCGCATGCGAACGCGACTGTTATCGACCGAAACCGCGAGTCTGCAGCAAAACTAACCTTGTATCTCCACTCCTATTATCTGACCGATTATATGGAGTCGGATATCCCCCAAGAGTTCCTCGATCGCTTGGAAACCAATATGAACGCCCTGCGCGAAGGCGGTGCGAAAGCTGTGCTTCGTTTCTCCTATAAAAGCAGTATGGATCAGTCGGCAAGGCCGTGGAATGCCAGCCCCGAATGGATCCACAAACACATTGATCAGATCGCTCCTTATCTGCAGAAACATGCGGATGTCATCTATTGCGTACAATGCGGATGGCTCGGTTCATGGGGCGAATGGTACTACACCGATAACGGATATAAGCAAAACCCCACCAAGGATTCGGATTTCGAAATGCGCTGGGAGGTCTTGGAGCACATGTTACGTGCGGTTCCTGAGTCCCGCCAGGTGGCACTCCGTATTCCGGCATATAAGATGCGTTGGTTGAAGATGCGTGGTGACTCGTTGTCCTCTCCGCTGACAGCGGCAGAGGCGCATAATGGCACCTATAAAGCCCGTATTTGCGGACATAACGACTGCTTCGTTTCCTCTTCTAACGATGTGGGAACCTATTTGGGCGGCAATAAGGATCGCGATTTCTGGTCGGAAGATACCAAATACAGCATCATGGGTGGTGAGACTTGTGAGAAGAAGATGCCGTACTCCGGCGGAGCATACGCCCTCAAGGAGATGGCGAAATTCCACTGGTCGTACCTCAATCGGGACTACCGTGAGACCGTCACCAGTATGTGGAGGCAGGACGGCACGATGGATTCGATCCTCACGCGCCTTGGTTATCGCTTGGCGTTGGAGAAAGTGATTTTGACCTCCAAACCGAAAGTGGGAGGTTCCTTTGAGGCGCACTGCGTCATGAACAACCGTGGTTTTGCGGCGCCGATGAACGCGCGCGATGTGGAGTTGGTGTTCGTCAATGCCGGCAACCCAAGCGAGAAACATATCTTCAAACAAGATGTGGATCCGCGTTTCTGGATGCCGGGTGAGACCAGTAAGTTCACACTCTCTTGCGTGCTGAAGGATCTGTCGGCAGGCGAGTACAAACTCTACCTCAACCTGCCGGATCCCTATCCTTCCTTGCATAATGATCCGCGTTTCTCCATCCGTCTCGCGAACGAGAATGTATGGGAAGCAGAGACGGGATATAACTATATTGCAAATATCAGCGTGGAATAGAGAACCCCTCCCTAACCCTCCCCACAAGGGAGGGGATTAAAGTCGGAAAAAAGACCGTTTCTTTCAAAGATGAAAGCATCGTATGAAAAAAATAGCAGTTATATTGTACATTGTACTTTGTCCCTTTGTACTTTCCGCACAATCCTGGTGGGGTGCATCGGTAGGACTCGGTCATGAGCAGCCTTATACCAACTTGCCTGCGTTTGACCTCTCCACGCAAGATGCGAATAACCAATTGGTGCCGCTTTTCCTTTCTTCGGAAGGCGAGTACATGTGGTCGGACGGGGCGTTCGCTTTTTCCGCCAATCTTGGCGAAATAGAGACTTCCGTTCCCATGCAGCGCGTCAAAGCCGGCACGACCTTGCGCGAAGCGTATTTGGCGGCGCAGGCGAAGTATTTCCCCTCGAACGGACAATTGCCCGACACGCTCTTTTTTACCATGCCGCAATACAACACCTGGATTGAGTTGATGTACAACCAGAACCAGGCGGATATACTTCGTTACGCTCACGCTGTCATCGACAACGGTTTCCCTGCCGGCGTGCTCATGATTGATGATAACTGGCAGCGGTACTATGGTAATTTTGAGTTCAAGGCAGAGCGTTTCCCGGATCCTAAAGGGATGATAGACGAACTCCACGCGTTAGGATTCAAAGTGATGGTGTGGATCTGTCCGTTTGTGAGTCCCGATTCGCCGGAGTTCCGCTATCTGGAATCCAAAGGCTATCTTCTCCAAAACCCGGATGGCGGGACGGCTGTCCTCAATTGGTGGAATGGTTATTCCGCTTGTTATGACCTCACCAACCCCGAGGCGGCGGAGTATTTCGTACAAGTACTCAAACAGGCACAAGAGAATTACGGCATAGACGGCTTCAAGTTCGATGCCGGCGATAATAACTGCTACGCTTCGACCGCTATCAAGGCGTTCGATCCGGATGCAACGACTGTCGATCATACGACCTCGTGGGCGAAGATCGGTCTCTCTTTCCCGTTCAATGAGTACCGTGCTTGTTGGAAGATGGGCGGTCAACCTCTGGTTCAGCGTCTGGGTGACAAAGACTATAGTTGGGATGCCGTTCGCCAACTGATTCCTCAGATGTGTGTCGCGGGTTTGTTAGGTTATGCGTACGCGTGTCCGGACATGATTGGTGGTGGACAATGGGCGGCTTTCCTCAATATCCGTGACGATGAGTTTGACCAAGCCCTGATCGTCCGCTCGGCGCAGGTTCATGCCCTTATGCCGATGATGCAGTTCTCCGTAGCTCCATGGCGCATCCTGAATAAAGAAAACCTCGCCATCGTGCAACGCATGGCAAAGCTCCACGCGGATTTTGCGCCCTATATCATGCACTATGCCCACCAAGCTTCGCAAACAGGCGAACCCATCGTGCGGTGCATGGAATATCAATTTCCGCATCAGGGATTTGAGAACTGCAAAGACCAGTTCATGCTCGGCGATAAGTACCTCGTAGCGCCGGTGGTGGATAATCGTCTTGAACGCGAAGTACGTTTGCCCAAGGGCACCTGGCGCGACGACCAAGGCAAACGCTACCGCGGCGGCAAAACCTATCGCATTGATGTACCGCTCTCACGTCTGCCCTATTTCGAGAAAATCCGCTAGTCGTCTAGTCGACTAGTCAACTAGTACTAAAATCAATCAATTATGAAAGACAAACTTTGGTTACTTTTTATCCTCATCACGGTAGTGACATGGGGTGTATGGGGAGCCTTCTCGGGCTACCAGATTCAGAATGGTATTCCTGATACCGTAGTATATATCCTTTGGGCATTGTCGATGGTTCCATGCGCGATCGTGGCGCTGATCATCAATAAGGGTAAGTTCATGCACGATTGGAAATCCGCTCTTTTGGGTTGTACGGTCGGTCTGTTAGGAGCCGGCGGACAATTGGTGCTCTTCAAAGCGCTGACCCTCGGACCGAGTTATATCATCTATCCGTTTATTTCGATGTCTCCGGTGATTGTAATCACTCTTGCGGCTATTTTCCTCAAGGAGAAGGCTACTAAATGGCAGATAGCCGGTATCGCGGTCGCGTTGGTGGCGATCTTGCTTCTCTCGTTGGAGACGGGTCAGGCGGATAGTCCGGTGACGGGATTTCTATGGATCGTTCTGGCTATCCTCGTCCTCTTTGCATGGGGTATTCAAGGTTTCTTCATGAAATTTGCCAATAATTCCATGGACGCCGAGTCGATCTTTATATGGATGGCACTCTCGGGCTTGGTATTGATCCCGGTGGCTTGGTACATGACCCCCGATGCCGCTACTTTCTTTGCGCAAGAAGAAGTGATGAAGACCAGTCTTGGTTGCTTCGGTATTCAGATCCTCAATTCCATCGGTGCTTTGACCCTCGTTTATGCGTACCGTTATGGCAAGGCCGTCATCGTTTCGCCGATGGAGGGACTCTCTCCGATGGTTACGGTGCTCCTCTCTCTCATCATTCTCAGCGTGATCCCGAATCCGCTGCAGATAGCCGGTATATGCTGCGCTGCATTTGCTATGTATGCTTTGTCGAAATAAATATTGATATGAAAAAGGTCTTAGGGATTATTTTATTGCTGACATGCATTGTTTCGTGCCATGCCGCGCCGAGGTTGGTGTATAATGGTGACACTTTGGAGTGGAACACCGAGTGGACCAAGAGACAATGCGGCACCTTGGATATCCAAAAAAACATCATCGAGGTATCCGGTATCGCGTGTTCACGCGTGACGCCGGGTTACATCTGGATGCAGAGTGATGAAACGGTGAAGTACATCATCGCGACCACTGAGAAAGGCGATGAGCGTGCCTGCAAAGTGAAATTCACCAAAAGCATCCGATGGGATTGGGAAGATATGTCCGGCGGAGTCTATCAGGGCACTAATTACCTCTTCATCGGCGCTTTTGGCGACAATGATGAAACGGATGGCAACTACTCGGTTGTGTGGTTCGAAGAGCCCGCTATCGATCCGGTGAACACGCCCGAAGTGACCGTCACTCCGAACCGGATCAAGTATGTCTATCCGGACGGTAAGAACCATAACAACGAGGCACTGATGTATGATAACCGCACCGCGGAGATCTATATCATCACCAAGGTCTATTATGATGTGTGTCAGGTCTTCCGCTTGCCTTTCCGTACGGATTACGGCGATGAGGTGCAGACCCTGGAGTATATCTGCGATCTGGGGGTGCGGTCCGATCTCGGGTACAGCGATAAGAATCAGCCGTACAAGGGATTCCATCTCGTGACGGCAGCGGATATCTCCCCGGACGGCAAGTATATCCTCATCAAAAACCATAATAACATCGTGGCGACCTATTGCTGGGTGCTTTTATGGGAGCGTCAGGACGGAGAGAGCGTGGCGGATGCAGTCAAACGTCAGCCCCAACCCATCCGGGCGTATAACACGTACGAATGGCAAGGAGAGGCAATATGCTGGTTGGACGACTATACGTTCTACACCACCTCCGATGCCGACGACGGCAATCCGCCTATTTATATCTTCCGTCGTCCCTATCCCGAAGGGATCGAAGCGGTCGATGCGGAGAAGAAAAACAGCCTGGTCATGATTGATAACGTCCTCTATGTCCAATCGGCGGAGGGACGCTATACACTTGATGGAAGAAAGGTTCAATAATTCCTTTTCTATCCTTTATGGAGCGCTTCGGCGCTCTTTTTTTTACTTTTATTTGCATATTTCAAAAAATTGTTGTAACTTTGCACGCAATTTTTAATTATGGCAAATAAGCGAAAGATAATTAACGACCCCGTTTTCGGGTTTCTGTCGATTCCGAACGAATTGGTCTATGATGTGTTACAGCATCCTTATGTGCAGCGTTTGAGCCGTATCCGGCAGTTAGGATTGTCCTTTCTCGTCTATCCCGGCGCTATGCACAGTCGTTTCGGCCACTCGCTCGGAGCAATGCACCTCATGCAGGAAGCCATCCGCTCCCTGAGAATCAAAGATATTGAGATTACCGAGGAGGAAGAGACCTCCGCTATGATCGCGATCCTCCTTCATGACATCGGTCACGGTCCTTTCTCCCATGTGTTGGAACATACCCTGGTCGAGGGTGTGACCCACGAAGAAATATCGCTGCTGATGATGCAGCGCATCAATGAAGATTTGGCCGTCAGCCGTCAGCCGTCAGCTGTCAGCAAACCGCTTGATATGGCGATTTCGATCTTTACGAATCAATACCCCAAGCATTTTTTGCACCAACTCATCTCCAGTCAACTGGATGTGGATCGCATGGATTACCTCTGTCGCGATTCGTTCTTCACGGGCGTTCAGGAAGGACGTGTGGCGAGCGAAAGACTGCTTAAGATGTTGGATGTACGCGATGATCGGCTCGTAGTGCAGGTCAAAGGAATCTACTCCGTGGAGAAATTCCTGGTAGCCCGCCGACTCATGTATTGGCAGGTTTATCTGCATAAGACTTCGGTAGCGGCGGAGCAGCATCTGATCAAGATCCTGAGCCGTGCCAAAGAAATAGCACGCGGAGCGAATAATTGTCAATTGTCAAATCTCAATTCTCAATTATTCTGCTCCCCTGCTTTGCGGTATTTCTTGTACCAGCCGGTTTCCTTTGATATGTTCGGAACGCATAGTGAGGCCTTGGAGCAGTACGCCCTGTTGGATGACAACGATGTGATGTGTTCCATCAAGGCATGGATCTCCGGTCCGGATCGCGTGCTCAGTCTCCTTTGCCGCAGTTTTATTGATCGCCAATTGTTCCGAGGCGAGCTGATTGATGCGCCGCTTACGGACGAACAGAAATCCGCGCTCAACCAAGAGTATGCGCGCGCTTTGAACCTCTCTGAAGAGGAAGCACCCTTCCTTTGGTCGGAACATGTATCTACCAGCAATACGTACTCCGAGAAAGCCGACTCGATCGGCATCCTCTATAACGACGGTTCAGTCAGGGACATAGCCCAGGCCAGTGAGATCCTCGACCTCGCCGCCCTTACCCGCAAACCCATTAAACGATATTTGTTTAAGTACCGTTTGGATAATTTTTAATTCGTAATTTTTAATTCGTAATTTCTAAATGCAGTTTAGTGCACAACAAATAGCAGCTTTATTAGGCGGATCCTTGTACGGCAATGCGAACGCCAAGGTCAGCGACGTGGCGCCCATCGAGCAAGCACAGGAGAAACACCTGTCCTTCATCACCGACGAGAAATACCTGCCTTACCTGCAGACCACCAAAGCCGGCGTGATCCTCATCACCCGAAGTGTGGTAGAGGGGAAGATCGCTTTCCCCGAAGGAGAAGGCAAAGCCGGTGGGGCGGTGATCCTTGTGGAGAACGCACGCGGTGCTATGGGACAGTTACTGCAACTCGTCTCCAAGGCGATGAACCCCGCAAAGAAAGGTATCGAACAGCCTTCTTTCGTCAGCGAAGGAGTCGCTTTGCCCGAAGATGCGTATGTCGGTGCGTTCGCGTATATCGGCAAGAATGTGCGCCTTGGAAAGGGAGTGCAGATCTACCCCCATACCTATATCGGCGACAATGTGGTCATCGGCGACCATACGATCCTCTATGCCGGCGTCAAAGTGTACGCCTATTCGCAGATCGGCGCTAACTGCATCCTGCACGCCGGCGTTGTGGTCGGTTCGGACGGCTTTGGTTTCGAACCCGATGCGCAGGGCGTTAACCAAAAGATCCCGCAGATCGGCAATGTGATCATCGAAGATGACGTGGAGATCGGCGCTAATACCACTATCGACCGCGCTATGATGGGCTCCACGATCATCCGTCGCAATGCCAAGATTGATAACCTCGTCCAGATCGCCCACAATGTGGAGATCGGCGAATCCACTTTCTGCTGTGCCCAGGTGGGTATAGCCGGTAGTTCCAAGGTCGGTAAACATTGCATCTTAGCCGGACAGGTCGGCGTGGCGGGACATATCGAGATCGCGGATAACTGCGTCTTCGGCGCCCAAACAGGCGTTCCCAATTCTATCCGCAAATCCGGTACATACATGGGCTACCCCGCTATAGACGCTGCGCTCTGGCGCAGAGCTGTGGTCCGCTTCAAACAATCCGGCAAAAACTAAAAGATATTCATTATTAATTGTTAATTATTAATTATTTTGAAACAACATACATTAAAAGATAGTTTTACTCTTAGTTCGGTCGGCTTGCATACCGGTCTCTTTGTGACAGCAACGTTCCGCCCTGCGCCGGAGAACACCGGTGTCTGCCTTCGGCGCGTTGATCTGCCCGGTCAGCCCTGCCATCAAGCCTTAGCGGACTATGTCTCCGCCACCGAGCGTGGCACAGTTCTCGAACGCGGTAAATGGAAGATTTCCACGGTCGAGCATGCCCTCAGTGCCCTCTATGCCTTAGGCGTGGATAACTGCATCATCGATGTGAACGCACCGGAAATGCCTATCCTTGACGGCAGTGCCCGCCCGTTTGTGAACGAGATCCGGCGCGTCGGTCTGGAGGAACAGGACGCCGAACAACAGGTCTATGTGGTCACCGAACCCATCGAGTATATCTCCGAGCACGGACACAGAATGCGTATCGAACCCTGCGACCATTATGAGGTGGAGGTCACGATCGCTTTCCAATCTCAGATCCTGCGTGAGCAACACGCTTCCTTGCGCAATCTGAACGACTATCCCAAGGAGATGTCTGCCGCGCGAACATTCTGCTTTGTGCGCGAGATCGAGCCCCTCCTCCGTGTCGGACTCATCAAAGGCGGCGATCTCAAAAATGCCCTTGTCATCTATGAGCAGGAACTCTCGCAGTCCGGTATGGATTATTTCTGCGATAAGTTGGGACAGCCCCATTTGGACGCAACCAAACTGGGTTATCTCTCCCCGCTCAATTATCCCAACGAACCGGCTCGGCATAAGTTGCTGGATGTCATCGGCGATTTCTCCCTTTTGGGGCTGCGGCTCCAGGGACGTGTCATCGCCTATAAGCCCGGCCACACGTTCAATACCCAATGTGTGAGAAGATTAAGAAACCAAATATTGAGCGAATAAATCGTACATCGTACATCGTACATCGTACATCGTAAATCGTACATCGTACATCGTTAAATCGTACATCGTACATCGTTAAATCGTACATAAAAATGATTAGTCCTTTAGCATATGTAAGTCCCAAAGCGCAACTCGGCAAGAATGTGACGATAGATGCCTTTGCGTACATTGATGATAACGTCATCCTCGGAGACAATTGTCATGTGTTTCCCAACGCTGTGATCGGCTGTATTCCGCAGGATTTGAAATACAAAGGAGAGGAAACGTGGACGGTCATCGGTGACAACTGCGTACTCCGTGAGTTCGTCACGATCCACCGTGGTACGGCGAGCAAAGGCAAAACCGTGGTGGGCAACAACAACCTCATCATGGCGTACTGCCACGTGGCGCATGATTGTATCTTACACGACAACATCATCATGTCCAACTGTACGCAGTTGGCGGGCGAAGTGGAAGTGGATGATTATGCCATTATCGGAGGCGGAACGCTTGTGCATCAGTTCACGCATATCGGTGGACATGTGATGATCCAAGGCGGCTCGAAGATCAACAAAGATATCCCGCCGTACATCATCGCCGCACGCGAACCGATCGCGTACTGCGGTATCAATTCCGTAGGACTCAACCGCCGCGGTTTCACACCCGAGCAGATACATACCATCCAGGAGGTCTATCGCCTTATTTATCAGGGAGGTATGAACACGACGCAAGCACTCGATTATATCGAATCAAACATACCCGCATCTCCCGAGAGAGATACTATCCTCGATTTCGTACGCTCGTCAACCAGAGGCATCGTCAGAGCATAAGGAAAATACAGGCTTTGCATGGGGGTAACATTAGGCTATTAACACGTGATTAACACGTGATTAACATGTGATTAGATTCATATACTAAACAACAACGAATAAATAAAACCGCAAATACACTCGTTATGAAAACAAAATTATTTATCTTATCCGCCCTTTGCGTTGTGCTTTTTATGTTCAACGC
>Ga0247610_10007928_pt1 | contig 10850 bp, 16 predicted proteins | sample 174DNAGHGhighgp2_FD_193483 | JGI IMG/M metagenome (GOLD analysis project Ga0247610, IMG submission 193483) | Sheep rumen microbial communities from Palmerston North, Manawatu-Wanganui, New Zealand - 1742 DNA GHGhigh gp2 | ecosystem: Host-associated > Mammals > Digestive system > Stomach > Rumen... | reverse complement strand
AAATGTTGTTGTACTTTGTATATATCATTATCAGATGCTTTTAGTAGTATTGTTGCTGTTGTATGTCTTAAACTATGTGCTGTTAATCTCTTGCTATCATATCCACTATCTCTAAATCTATTTTTTAATATTTGTGATAATGTCTCTTTGCATAATCTTTGGTTTTTTGCTCTATTTGATGTACCTGTAAATAATGGCTCTAAACCATTGATATTATCTCTTGTTTTTAAATAGTCTTTAATAGCATCATATACACTATCTATAATCTTGATATATGTATCTTTATCTTGATGTCCTTTACCTTTGATAAATACTCTATATACATTATCTTTTTGCTCTATATCCTGTATATCAATATTGATAACCTCATTAACTCGTAAACCTCCAATAACCATTAATAGTATTATGGCTTTATCTCTTTTACCTGTTATTGTACTTGTATCAATATCATTTAATATTTTTATAATATCTTGCTCTGTAAATGCATCTTTTTTGTGGGTTTTATTTAAATCTCTAAAACCTTTGATACTATCAGCTATATTGTCATAAAGTCCCTCATTATATAACCATTTAAATAGGTGTTTTACAGCTCTAATATATTGGTTTTTAGTACCTATGCTATAATTAGCATCTTTTAAATATAACTTGTATGCTTTTATCGTGTCTCTATTTGGTTGCTTGATGTTATTATCCTTTAACCATATAAAAAATTGATTTAACCATACTTTGTATCCATTTATTGTTGCATCAGATAAATCATTGTTGCTTAATAGATACCTGTAATAGAAATTGTTAGTAAACTCTTGTTTATCGTTTGTACTGATATACTTTAAATCAGTATCACTTAAAACTAAACTATTATACATATTATCCCTCCATTGATATTAACTACTTGCTTTTTGATTTGTTTTGTTTGTTTACTTGATTATAATATAACACTTATGCATAATTTTAGTCAAGTATAAATATTAACTTTTTAATAATTGATGTATATTTTACAATTATTGTACTTGTCTACTATTCTATATATCATAACATTAATACATTTACTCAATTTATGCAATATATCATAATTGCTATTTTTAGCACCTATATACAGATGTTTTGTGTTTTGGGTATAATGTATCACTTTTACCAATAATACACCTGTATTGTCTTAAAATGGGGTTTATATGGTGTATTTGGATATATTTATAATAATTGCTTTTTACTCAACTTGGATAAACCTTTAATTATACATAACATCTAATCTAAAAAACCAAAAATGCTGTAAATGGTTGTTTTTTTATCTCTTTTGGTAAACTGATGCTCTTAATGGTTTATATAAAGTCTTTTTTGGTAAACTTGTGTATATGATCCTGTATACTTTTTTAGTGAACATCTATGTACTTTTAGCTATACTCTTTTTAGTGAAATTAGATGCGTGTATATGTATATCTTTTTTAGTAAAGTTTTATCTATATGTAGGTATATAAAATATGTATCTAAATACTTTGCTATATATATGCTATTATTACATCTAAAACCTTTATTTATATCAATGTTTTTAGCTCTTAAATATTGGGATAATGGTATTATATTACTCACTATATTTGCATCTAATTATTGACAATATACATTGTCATTTTTATAACAAGCAATTTGTTATTTTTTTAGTGTACTATGATACCTAAAAATTGGGGGCTTGGGGTATCCTCATAAATGATAAATGTATTACATTTTCAGTACTTGCTGTAAATGGTATTTTTAAAAAATGCATTACATTTACGTTGCTTGCTATTAACATCATAAATAAAAAAAGACTATGTTTTTATAACATAATCTCAATATCTGTATCTATTATTATTTTATCAAAAATGGTAAAATCTATCTCCTGTATCTCAATATTAATGCTTGTATCTATGGTATCTAATATCTCTAAATCTATCTTGCATATACTATCTAAATCTATCATTGTACTTTGTTTTCTAACTCGTTTAATCTATCCAATATCTCTGTTTGCTCTGATAATTTTAGTGTTAAATTAAATACACTATTTATAGCATTAATCTTGGTTTGTGGTGGTATCTCTTTTTGATTTACTATATCAATTAACTCATTACTACATTTATTTAAATTACTTTGTAGGTATCTTGTTGTATCTCTTAATAATTGGCTGTATTGTTTACTAATCTCTTTTTTTACAGCTTTATCATTTAAATATTTGTAATATGTATTTATTGTGATATTACACTCTTTGCATACACTTTTAACATCATTACATCTAAAATAAGCATCAATAAACTTTATGTACTTTGGCTCTAAATTATCCATTGTTGCTATCCTTTAATCTTGTTAATCTCATTTAATAGCTCTTGTACCTGTAATGGTAAATCTTTTAATATGGTTTGTTTATCTTGCTCTTTTAAATCTGATGCACCTAATATCTTGATGTTTTCTCTAATATCTTTGCTCTTATAATCTAAAATGCTGTATAACTCTTTATCCATAATGTACCTCCTTTGTATACTCTCTACACTTGGCAACATCTTTATTTATTTGGGTTGCTATTGCATCTATAATATAATCATTTACTTTGATATTCATAATACTACAATATGCATCTAAAAACTTTAATAACTCTTTATCTTTGATGTTTATTTTAAGCATTATTTAAAACCTCCTTTGTTTTTGCTGTTTTCTTTGCTTTTTTTGGTGTTGGCTCTTGGGTATCTTTGCTCTCTCTATCTCCCTCAATATACCAACAATTAATAGTATATTTTCTATCGTTAGCATCTGTCATATCCTTTGTTGTTGGTGTAATGTATCCTCTACTCTCTAAAACTTTGATACCCTGTATATATAGTCCCTCTGTTAAGTTTAGCTCTGATAATGTTTGCTCTTTTGGTGGATATGATAAACCACTTTTATAATCAGCTCTGATCCATAGATAACTATATAATGCTTTTGTTTGTGCGTATAATTTGGGGTCTCTCATAACCTCATTTAATTTTTTAATACTTGTCATTTAACATCTCTCCTTTATTTTAGTATTAATTTATTTGCTTTTTTTACAGCTCTTGCACTTGCTCTAATTTTTTTAATTTGTTTATCCAATATGTTTGGTTGTATTGTTGTACTTTATCTTTGTGTTGTTTTCTATACTCTCTTTGATATGCATTTAATTTATCTTTGTTGTTGTCTCTATATAGTTTGTAATATTCTCTCTTGATGTCTTTTAGTACCTCTTTTGTATCCATTTTATGCACCTCCTATAAATATTGTTATTATCAATGCTATTGCTAGTAATATATTTGCAACATATAACATTAATCGTTGTTTTTTTAAATCTCTAATTATCATTGTTGCTATACTTGGCTCTTTATTATCCATACTATCCCTCCTTTATCTATTACACTCATACATAAACCTCTCTAAATGGCTATTATCAACTATCTTTAACATCTGTATATTAGCTTTGTATATATCCTCCTCTGTATATCCTGTATAGAGTTTAATTTTATCAGCATTATCATTTAAAAAATCTCTACACTCTTGCTCTGTTCTAAACTCTAATTTATCAGCATCTTTTATCTCTTTAAATAACTCTAAATCTATGTCCCTTATTTTATATACATCTTTGTTTGGCTCTGTCATAAAGTAGTAATTTAAATGGGGTTTTAATGGCTCGTTTTGTTTAATTGCTTGCTCTATTGTCTTTAATCGTTGCTTTATACTATCTTTTATCACTTTGTACCTCCTCTGATATTAACTATTTGCTTTTAATCATTTACTATCTTTTTTTTGAAATTATCTATAATCTCCTCATATTTAAAACAAGTAAAGCTGTCATATTGCATTATTAAATTGATATGTAAAAATAAGTTATAATACTTTTTTAGTATCTCTATATCTCTATTTGATAATGTCTTGATGTTGTCTTGATTAAAATAATCTTTAATGCTATCTACTTGCTTTATAATTGCATCAATTACATATTTTTTATCCATTTACTCTATCCCTCTTTATATCCCTCCTGTATCATATTGTCTTTAATTATTTGCTTTTTTATAAATACCATAATTGCACTATATCTCACAATTACATTATATCAAATAATTGTAATAATGTAAACAATTATAAACAATTTTATATTTTTAATATTGTTAGTTATGCATAAGTATTTTTTTATATATTGGCTGTACCTCCTCTTTTGGTTTTCAAATAAAAATACCTATACTCTTTTTTGATAGGGGGGTTGCTCTTTATATATAAAATCGTGTGTATGCATATATATATAATATGTATAGATATGTAGTACCTAAAAAATAGCATATAGGGTGTATATGGGGGGTAGGGGTTGCATCTGATGTTATGTATCTCTCGTTGCTTGCTCGTTGCTTGGTGGCTGTCTTGTGTTGCTCTTGTGTTGGTTTTCCAAAAAACTCACGTAAAAAAAATAATTGTGTGTTTGTAGGTGGCTTGTGGGTGTTGGTTTATCCTGTATCTCTTTAATAATGGGTGTAGGGGGGATATATACCAATTTATAACAACTTTTTATATTGTCATAATCGTTAATATTGTGTTATACTTAACTTGGTAATGGTAAATTACTATAATTATCATTTAAAACCTCGTGTTTTGGTGTTAATTATTTGCTTTTTAGCTCTATGGTTTATATCATAGAGTTTTTTTATGCTGTTCGTGTGCTGTTAAATCAATTTAAATGGATAATTGTATTGCTATCTAAATCTAAATTGCTCTAAATTACATCTGATGCACTACATTTTAACCTCATACAGCACCTCCAATAAAAATGATCTCCAAAAAAATACATCTAATTTTTAATCTTAACTTATGTAAATAATTTAAGATAGACTACTTTTTAGCATCAAAAAAGCACCATAATAAATTGGTGTCTTTTTTATAATCTATAATTTTTGTATCTATTATCCTCTTTACCAATAATGGCTTGCTTTATCATATACTCTACTTTATCCATTTTATATAATCTATTATCTCCTGTATACTTTGGCTCTAAATAATCAGCTTTGCATAATTTACTCTTTTTAAATATCTTTTCTATTGTATCTATATCTCCATAACAAGCATCAAATAAATACATTATTAAAGTATATGATTTACCACTATTACTAACATCTAATCTATTTAATAATCTATCTTGCATCTTGGGTGTTATTGCACCACTTTTTAGATGTCTTGCTATCTTGCTTTGCTTATACTTGATATAATCAGCATCAGATAACTCATTATTAAACAACTTTTTAATAAAATCTCCATTTTTACCATTAAACAATATCTCTAATATCTCGTTAGCATCTTTACCATTACTATATTTAAAGTTTTTTTTGATAAAATCACTATAAATACTTTTGCTAAATCTTAACTTTTGTGCTTGTGATGTATCAATACTATATTTATGCATTACATCTAATAACTCATTATTTGCATACTCTAAATCATAACCAAAAACACTATTACCACTAAACCTAATATATTTTTTATTACTATATATCTCTATTGGTTTTTGTTGGTGGATATTTTTAACATCTGTTAATAAAACTATGTGTAAACCTGTATTACTTGGGGATAACTCAACATAACTCTTTATCCTGTTAATATCCTCCATAATAGATGTCTCTTTATCTTTATCAGTAAATATTGGTTTAATATATCCTAAATCTTTGTTAATCTCAACTCTTGATACAACTTTATCATAATCTATTACAACAATACCATTATCCTTTAATACTAAACCTAAACCACTATTATAACCACTCTTGATGCTATCAATACACTCATTAAAACTATATCCTTTGTTAGTCCATTGTTTTAATAAATTACCCTGTAAATCTCTTGGGGCTTTTGGGTTTTCTAAATCTCTTGCATCATAACATAACCAATTATCTAACTCTTTTAAATATTGTGGGATACTATCATACATTATATCTCTCTCCTATTTAAAGTATCAGCTAGTATATATTTGTATTTATAATAACATATTTGATAGATACATCATATAAACACTAAATATCTATACTTTGCTCTTATATATCAATAATCTTGGTGTTATGGGGTGTATACAAAAATGTTTTAATGTGCGTATACAAAAATGTGTAATTGACTATTTACATCATATAAACACTATATAAATGCTCTAAAACCATTGATATATAAGTAAATACACTCAATTTATACCCTTAAATGCGTATACAAAAATGTTTTGCTATATTTTAGCTTTATAATTGGGTCTAATGTATAAGTGTTCTATCTTTTGATTTGCTTTTATAATTGGTTGTTTATCAGATTTATTTGTATCCTTTGGTAGTGGTTTGGTATCGTATGCTTGTAATATACCTTTGCTTTTTAGATGCTGTAAAAACATTAATGCACTATCTCTAACTCTTTTTTGCTCTGTTCTATTTAATGTATCTTTACCCTTTAATAATGCTATTGATTTATACATATCCTCCAATGATATTATAGGTTTATATACCTCTCCTTTGCTCTTGGTATTTATCATTTGTAAAACCTTTGGCAATATATAATACTTTGTATTTAATATCTCTATTGTGTTGTTTTGGCTATCGTTTATGTACTCTCTTGCTTTTGTATAACTTGCTAAATATGGTTTACCCTCAATAATCTCTATTTGTGCTATTATCGTTAATATTGCACTTGCACCTATAATATATCCCTCTGTATTTTTTACAGGATCATTATATAAAGTGTTTTGTAATATTGCTATTGGGTCTTTGTATAGTTTGTTTATCTCTCCATTTTTGGTGTATATAGCATCTACTATACAGCTCTTATAAAGTAATAATCTATCTTTGATATAATCATATAACTTTTTTTGTCTTTTCTTTGTATTATAGAGTTTATCATTATCAGCTATATATTGTACTATGCTATCAATTGTTATTGGTATATTACCTCTGATACCACTTAATGATTTGTTTGTTGCGTTTAACTCTGTGCAAGCAATAAATATAGCATAATCAATTGGTAGTAAATCTATCTTTTTGTTTGTTAAGCTGTCATAAAATATGATGTTTTCTCTAAAATCAGATGCTTTGATGTCTAAATCTAATCTAATTTGTAATTTTAATTGCTCTGTTGTATATATGGTTGCATACTTTTTATCTAAATATGTATTATCAAATATCTTTGGTAATAATAATGGCAACTTTTTTATACTTGGTTGCTGTATATCCATAGCATCAGTATTGCTATTAAACTCTATTGCAATTGTATTAAATCTATCTAATATATCCTTAATATCTTGGTTTATGTCTTTGTATAAATGATGTACTTTATCATAAAACTTGCTATTATCCTGTATCTCTCTTTTGATGTCTTGTGTCATTAAATCTAATATGATGTCATAGATGCTATTGTATAAAGTACTATCTAATATATCCATATCTTTAACTTTTTTGTATTTATCTTGTAATATCTCTTGTATTGTAGTTAAATCTGATGCATTTAATAGGGTTGTATGTGTATCACTATCAATTAAATCTTGTATATTGCACTCTATAAATGCTTTTATATCATACTCTTTAATACTATTGTATTGGATATATGTATATGCTCTTGCTCGTTGCTCTATATATGCACTCTTAATCTGATCGTTTAGTAAATCTTTTACCCTTAAATTAAAACCATTGTAATAATCTCTATCAAACATCTTGTTAAACTCGTATATAGTTTTTTGTAATGTTGCTATGGTTTTAATACTCTTTTTTTTGTACTTTTGTATATCTTTTTTGTACTCTTGTATACTATCTAAATAATAATCATATAATTTATCGTGTAGCTCTGTTGGTGTGTTGTCTTTTGGATATATATTACCAACAATTAAAGCTGTATGGTTGTTTTGTTTAACATCTCCTGTATTTAAATCTATTATGTAATTTATATCCTTTAACTTTTCTTTTTGCTCTTGTTTTATCTTGTCTATTAACTCTTTATTATCCTCTGTTGGCTCTATTAACTCAACATCTGATACAACTTGCATTATATCCCTCCTTATTTGGTGTTATTTGTATCTATTTGCTTTTTATAATTAAATGTTCTTGTATATCTGTATCTGTTTTGTTTTTATCGTGCTTTATCCACTCTTTAAATTGATTTATAGCATCTTGGTTGTTGCTTGCATCAATACCCTTTACCCTTATACCTTTATTTGCAATTAAATAATACTTGTCTTGTTTGATTAAATCAGAATAGATAAAACTTGCTATAATCTCCACTTGTATTACCTCCTAATTGGCTATTTATTTGCTTTTTAAACCACTTTATAAAGATTTGTATAGTTTTCTATTATATACTATCTTTTTGGCTCTTAAAAGCATTTATTTTTTGTTTTTATCTTTTGCATCAATTGGTAAATTATATTTATTACAAAAATCGTTTAATGCATCTATCCATTTTTGGCTATCTGTCTCTTTTGGTGGTATTTTAAATCTCTTTTTTAAATCAGCTCTAATTAAATCGTTTAAATAGTCTTGTATGGTTGTACTATAATTTGCATTGTCATTATTTACAGCATCAATTAATGTGATACTATCAATATTTATTAAATATCTCTCTAAATCAGCATCAATTTTAAATGTTGTAATGAAATTATCTTTTCTATCAGTACCATTTTTATACTTGTATCCATTTATTACAGGATCAATTGCTTTTGCTATCCCTTTAATTACATTTTTATTTGGTGTTGGTGTTTGTTTGTCCTCGTTTGTATCAACTTTTACAATATCCTCCATAGCATTAAAATTAATACTTGCTATATTGTTTGCTATATTGTTTTTTGTTTGCTCTTTTTTATCCATTTTTACTATCCTCCATATCTTTTAAAAACTCATTAATAAAACCTATATAATCAGCACTTGCATTGTGTGTTGGATACCTTAACAAGCATACATCATTATTTGCTTGGCTATCACTAAAAATAACACTATCTCTAATAACATTTTTATATACTTTTGTGTTTAATTGGGTTGCAACATTGTATAATGCATCTCTTAAACTCTGATTTACTATTGTTTGTGCTTTGTAATGTGTTAATAATAAACCACTAATTTTTACATTTTTATTATCTGTATCCTGTCTAATTTTATCTATTTGTTTTTTGATAATTGCTAGTCCCTCTATGCTGTATATATCAGCTAGTAATGGTATCAATACATAATCACTACTATATATTGCATTTGTTGTTAATTGTGATAGGTTTGGGGCTGTATCAATTACTATAAAATCATAATAGTTTTTTATTGGCTCTATATATAAACTCAATTGCTTATGCTTTGTGTACTCATAATCAGTATCAATATTAATAAACTTTTCATAACTGATTAAATTAATATCACTTGCTATGATGTCTATATACTCTTTATGATTAATTGCATCAGATATACTACATTTATTTGTTAAAACATCTAATATGGTGTATTGGCTGTCTTTTACTTTAAATGTGCTTGATGTGTTGCATTGTGGGTCTAAATCAATTAATAATACTTTTTTATGTTTTAATGCTAGTCCTGTTGCTAGTGTTTGTGCTGTTGTACTTTTCCCTGTACCTCCTCTATTGTTAGTTATTGTTATTATCATTTTTAACATCTCCTAAATCTTGTATATCCTCTTTTTTAATTAACCACTTTGCACCTAATCTATATGCTTTTAATCGTTTGCTTTTAATTGCTCTCCTTATTGTAGTATGATGTAATTTTAGTAAATCAGATACCTCATTAATAGTGTAAAAATTATCTGTTAGCTCTTGTGATGTTGTTAATGGTTTATTGGGTCTGTGGTTGGGTCTCTTATTATCCATATAATACCTCCTTTATGGCTTGTTTTTAGTGTTATTTATAGATTTATATTATTTATCGTTTAAATCTCGTGTATGGGGTTTATTTGCTCTTTATTTGGTTGTAAAAAATGCTTTTACTCTCTCTTTATCAGATAAACATAATACTTGGCTTAATCTAAATATCTCTGATACATAAAAATCTCTCTCGTTGTTTAATGTCTTTTGTAATGTTTTCTCTGATAAACCAATACTAATTGCTAAATCGTTTAAATCTAAATCATAGTATTGTAAATGCTCTTTTATCTTTTTATTTAAATACTTGTAATTGAAATTGTATTTATCCATTGTTTACCTCCTTTATTATTTGTGGTATAATCTACTCATAAGAGTTATTTAAAAAAGAGTTATATTTAATGTTTGATGTGGTAGTCATATTATTAAATACTTTTGTAAATATCTCTTTTTTGTTTGGTATATTTAATCTAATTGGCTCTAAATTAAATATGTAGTCTTTTAGCTCTTGTCTTGCTGTATATGATCCATAGTATAAAGCAATTAGCATCATTAGATGTATTGTTATTGATGCTATAAATAAACTTGATTTACTGATGTTTATTACCATATACACTAAATACATTGATAATAGTATGTTTTCATATTTGATGCATACTATTTTTTTTAACCAATTATTTATCACTCTTTGCACCTCCTTTAATAGTCTTGATATATTCTAAAACACTTGATAAATCTTGTGTTGTTAGATGTGATAACTCACTTTTAATGTCTTTTAATACATCTTGTTTATCAGCATTAAATATTTGGTTGTATATGTCTTGCTCTGATGTATCTTGCTCTTTGTTATTAGCATTTATATAAATCTCTGTTGTTTTTGTATCTTGATGTCTTAAATGTTGTTGTACTTTGTATATATCATTATCAGATGCTTTTAGTAGTATTGTTGCTGTTGTATGTCTTAAACTATGTGCTGTTAATCTCTTGCTATCATATCCACTATCTCTAAATCTATTTTTTA
>Ga0247610_10007925_pt1 | contig 10851 bp, 12 predicted proteins | sample 174DNAGHGhighgp2_FD_193483 | JGI IMG/M metagenome (GOLD analysis project Ga0247610, IMG submission 193483) | Sheep rumen microbial communities from Palmerston North, Manawatu-Wanganui, New Zealand - 1742 DNA GHGhigh gp2 | ecosystem: Host-associated > Mammals > Digestive system > Stomach > Rumen... | reverse complement strand
ATTTTCAGCATAAGAGAATGACTTTATAATAAAGAATAAGCGTTGTATTTGCAAAATAATACGATGCTTATTTTTTTATTTTAATATTTTTTTGTATATTTGTAAAAACCATTTAAATTAGTAATTTATGAATAAATATCAATTTAAAAACATCAGAAAAATATTTGTCACAGGTGGATTGGGCAATTTAGAATCCATTTTGGATAGCATAAAAAGTCAGGTAAATGTAAAGGAAGAAGATAAAGATGCTGTCCACCCAATGGAAGCTGAAAGGCTTGCAAGAAAAAAGGCTAAAAATGCCCACGCTAGTAGACTTCGTAACGTTGAGCCGCATCATTTTTATGATACTCCAGGGTTCTATCCCGAGGATAATATATCTTTTACTTTTAGCGATACCATTACTTCTTTGTCTGAATCACAATATACCGACTCAATCATTATAGTATCAGGTGATTGCGGATTTGGTTTTACCGGAGAAAAGACAATCAAAGACGATATCGAAAAGTTAAATAAGATAATGGGATATAACAATGTATATGTTATTTTCGTAAGGGGTAATCACGATGACCCTAAATATTTTGATGGGAATGAAATAAACCTATCTAATGTAAAAGCTGTGCCGGACTATTCTATAATTGAAACTAAAAGTGATGTCATTCTTTGCATAGGTGGGGCGATTTCAAGCGACAGGTATTGGAGAATCGAACAGGAGAAAAGAATTAACAGTGACAGTTTAAACCGTGGAATAGTTAAAAAACTATATTGGGAAAATGAAGCACCTGTGCTTGATAAGGAAAAGTTAAACGAAATAGTCAGCGAATATAGCAAAATTGACTTTGTTGTCACGCATACTGCTCCGTCGTTTGCAAACCCAATAGAACATCTTGGAATACAAGAATGGGAGAAGACTGATAAAACGTTAAGGGAAGATTATGGCAAGGAAAGACTTGTAATGGATAGGGTATTCGAATACCTAAGAGATAACGACAGAAAACCTTTATGCTGGTTTTACAGCCATTTCAATGAGAACTTGTATGATAAGCGTTCAAATACTTTGTTTAGGTCTATTATAAGTTCGTTTAGTCCATTAGAAATGCACAAGGACTATATGTTTAGCTTAAACGGTATTTCTCCTTCAAAAAGCAGCAAAAAAATGAAGGTAGTCAAAAATAGACCTAATGGATATGAAATTGAACCTTTTGGCGCAAATTTAGCTCATGAACTTAGAGGACAAAACTTGCATCCTTTTAATGAACTTAGAGGACAAAACTTGCATCCTTTTGACCTTGCTAATGTTGCAGTTAATGATGTTGAGTTTGCTGATGCTCTTGTGGCTAATGATGCTGAATTTGCTAATGTTGCGGATGGCGACAATATACACGTAGAAGATAATGGGCAGTAAGTTTTTTACAGTAATGGTAGTCGGCGATGACCCTGAGAGTCTAATGTCAAAATACGACAAGGCTCTCAAGGTTAAGCCATATATAAAATACAAATATATGGATGCTGACAAATTAAGGAATAACGCAATTAAATTACTTTCTAACGTTATAGAGCATTATGATATGTTTGCAATGTCAGAATATCAGCGTGACTATTTTAAAGAGCGTTTGAAAGCGATTAATGGAATGTCATCTTTTGAATATTACAGAACTATAACAGACGGTATGTTTTATGACGATGACGGAAACGCATTATGTGAAATAAATCCGGATGGAAAATGGGATAAATATAACATAGGAAAAAATTTCTCCTACCCATTGATATTAAAAGATGGCAAAGAATCGTATCAAGCATTATCTAAAGATATTGACTGGGATAGTATGCATATGAATACTGATAGGGTTAAATTATTTGAGATAATATGGGCTTTAGTAATTGATGGCGATGAACCAATTGACGAAACGGAAGAAACGTTAAAGAAGAACTGGGCAGATAAGAAAAACTATTTGTCCAACTTCGCCAATGTTGACCAATTCGTTGCCCATAATTGCGCCTATTGGAACTATGCTTATCTTGATAAGAACGGATGGGTAGATGTGGATAGTGATAAAAGCAATGAGATGGAATGGGTATCAAAATTCTTTGAAAGGTTTATTGAACCTCTTAAAGAAAACGATAAAATAACCATCTATGAATTCAGCCGTTCAAATGATTAACATAATTTAACGTGAGATATTTGTTTATCTCACGTTTTTTTTGTACCTTTGTAGAAAATATGTACTACTATGGATGATAAAATAAAAGAGCATAAGTTAAGACTTTTAAGGCATAGGTTTTGCGAGGATAGCGGTGCACCAATACAAGTCTTACAAGAGCCTTATTTTTCTCAGAGGCTAAGACTATTCGAAAAAGAATTTGGTACGCTCACAGACTACGAAAACTACGTTAAATACGTTGATAATGAGTTTAACGGCAATATAGAAGCGTACCTTGAACACTATCACTCTTTAAGGGATAGAATCATAAATGAGGTTTCTACTTCTAAAGCATATAGAGATTTCCAAGAGGACAAGAAAATAACCGAAGAGATAAAAAATTTCAAGCCTTCAATTGGAAATACAAATCTTTATACTCAGGAGCAAGTTAAAGAAGGTGGAAACTGCTTCCTTTCATTTGATATGAAGAAGGCCAATTTCCAAACCCTTAAATGGGCTAATCCTGCCATTGTATTTGATTGTAATACTTATGAAGATTTCATCGAAAAGTTTACTGATATGGAATGGGCAAAAAAATCTAAGAGAACTAGAGAAATCATATTCGGTAGGCTTAATCCAAATAGGACGATGAAGTATGAGAAAATCATAATGGAAGGAGTAAAAGACCATCTAAGTAAGACTGTCATAACTGAATGGTTTGATGAATTCTCACTAAATTCAGATGAGGTAATCTATAAACTTAAGTCTGAATTGGACTTTAATAAGGCTATCAAAGCGGTTTCTGAAAGAATAACCGAAGACAATCTATTGTCAGATGTTGGACTGAATTTAAGAATGGAGTTTTTTAAGCTGGTGATGTATCAGTTTAAGACTTATAGTTCTGATAAACTCATGAGTGTGTTCGTTAAAGAGCATAGCGATGGCAAAAAGACCTATAAATGCGCCAATGAGATATATTTTCCACAGACATATAAATTGATTAATGGAATGGAAATAAACGATGATGACCTGGTATTCTATTATGATAAAAGCGAATTATCTAAATTTTTACATCCTTTAGAACTTATTTAATTTTTAGTAGATAATGAATGAACTTTTAAAAATTAGTGATACAAAATATATCACATTAATTGAGAAAATTAGGAAACTTATTTCAGGAAGTATTTTTGAAGGCAAAGTATATTTGGTTGGAGGCGCTGTAAGAGACGCAATATTAGGGTTGCCGATAAAAGACATTGACATTGTTGTTGAAACACCTGATGGCGGAATAGCATTTGCTACGTGGGTTGCATATAATACAAATTGTTTTGTTCAAAGCAAAAACCCATGTTTATTTCCTAATTATGGGACTGCAAAATTTCAGATAACAAGTGACCCGGAAATTGCAGACATTGAGATTGAATGCGTACAAACAAGAAAGGAAAAATACAATAAAGAATCAAGAAATCCAGCTACGGCATTCGGCACTATTGAAGAAGATGCAATGAGGCGTGACCTTACAATTAACGCATTATATTATAACATTAGTACCGATGAGGTCTGTGACTTTACCAAGAGAGGTTTGCACGATATTGAAAACCATATAATTAGAACCACCGGCGATGCTAATATGATATTCGATGATGACCCTCTTAGAATCCTCAGAGTCGTAAGATTCTCAACACGTCTTGGATGGCCAATTGAGAAAAATACATGGCTTGGCATGATTACTAATTCAAAGAGAATCGGTATGCTAACGCAAGAGCGTGTGACTGATGAACTTAATAAGATGCTTACTAGCGATACTCCAAGTCAGGCTATTATTAAACTAGATAGATGTAACGTTCTTGGCAAGGTATTACCGTCTCTTTCTATTAGCAAACATGTTCTTCAGGACTTAAGGCCTAACAGGAGTTTGTACGAGCATACATTGGAGGTTCTTGATAAGTCTCCAAAAAGGCTTGAAACAAGGCTTGCAGCACTTTTCCATGATATAGGGAAAATAAAAACTTATGAAAGGAATTTCCTATTCCATCAGAATATTAGCGCTGATATGGCAGAAGAGATATTAAAAGCTATGAAATATTCTAATGCTATAATATCAAAAGTAAAACTTGCCATTGAACATCATGAGGATTTCAGCTCTTATATGGGTTCAAGCATTCCACGCCCGTCTGTTATTAGGAGGTTCGTTTCAAATTTCAATGGCGATGATGATGCCCTTAATATTGCCCTAGACTTAATTCATGCCAATAACATTTCACAGATGTACGGCAAAAAGATTAAATTGGTTCCGGGTATTAGGGGAAAGATAAAAGAACTTGATAAGAAAAACGAAAGCGGAAAAAAAATAGTTATTCCAATTGACGGCAACGACATTATGAAAGAATTCAAATTGAAGCCGTCTCCTATTTTGGGTACTATAATGACAAAATTAAAGCAAAAGGTTATAGAAGACCCTTCTCTTACAAAAGAAGGCGCTTTAAAGTTCGTAGAAGAATATTTAGCAAAGGTTGTCTAAAAATAGGCAACCTTTAACTTTTTTTAACTAAAAAAATTTGTATATTTGAATATTTTTTTGTATCTTTGCTTATATAACATTAAAAAAATTAATTATGGCTAAAGTTTTATTTAGAATTGATGTTGAGTATGATTTCCTTGATAATGGGAAACTTGGAGTAGCAGGTTCAAAAGAAAAATTCGATAAAATGCCGGCATATTTGTATGAGCACGGAAAAGAATATGTTTCTATATGGGATTCTGCTGATTTTCATCCCATAAGCCATTGTTCATTTAAGCAAAATGGAGGGATTTGGCCGGTTCATTGCCAAGAGCATACAATGGGTGCTGCAATTTATCAGCCAATTATTGATGCGGTAAACGATTTGGGAATTGACCATCATGTATTCACAAAGGGGACCGATGAAGATAGGGAAGAGTATTCAGTTATGAGGAATCATAAATCCAACAAGGAAATACATACGCTTGTAGATTCTCTTGGAATAACTGAAGTGGATTTTTGTGGCATTGCTGGAGATTATTGCGTTAAGGATTCAATTGAAGACTTCCATCGTGAGTTTCCAAATATTAAGATTAATGTCCTTATGCCATTCGTTGCGTCAATTGATGGCGGAAAGACATTTGATGAGTTTATTGCCAAAAACGACTATATAACATGTTATGAAAAAGTTTAAGAAGGGTCAGCGTATTATAGCTACGCTTCCAACTGGTAGGGAGGTAGAAGGATATTACATGGAGCCTTATAGTTCGGAAGGGCACTCAATTTATGTGCTTGAATTTAATGGGCTTGGAAGAGGTGGAGAGCCTACCTATAAAAAGGCTTATTATGGAGTTCATGATGATTGCATTTCAGAAGCACCTACAGATGAAAGCGAAGCAAAGCCGTATCAATATAAAGCTTGGCTAAAACGTGCTATGGATTTGGAGGCAAGAATTAAAGAATGCGAAAAATCAATATCTAGTTTGGCAGATAGTCCTGATAAAGAAAGGGAAGTTAAGAAACTTGCACGCTTTAATTCCAAATTAGCCGAATTAAACAAAAAAATAAATGAGTATGAAGGGAAAGAAACTTAATCTTTCTTACGATTACAGAGGTCTTTATGAATCGACTTGCAGTTGCATGAAAAAGTCTATAATCAATGCGCTTGGAGAAATATTTCTTCTGACTGACCTTGACATTTTTTCTATTGAAAGAAAGAATTCAATTAAAATCAACGATGAAGAAATTTCCGGAGTTTGCATCAAAAATGGTTATTTGAATTTTATTGTTCTTGCTGGTGAGAAAACAAGATATGTCAGGATATATGACAAGCAAAAAGATAAAACTTATAAAGAGTTTGATTCTGACATCAATAATTGGATAACATTTATAGAAAAAATACAAGAAGAATTTAATAACGGACTTATATTATGATGATACAATCTATTCTTGATACTGATTTGTATAAATTCACAGTATCAAACGCTTATTTTCAGCTTTATCCATATGCTGAGTGTACATTTGCATTTAATGACCGTAACAAGGAAAAGTATGATGAAAAATTCCTTGAAATGCTCGGGATGGAATTTGCTAACCTGTGCAGGCTTAAACTATCTGATAAAGAATTTGCATTTATTTCTTCAATTAGATTCTTGGCCACAAACTATACAGAATGGCTTAAAGGCTTCCAATTTGAATTGGATAAAATTAAATTTTGGCTTGATGACGAAGGGCATCTTCACATAGAGGTTACTGACAAATGCTATAAGGCAACCCTTTACGAAGTTCCTATATTAGCCATTGTAGCAGAATGCCGTAATAAATGGCTTGGTGTTAGTGCAAATATGGATATTGTTCATCAGTTGCTTGATAATAAGATTAATCTTGCGAATGAGGCGCAAATGAAGTTTGCAGAGTTCGGCACTCGCCGTAGATTTAGTTTTGCGGTGCAAGATGCCGTTGTTAGGGAACTGAAGGAACGTTGTCCTATTTATTGCGTAGGAACGTCTAATGTCTATCTTGCAATGAAATACGATATGATGCCTAGCGGCACTTTCCCACACGAATGGGTAATGTTCCACGCAGGTATTAATGGCTTCAAGACGGCTAACCTTACGGCCCTTAATGACTGGATTAAGGTATATGACGGAGACCTTGGAATTGCCCTTATTGATACCTATACCACTGCATCTTTCTTGCATACGCTTACATTAAAGCAAGCGAAATTGCTTGATGGATTCCGCCAAGATTCTGGTGATGAATACAAAATTGGCAATATGATTATTGACAAACTGAAGTCTATGAGAATTGACCCAATGACTAAAACAATTGTATTCAGCAATGCTCTTACATTTGAAAAGGCAATGGACATACTCAGATATTTTAAAAATCGTGTAAAGGTAAGTTTCGGCATTGGAACTAATCTTACTTGTGATGTTGGTATTGATGGGTATAAGCCTGCTAATATAGTGATGAAAATGTCTCGTTGCAGATATAGCCCACGTGATTTTTGGGAGTATGTAATTAAGATTTCCGATGACCTTGGAAAGCATATGGGATTGGAGGAACTTTTTGACATTGCAGCAAAAGAATTGCACCTTAAAGAACTTGGAACCATCATAAAAGGGTAGTTTTTCCTACCCTTTAACTTTTTTTAACTATATTTTTTTGCTTTTTCCAAAAAAAAATAATACCTTTGTAGCATAACTAAAAAAATAAAAAAAATGACGAGCATTGAAAGTTTTGAAAACAAAGTAACCTACATTGTTGTTGGTGGTAAGAAAATGACAAAGCAGGAGTGGAAAAAGTACAAGAAAGAACAGGATGCTGTTATCCAGAGTAAACTTACCAAAAAGAAACAGCGTGAAATCCAGAAGGCTAAACGTGAGGCCAAGAAAAAGCGTGAAACTGAAATTACTATTTTGCCGGAAATTATTAAAGGCATAGTTAAAAACGCAGGGCCAATTAGAAGCCTATGCTCATATTACGATAACGCATATCGTATGTGGGGTACTATTGCCAATACGATACTTAAGCAGCCGGAGATTGAAGCGCCGTTTATATTGTTTCGTGCTGATGCTTATGAACTTAACAGGTTAATATCAGAAATTTCTGATATTGCAAAGGGAAACGAAAAGGCTGTGTTTGCATACATACAGAAGTTATCTTGGACACTGGACAATGCAAGGAATAAAATGAAGTCACTTTATAGCGGCGTTATTGCTTCAGGTGTTTTAGAGCAATTTAAGAATAAAGAGTGTATTAATGGCGAAGGAAGAAGGCTTGGGCTTAATATACTTATGACCAGAACATTTAAGAGTATGGATGCTATGGAAAAGGCCATTGCAGAACTTGGCAGAATTGCACATAACGGCCTTAGCCCTGAGGAATATAGAACCGATGTATTAGAAAGAGCATATAGAACAATTTAATATAAAGTATAATGTATACAGAAAGAGAATTTGTTGATTTAGTGAAAAACCTCTATGGTGCTAGAATAATAAAAAGCCATAATAGGGTTTATCTGATAAATGTGACCAGACAAAGCGCTTGTGACAAATTGTTTAATAGAGACACCATTAACTGGTGCATAGCAAGAAGTAAAAGTCATTGGGATAGCTATATTACAACCCCGGGTAATAATCAGTATTTCATTGTGGATTTCAATAATGTAAATTCAAGCTATAGCAGAAACTATAATCATTCATTTATAGGCTTTACTGTTAATAATAAAGGGGATATATACGCAGCACATGCACGAGACGATAAAAACTTACTAGGTTATACCACGACAGACGGAGAAAGACTATTTGAACGTTGCCTTAAAGAAAAAGGCTTATACAAATATGTAATTGAAGATAAAATGAAAGATAATGTTGTGAGCCAAGCATCAATGTTTCCATTTTACTTCTTGGTTAGTTCCATATTGCTTGCAATGTGTTCTTTATTGATAAAATGGTAAAAATAATCTCAATATAATTTATTTATTTTGATTTTTTTTTGTATATTTGCGTTACATTATTAAAATTTTATTAATTATGGGACTTATAAGAAATTTATTTCCTAGGCTGTATGATGATACCGAGCGTCAGGTAACATCACTTATGAGAGATATCAATAAAGCCTTTGATGATTTTGATTTTGACGCAACTGTTGACTCAATTGTAAAAGGTAGTAAAAGCGCTTTTGCTAGCCTTAATGACATAGCCAAAAGCGTGAAAGATACCGTTTCAGACCTTAAGGTTATTATCCAGTACGATGAAAAGAACGAAAAGTTTGAGTACAAAGTAGAAGATGGTATTCTAAAGGTTAGAGTAACAGGCAAAAACTCCGTAAGGGAGACATCAGCAACCGTACCAAGTAATTGCCTTGTTGACAAAATTACACATTATGTTGACAAAAAGAGCGGCAATCTAGTGGTTAGAATTCCTAAAGATGTTAAGAACGATGAGAACGTTAAGAAGTTCAAGGAGAGCGTTATTAACACTGCAAACGGAACTGCTGAATGGATAAAGAATGCCCTTAAAGAGAGAGCAGAGTCTGTGGCTGCTTCTACCACAGCCCCAACATCTAAGCCAAAAGCAACTAAGAAGTCTATAAAAAAGCCTCATTCAAAGGTTGTTCGTGGCAAGGATGGAAAGTTTAGAAGCACAAATTCTAATTAATTCCGGGAGCAATGCTCCCAAATGTACCTGTGGGTGAACTGGTTTAGCCACCAGTCTGCAAAACTGTGTTGTGAGGGATACCTCCATGCCGGTTCGAGTCCGGCCAGGTACTCTATTAATAATTAACCTCGCATAAGTAATTGTGCGAGGCTTTTTAAATTAAATACATTATGAAAATTTGTGGTATTTCTGATATGCATGGTAAATTGAATTTTGACATTGAAAAAAGCGATATACTGTGTATTTGTGGCGATATTATGCCACTTAACATACAAACTTATCATGACGCCGGTATAAAATGGCTTAGAAAAACTTTTATCCCTTGGTGTGAAAAACAGCCTTGTGATAAAGTGTTTTTGATTGCCGGAAATCATGACTTTGTGTTTGAAAGATATCCGGCTGAAATTGAAGAGTTATTTAAGGATAATGATAAAATAACCTATCTTTGCGATTCCGAAGCCACTTATACAAAAGATACTGATGACGAATATAAGGAAATCAGGATATATGGAACCCCCTGGTGCCACCAATTCTATGACTGGGCATTTATGACCTCTGATATGAAATTGGAAACAATATATAAGAAAATCCCATATAAAGTTGATATATTGTTAGCTCACGATGCCCCTCATGGCACAAGTGATGTAATATTACAGAAAGATATTCCTTGGGCTTCTGAAAGCCATATAGGGTGCATACCTTTGGGCAATGAAGTGGATGAGAAAAAGCCTTCCATTATGCTTCATGGACATCTTCACTCAACAAACCACGATTGCGAAATGAGGGGAGAAACAGAAGTTTACAATGTTTCTATGGTTGATGAACGTTACGATTTGGTTTATAAGCCGTTCTATAAGGAGATTTAATGTTATTTAACGCATTAAATTTCTTTATTAATTTTTTTTTGTGTATATTTGAAGCACGAATATAAATTAGTTGACAATGAGTAAAAATAAAAAATCTTTGAATTTTAATTCGTTATTTGGCAAAAATGACGCAAATGACATCGAGCGTGTTGTATTGAAATGTTTTATCCGTGTTATTAAAAATAACGGCAATTATATGCTTTATAGACGAAATGTAAATAATACGGGTATAATGAAAGCACTTTTAAGAGGAAAAAACACCTACAGTGATAATCCATTTTCGTCAGCGTCATCAACAGAAGAAGTTGTTAGCACGTTGAAGCGTATAACTAACGATATGGCCAAAAGCAACGGTAAAAAAGGAGGCTCTAAAGACTTGGATAAATATGAAGTAGTTACAATGGCCATAAACCATTTGCTTCATTTCTTCATGGAAACTAACGGAATCGCTATGCAAAGACTTTGCGAACTTGGAGAAGAAATTTATAGTATGAGCTGCTATAGACTTTTCGGAGACACTGTTGAAGATATTAATAAGCAAAACGAAGACGAATTATCTTCTATTGAGTCACCAGACCAGTTAAAGGCTAAGCTTTTCCAAAGTTTCATTGCTGATTTGCAAAAGGGCAGAATTCCTTCAACAATGGATTTTGATACTTACGTAAGAGAAAAATCCGGTTCTG
>Ga0247610_10007924_pt1 | contig 10852 bp, 10 predicted proteins | sample 174DNAGHGhighgp2_FD_193483 | JGI IMG/M metagenome (GOLD analysis project Ga0247610, IMG submission 193483) | Sheep rumen microbial communities from Palmerston North, Manawatu-Wanganui, New Zealand - 1742 DNA GHGhigh gp2 | ecosystem: Host-associated > Mammals > Digestive system > Stomach > Rumen... | reverse complement strand
CGTATAATTGAGGTTTACGGACCTGAATCCTCAGGTAAAACCACGTTGGCACAACATATCGTAGCAGAATGTCAAAAAAAAGGCGGAATTGCGGCTTTTGTTGATGCTGAGCATGCCCTTGACCCTGAATATGCAAGAAATTTGGGCGTTAATATTGATGAATTATTAATTTCTCAACCTGATACAGGCGAACAAGCTTTAGATATCACTGAAGAACTCGTTCGTTCAGGTGCGGTTGATATTATTGTTGTCGACTCCGTTGCAGCACTTGTTCCTAAAGCCGAAATTGAAGGTTCTATGGAAGATCAGCAAATGGGCTTGCAAGCAAGATTAATGTCAAAAGCTCTGAGAAAATTGACCGGTATTATCGGAAAAACTAATACTACAGTTATATTTATAAACCAGCTGAGACAAAAAATAGGTGTTATGTACGGGAACCCTGAAACAACAACGGGTGGTAATGCGCTAAAATACTATGCGTCTGTTCGTATGGAAATAAAGAGAGTAGAAGGCTTAAAGGGTGACGGTGAGGATGTAGGAAACCATGTTCGCGTAAGAGTTCTCAAAAATAAAGTCGCTCCTCCGTTTAGAACCGCTGAATTTGATATTATCTTTGGAAAAGGCATCTGTAAGATAGGTAATATATTAGACGTAGCTGTTGATTTGGATATTGTAAAAAAAGCAGGTTCTTGGTTTAGCTTTAATGACGAAAAACTTGGTCAAGGCAGAGATAAGGCAAAAGAATTCTTAGCTGCAAATCCTGAAATCCTTGACACTGTTGAAAAGCTTGTAAGAGAAAAACTTGCTGAAAACGATTAATAAAAGTAAAATTTATAAAAAGCAGAAAACCTGATTGGTTTTCTGCTTTTGTTTAGGGCTTGACAAAAATATATAACATGTGGTATAAAGTAAGTGGGGTAAATGTATATTTTTGAGTCTTGCACATTCTGCAAGACTTTCCTTTTAATATTACGTATGTAGACAATTGATCGGCAGACATATGTATAGATACCAACTAAATAAACAAAACAAGTCTGCCTCAATAGTAGAACTACTAAAAAAAATTACCCGAGAGGATAAATAATGGATGATAATAAAATTATAATTACAGTTTCCGGTTCCGATAAAGTTGGTATTGTAGCAAATGTTTCTTCTGTTCTTGCAAAGTGTAAGGTTAATATTGAAGACATTAAACAGACATTGATGCAGGGACATTTTGTAATGTTCATGCTATGTGACATAGAGCATGCCGAATTGAACTTTAAAGAATTAAAAAACCTTCTTATTGAAGAAGGAAATAAATTAGAAGTAGAAATTTGGGTTCAAAAAAAGGGTATTTTTGAAAAAATGCATACAGTTGGATAGACCGCAGATAGAATCATATGGAAGAAGAACTAAAAAAATTAAACGAACTTTCTGGTTTTTTTAAAAGAATGAGCACAAAAATAACTTTATTAAAACTTATAGAGTGTGCGAAAGCCGAGTATGATAAATATAATTTTTCAGAAGCAAAAATATCTTTAGAAGAAGGTTATAAGATAGACAATAAAAATTCTGCAATACTCCGAGGGCTTGGATGCATAGAACAGTTTAACGGAAATTATGAGCTTGCTATAGATTATTTTAAACAGGCTTTGGAAAAATCTCAAGCAAAAGAAGTTGAATATACTTTGATTGGTATGGCTTACTATTTGCAGGATAACCTTGATGAAGCGGTAAAATATTTTAACTTTGCAATAGACTCTAATGAGGACTATACAAATGCTTATGAAGGTAGAAATCAAGCAATGCTTGAAAATCACGTTAAGATTATTGATTTGCAGGAATCGTTAAAAAAATATTTCTAAGTTTAAAGTGGTAAATATTTATCCCAAAGTTTGCAATTTATCCAATTTAAGTTGTAACAGAAACCTTTTAGTATGACCATGATAATTTTTATTTGTCATATTGGAGGTTCTATGAACATAAAAATATTATTGGTAGAAGACCAAAAACTAATGAGAATCGGAATAAAATCTCTTTTTAACGACTATCCCGAAATGGAAGTTATTGGGGAGGCGATAAACGGCAAAGAAGCCATAGAAAAAGCAAAATTAATAAAACCTGACATTGTGCTTATGGATATTGGTTTACCCGACATATCCGGTATTGATGCAACAAAACAAATTTTAGAATATAACAATAATATCAAAATTATTATTTTAACAGCTCATATAAATGAAACGGACTTAAATGCATCACTTATTGCAGGTGCAAATGCTTATGTAATAAAAGATATTTGTACGGATTATTTAATGTATGTAATAAGAATGGTTTATGACGGTGCTATGTGGATAGATCCGCATGTTGTACCCTTTATAAGGGACAAAAACAGCGGTATTATTCCTTCAAGACAAATTTCACGCAGTGCATTTAAACAAAATCATTCTAATTTAACTCAAAGAGAGTACGAGGTTCTCAAACTTGTCGTAGACGGACAATCAAACAGTCAGATTGCTCAAACTCTAACAATAAGTGAACATACCGCAAAAGCGCATGTGTGTAACATTATACAAAAACTGGTAGTGGATGATAGAACACAAGCAGCTGTAAAGGCTTTAAAAGAAGGGCTGGTTTAAAAACTATTCCAACCAAGTTTTATGAAGCCTGTTAATGACATTTTTTTGTTTCATATCTTGAATTGCTTCGTTAATGACTTCTTTAAGCTTTGCGGAAGATTTACCCTTTTTCATACCGATACCGTATGGTTCCCTTGAATACCTTTTGGAAAGTAATTTTACTTCATTGTCTTGAAGAGCAAATCCGTTTAATATTGTATCGTCTGAAGTTATAGCGTTTATACTGCCTTCTTTCAGAGCTTTAAATGCTTCACCGTAACTTTTAAAACCCATAACATTTGCACTCGGAACGAGATTTAACATATTTTTTTCAGCAGTTGTTCCCCATATTATGCCGACATTTTGTCCCGCCAAATCGCTGATTGATGTTATCTTGCTTGATGATTTAACTAAAATAGCTTGTCCTGCACTGTCGTATGGAATAGAAAAATCAATAATTTCTTCTCGCTGCGGTGTAATTGTCATCGTAGCAATAACTATATCGACTTCTCCCGTAGAAGCTTTTATCATTCTATTAGCAGGAGTGACAGGAATAAATTCTACCTTTTCCGGGTTTTTTAAGATATATTGTGCTATATATTTTGCCAAATCAACATCATACCCAACAATACTACCTTCATTGTTTATAAATCCAAAGGGTTTAGAATCTGTATTTATACCGACTTTGATAACTCCACGTGTCAGTATTTCTTCATACAAATCTGACTCTTCATACTTTTCAGGCTTTAAAATTAAAAAGTAGAAAGTAACCAAGCATAAAAATATCAGACTAAAAATTATAGCAAGCTTTTTCATTGAGCTAATTTTGGCTTCCTTCCGCAAGATTTGTCTTCATCACAATAACCGAGTCTTTCACATTTTGGTACAAGATAAGGTTTTAACCAAGGTTCTACCTTTATTAGTTCATCACACATTGCTTTTACCATCATTCTTATTTCATATTGAGCTCTTGAACATAGTCTTAAGTTGGCAATATGAATAAGTTCTCTTAGGTTTAAGCTGGCAACAATTGATGTCGCTGCAGCATTAGGAAGAACGGCTCTTGCATCTTCTGCAGGAATTCCTGCATCTGTGAATTCACAATAAAGCTTTGATATTTCTCCCATAAAATCGACAAATTTTGCTTTTAACTTCTCATCTCGTTCAATTGTCGGAGGAATTAAGTAATCAAACTGACCTTTTTCTTTAACATATCTTTGAGATTTTTGAGAAAAAGACATGTGTCTGTGTCTGACAAGTTGGTGAGTACAAGCTCTTGATACATTAGAAATTGCAAAAGAAACTTGTACATGTTCAATTACCGAATAGTGGCCCGAACCCACAACTCTTTCAATGAGCTTAAGCATTTTTTCTTCATCATCTGCACCGTTATAAATGTTTATAGGCATGTCTGCGCTGTAACAAGTTCTCGCAGCTGTATAAACAGTTTTCAGCATATTTTCAGGCCTTGAAATCAAATGTACAACAGGCTTGTTATTTCCTTCCATATTCTCTCTCCGTATAATAATGAGAAATTATTTATTTCTCTTTTTTTAATCTTATGCTACACACCGGTAGAAAAAGTTGCTGCTTCTTCATATGGATGTTCAATTCCTGCACTCTGAGCTGCTTTAAAAGCCGTATCAAACATTTCGTCAGAATTTTCGGCTATTTGCGGATTCTTCAGAAGTGCATTAAGATCGTGATCAGTATTGTCTGCATCCTTTATTAGCATTGAACGACCAAGCGCTTCTGCCTTGGGGTCAGAAAAATCTTTTAATTTTGGACTCTCTTCTTCAATGTTTTGAGGAGTATCAGGTGTCTGTTTCTGTATGTTTTTAAAATTTACCTGATTAACACCAAATTTAGGACCATTAATTTCACTCATTTAGTACCTCGCTTTATTTATTCAATTATATCATGTTTTTGTATTAATCAACCATCCATGTAGTCTAAACCGCGTAAATAAAAATTTTTGCTAGTCAGCTTGTTCTTTGTTACAAAAATTTACATATATTTGTACCTTTGGTATAATTTAGTTATGGATGAGAATATAGAAACATTACAGAATATTCTAAAAGAAGATCCCTCTAATTTTCAAGCAAGAAGAGAGCTCACCATCTTGCTTATTAATAAAGGTTTTAACGAAGAGGCAGAAGGAAATTTAAAATACTTAATTAAATATTTTCCGGAAGATGCTGAGCTATATTTCAATCTTGGTATTGTGTACGAAAAGCTCAAAGATTTTAAAAAAGCGGAAAAAGCTTACTCAAAAGCAATAGAACTTTCTCCGCAGGAAGATTTTTATTATAATTACGGCGAAGTGCTTGTAGAGTTAAAACAATGGCAGAAAGCTTTAGAGGCTTTTCAGAAAGTTCTTGAAACCGATTCAAGTGACGGAAATTGCTATTTTAACATAGGTATTTGTTATTATAATCTTGATGAAAAAAATCTTGCTTTGGATAATTTTCAGAAAGCAGTACAGCTAAATCCAAAGGATGTTTACGCATATTTTTATCTTGGGTATATATACCAAAATGAAGGTTTAACTAATTTTGCAATAGAAAATTATAATAAAGTTTTAGAAATTTCACCTGATTATAGTTGGGCATATTTTAATCTCGGTTCTATTGCCTATAAAAATGAAAATTTTGACGAAGCAAAAGAATATCTTAAAAAAACAGTTTACTATAATCCTTTCGATACAGAAGCATATAAACTTCTGGTTAAGATATGTCTTAGACAAAATAATGCGGATGAAATAATAGAAACACTTTATAGCGCCTTGGACAAGGAAGAAAATGGCGATTTATATTATTGTCTTGCAAGAGTTTTTAAATATATCGGAGAATCTGAAGAATATTATAATGCGCTAAAATCCGCATTAAATAATCCTATGTCACTTACTTTTCCTATTGAGACAGTAAAACACGAATACCAAAAAATAAGTGAAAGTTTGGGTAAACATGAAGAGATAATGCCTGAGACCGAGTTGGAAGAATATTCTGATGATACAGAGAAAGAGTATGAAAAAAACAATCCTGAATCGGAAAATCATGAACAATCTGTAGAAAACGAAGAATATGATAAATACGAAGACTCTGAAGAAAATTATGCAGATTCTGAAGAAGATTATGAAGAAGAGTATGAAGAAGACACCGATGAGTATGAAGAAGAATACGATGAAGATTCAGAATTTTCTGAAGAAGAGTCAGAAGAAGATTTGGACGAATACGAGGAATAATTAGCAAACAGTGTTATCAAAAATCAGAATAAAAAATTATATTTTAATAGATGAATTGGAGCTTGATTTAGAAAATGGCTTAAATATTATCACCGGTGAAACAGGTGCCGGAAAAAGCATCCTGATTAGCGCTATAGATTTAGCATTTGGTTCACGCGCCGGCAAAGAAGTTATTAAGACAGGCACAGATAAAGCCGTAATCGAAGTTACTATCATCAATAAAAAACAAAATATAAATGCTCTTTTTGATGAGTTCGGGATTGATTATACAGGTGAAGAGATTATTTTATCAAGAGAAATTACTCCGACAACTTCTCGTTCAAGGGTAAACGGTTCTCTTGTCAGCCAAGATTTTATGAAAAATTTTCGTGAACTGTTTTTAGATATTCACACACAACATCAAACATATACTATTTTAAAACCGTCTTGCCACCTACCGCTTTTAGATTCATATATTCAAAACACATGCGAAAAACTTTTGGAAGAATATAAATCAGGTTTTTCAAAATATAAGAAAATGTGCGCAAAGCTTGAAGAATTGAAAGCCAATGCAAACAAAACAGAAGACCAAATAGATTTTCTAAAATTTCAAGTCAGCGAAATAGAAAGCGCTGAAATTAACGAAATTGATGAAGATGAAAAGTTAAACAATGAACTTGAGGTTTTAGAGAATGTAGAAAAACTAAAAGAGCTTACAGGCTCAGCATATTGGTCACTATCAGGTGATGATTCTTCTATACTGGATGCTTTGCTAAAAATTAAGTCTAATCTCTCTAAAGCTTGTTCAATGGATACCAAGCTGGAAGATACAGAGGGAGAATTTATTAACGCAATAGAGGGACTTAAGAATGTTTCTTCGCTTTTAAGAGATTATTCCTCTTCTTTGGAAAATGATGAAGAGAGAATAAACACCATTCAAGAACGGCTTTTTTTGTTGGATAAGCTCAAAAGAAAATATGGCGGAACATTAGAAAGTGTAATAAAAGAAGGTGAAAAATTACGCCAAGAGCTGGATGGAATTGAATTTTCTACCCAAAATATTGAAGAATTGGAAAATGATATTTCAACATTAAAAACCGAGCTTTTAAAAATGGCAGAAAATCTTTCGGAAGAAAGAAAAAAATATGCAGAAGTTCTTTCTGCTCTAATTGTCGAAAAGCTTGAAAAATTAGAGCTTCCAAAAGTTAAATTTGAAATTGCGTTTGAAAAATGTGAACTTTGCAGTCAAGGTATCGATAAAGTTGAATTTATGATTTCTACTAATGTATCAGAAGGACTTAAACCACTTGCAAAAGTCGCTTCAGGCGGTGAAATATCAAGAGTAATGCTTGCTCTAAAAACAATCTTCGCTCAAAGTGATAATATTGACACAATTATTTTTGATGAAATTGATACGGGAATTTCAGGCAAAGCTTCGCAATCTGTAGCTGATGAGGTTAAAGAGCTTTCTAAATACATGCAAATAATAATGATTACCCATCAAGCGATAATTGCATCAAAATCCGATACACATATTTATGTCAAGAAAACACAAAATGACAGAACGAGCGTTGATATATCTATCTTGAAAGGCAATGATAAACTTAACGCAATTGCAGAACTTGCCGGAGGAGAAATTAATACCGAATCCCTAACTTTTGCAAAAATGCTCGTAGAAGGATAAGGGGTAAATATACAATATTATCAAGGTGATACTTGTCGACAATGTTTATTTAATTCTTTTTAGTGAAGAAATAAAGTTAAAATTAATTATATCTCCATCAATTTTAGTCAAGAAAACTTGCGCTTTATCATCATTAGTTTCAAGTTTTGGAATCATTTCCAGTTCATTTGCATAATAATTGCTGTCGTTTCTTGAACTTATGGAAATTTTGCTTGCAAGAGAATTTAAAGATATATTTCTGAGTATTCCCGCAAACCCTTTTCCTTTGTCGGTAAATTTTGTATAAACTCTCAAAGAAGCATCATTTGTGCCTAAATCATACCTGCCAAAAATTAATGTAGCAAGCTCAGGAGCGGTAGATTGAATTTTCATTCTCTCTACAATATTATTTTTGAGTTTCATTTCCCCGTTAATTTCATCAAATTTACCTTCAGGAATATTTACTAAATCAAAAACCATTGAAGGACTAATCATTGCAAGAGGATTTCTAAACAAAGATGCTACTTTCAAAATATATTCAACATACCCTACTTGCGCAATTGTTCCGTTTTTTACTTTGAACTTAATATCACCATTCAATTTTAATGTTTTATCGGCAGTTAGTTCTATCAACCCCATTGCTTTTCCGCTAATTTGTCTTGGCATTCCTAAAATGGCTGTTGCCATAATGTTTGAATCAACATCCTTAACACCAAGCCTTAGGTAATAATCCTGCTTTACCAAATCTGCTTTTACTTTCAGAGTTGAAATACCTTCCGCAATATCAAATCTGTTAGACTTTAAATCCAAAACCCCATTCTTATCAAGTGTCATGTCGGCATGAAGGTTCGCAAAGTTTATTTCTTTATAAACACCTTTAACCAAGTCTAATCCGCATTTTTCTATTACTATTAAACCCTTCTCAAACGGAGGCATAACATCACTGTTTTCTTCTCCCTCAACCGATGTTACAAGCGCCTCTACTTTGTTCTGTTCTTCTCCTTGCGGCGGTGCAGGCTGCTCCAAGATTTTTTCTACATCAATATTGTCTATATTTAAATTAACATCCTTGACTATTATTGGTAATTTAATTTCATTTAAAACATTTCCGTCAAAAATATAGTTTGCACGCCTAAATCTTCCTTCCGATTTCAGTGCAATTCTGTTGCCTTCCGCTTTAAGTTTTGCCGAGCGAATAAACAATCTCTGCGCAGGAACGAGCACCTTGTCAAAAACAAACTCCCCTGTCATTCTCGGTACTTGATTGTGATTATTAATATACATTTTCCCTGAAACCATACCTTTTTTGAAGATTTTTTGACAGGCAATAAAGTTTAAAAATTCACTTGGAAGAGGACGAGGCATGTTCAAATCCAAATCCAAAATTTTCATATTATCCGCCATATCAATATTACCGGCAATTGTTACCAGAGGGGTCATTCCGCGCTTTAATTCGCTTGTTATATAATAATTTATCGTATTAATCTTTAAAATATTTTTAAGAATACTTAAATCAACCTTAAAAGCTGTTTTATAATCTTTTAAAACCATTAATTGGTCACCAAATTTAAATCCTTCATTTTCTTTAAGCAAAAAATACCATCTTATATCGCATGAACCGTTCTTTGATTCTATGATAAGCTTAGAATCAGCATCTCCTACAAGTCCTACAGGTGAACCCAGCATTTTGGAAAGATAATTTTTGAAGAAATCATTTGTAACAAAAACATCCGATTTAATCTTTGTTTCACAAGTTTTTTGATAATCTTTTGTATGACCATCCATTTTTAGGGTATTTTTTTTATTTTCGTTATAATATCCTTCAAAATTTTTGTATTCAATATCATTATTACCTATTTCTACCGTACCTTGTTTAACCCTGACAGGAATGTTCAAAAGCGGCTGAATTTCAAAAGTTACATCATGAATATTTATAGTACCGTTTGTTGTATTTTTAGCCAGTTTCAAATTAAAGTCAACATTTCCTTGTACATTTTCAACAGGTGCAATCATTTCACGCAAATTAGGTATAAAAATATTAGATTTTACGATGTCATGTATATCAGATGCTTTAAAGTTTTTTGCGGAAATGTTTAATTCATAAACTCCTTTGTTAGTCATAAAAGCATTAATAAGAACGGATGATTTATCTATGTTTATTGGGAAATTCACTATATATGCGGCATGATTTTCCATGTAAAATCTGTTCATATCATTTGCAAAAACTTGGATTTTATGTCCGTCTCTTTCAAGAACAAAATCGAAATCAAAGTGCAGATACTTTCTCTCTTTCGTTCTGTCAAAAATCATATGTGATGCATCAAAATCTAAATCGAAAGTTGGCGCATTATAAATAACATGACAATTTTTTACACCCATTAAGACATTGTACATATCTACAAAAAAGAAAGATTCTTTTTTTTCTTTTTTCTTCTTCTTTTCAGGGACTATTGTCATTAAATCATCAACATCTGCATAAATACTTTTTGCAAGAAGTTTTTTAACAACAATCCGTCTGTTTAAAACTTCTTTTAAAGAGACTAAAATATCAATTTCCTCAAGAGTTAAAATATTTTTATTATTTTGTAAAATGGATAACTTTTCTAAAGTAAATGCAATACTTTCACCGGTTTGTAGTTTTGGATTTAATATTTTTATATCAGCATTCAGCATTTTCCCGCCTTGCTGTTCCACTAAATGTATAATTTGTGAATTTGAAACCATTGCCGGCAAGATATATTTATAAAAAATACCTGCAAAAACAGTTGCAGAAATAAATATCAGAAAAAATATTTTTATACATTTTATCCAAAAGCTTTTCATAGAAAACATTGTAGCATAAAAATTTTTCCTTAAAACTTGATGAAAAGCTTAATTCACAAGCTTTGTAAGTTTTTATGTAACAAATTGTAAAAGTTTATGTAAAAACTCTAAAGTTTTGCAAAAAATTGCCGATAACAAGTTTGTAAGAAAAATGAACGAAAGTAAATTAGTTGTTTTTTAGGGAATTTGTACAAAAGTCACATTTTAGAAGGAGTATGTAATGGAACGCGACGAACACGAAATGCTAATCGAATATTCAGAAATGACAGCATTTAACTTTAACTCAAAAGAGTATCAGGAAGTCAAAAAAGATTACATAGAATGCAGGGATAAAGTATCGAATTTTGCATGGACAATACAAGGTATTGTTGACTATTTCAGACCTGCAAAAAATTACTAATCGGAGTTTTTGTGATGAATAAAAAAGATTTTTTTAACAGATGCTTTTCTCCAAATTGGATAGAAGTTGATTTGGAGGAAGTACAAAAATTATCAGAAAGTTCAACCGTACACTATGAAGAGAAAGGAAACGAAACAGACTTGGTT
>Ga0247610_10007922_pt1 | contig 10853 bp, 4 predicted proteins | sample 174DNAGHGhighgp2_FD_193483 | JGI IMG/M metagenome (GOLD analysis project Ga0247610, IMG submission 193483) | Sheep rumen microbial communities from Palmerston North, Manawatu-Wanganui, New Zealand - 1742 DNA GHGhigh gp2 | ecosystem: Host-associated > Mammals > Digestive system > Stomach > Rumen ... | reverse complement strand
TGTTTTTCTGGTGTGGGGAGGAATATTCTTTGCTCTCGGCAGACCTCATACAAGAACTATACTGAGCCTGTTGTGGTGGAGCGCATGTCCCGGGGCGGCGATTACATATTTGTTTTATGGTAAAGGCCTTGGAAATCTGTCAGCTGATCTGATTTATGATGAACCGTTTACTTTTACAGCTGAACAACAGATAGTTAATATGATTGCTGTTTTTTGTATGGTTGCAGCTGCACTAATACTTGTTATGGTATTCAAAAAGTTAACGGAAGTAATTGTATTTGCTTTCTTAGCTGCCGCCTTAACGATGAGCATTATCAACATGAACAGCATAGAGAGGGCTTTCGGTAACGTGTCTTTGGGCAGCGTAAGTGAGCTTGCAAGCGTACCTTTGTCGACAGAAGGACAGAACGTAATGGTCATAATGCTCGACAGAGCTCCGGGATACTTTGTTCCTTATATTTTCGAAGAGATTCCCGAACTACAGGAGCAGTTTGACGGATTCACATTTTATCCCAATACACTTTCATTCGGTTCACACACAAAATTTGCGGCGCCTGCTCTTTTCGGAGGGTATGAGTACACACCGGCTGCAATTTGTGCCAATACATCACAGACTCTTGTAGATAAGCATGATGAGGCTTTGTCGGTTCTTCCCGTGCTGTTCAGGGATAACGGATATGAGGTCACGGTGTGTGATCCTCCGTTCGCCGGATATGAATGGACCCCGAATCTCAACGTGTTTACAGGCGACCTTTATGAAGGAATAGCATCCTATATAACCAAGGGTAGATTCGTAAACATCGATGCGGATTTCTCAGCACAGCAGAATGCTTTATGGGAGAGAAATTTCTTCTGTTACAGCTTGTTCAAGACATGCCCTTTGTTTCTGCAAAGAAGTGTTTACAATCAGGGTAATTATAATCAGGCTGACACAGGATTCTCATCTTCGGTGGATGCCGATGAAGTTTTCACAACACCTCAGACTGTTGCGAATGAGTCGGAATCCACAGGCGTATCACAGGTGTTCATGAATGCTTACACTGTTCTTACCAATCTCGATCTTATAACGGAAGTCAACGAGAGTGAGCAGAATACATTCATGTATCTTGTTAATGTCACCCCCCACAATACTATGATGCTTCAGGAACCTGAATATGAGCCTTCCGAGATTGTAGATAATCGTGAGTATGACGAGCAGAATGCATCAAGGTTTGCAGTTCCTGTAAGCGGTTACAATCTGTATATGAATTCCGCTCCTGCTATGTCTCATTATCAGTGCAATGCAGCTTCTTATATACAGCTCGGTATCTATTTTGATTATTTAAGAGCAATGGGAGTATGGGACAATACCAGGATAATCATTGTATCGGATCACGGTCCGACTGCGGATATGTTCGGCGGGCATACTATAGTCCGTGATGTAAATATGGAGAGCTTTAACTGTCTTCTCATGGTAAAGGACTTCGGATCGACCGGATTCAATGTATGTGAGGACTTTATGACCAATGCCGATGTGCCTTATCTTGCCACAGCCGGGGTTATCGATAATCCTGTCAATCCGTTTACGGGTAATCCTCTTACGATGGACGGTAAGACCGATCTTCCTATGCTCATATATGATTCGGAAGACTGGAATGTCGAAGGTGCGGACACTATAGCGGATGCCGATGCCTATACCTTCTCTGAAGGAGACTGGTATGCGTTCACGGGAGACCGTATATTCAGCAGGGATTCATGGGAGTTTGACGGTACAAGATGAGTGTTTTGTATACCGTCTTTATATACCCGTTAGAGCTGTTGTTTGAGGTCGTATTCACTATCGCAGGCAGGATCGTACATCATCCCGGATACGCGATAATAGTATTAAGTCTTATAGTCAATCTTCTTCTGCTTCCTCTGTATGCAAGAGCTGATAAGCTCGAGAAAGAGCAGAAGATAAAGAAGGATTCCATGGCACAGCAAGTGAAGCGTATTAAGGAAGCCTTTAAAGGTGACGAGCGTGTCATGATGCTTCAGGCATACTATAAAGAGAATGATTACAGATCTGCGGATGTCTTTAAAGAGTCTGTATCACTTCTTCTGCAGATCCCGTTCTTTATGGCGGCTTACCGATTTCTTTCGCATCTTGAACTGCTGCGGGGCGTGTCATTCGGTCCCATAAGCGATCTTGGTGCTCCCGATCATATGTGTGAGGTGTTCGGATTCGGCATTAATGTGCTACCGATTCTGATGACACTTATCAACGTAGTCTCGGGGATCATCTACACTAAAGGCATGCCCGTAAAAAGTAAGATTCAGTTGTACGGGATTGCGGCGGTGTTTCTGGCTTTGCTTTATGATTCTCCGTCCGGACTTGTTTTCTATTGGACTCTGAATAATATCTTTTCATGTGTTAAGAATGTATTTTATAAGTTTAAAAGACCGGGATTTGTCTTGTCCGTGTTATGTGCGTGTATCGGTGTTTTGGCAGCCGTCTGTCTGAATACTGTTTATGAAACTCCTTATCAATCTCGCAGGATAAGACTTACTGTATTGGCTTTGATTTTGGTGATGCCTTTGGTAATTAATCTGTTGATGAATAAGATAGATTTGAGAATGTCGGTCAGGATAAGCAAATACGGGAAACACGACCGGAATATTTTTCTGTTCGGCGGATTGTTTATGTCCGTATTGACGGGGCTGCTTATACCTTCTGCTGTAATAAAGACATCTCCGTATGAATTCATGGATCTTATGCATCTTAAGACTCCGATAGTTTACATCATTCATGCTTTCCTGATTGCTTTAGGCTATTTTGTCGTATGGGGAGGCGTTTTTTATGCACTGTCTTCATGTAAGATACGGGTTATACTGAGCAGAATGTGGCTTGTCATGTGTCCCGTATCATTGATCTCATATATGTTCTTCGGTACTGATCTTGGGGATATATCGGTTAATCTTGTCTATATTTTGCCGTTCGAGTTTTCAGGGTCACAGAAGCTGATCAATATGTTATTGATAGTTGTTGCCGTATGTCTGATATTGGTTCTTAATCGTCTGTTCCCCAAAGCTATAGAGATGCTTATGATCTCTTTTGTTCTGGTTACGGTATGCGTAAGTGTTGTGAATATGGTTCCGATCAACAAAGCCTACAAGGTTAATCTTACAAGAACTCAGGTCGAGTATCCTCACATTACTCTGTCTGCTGACGGGAGAAATGTGTTGTTTATAATGATTGACAGAGCTCCCGGCTATCTGGTTCCGTTTATATTCAATGAACTGCCATATCTTGAGGATGAGTTTGACGGATTTACTTTTTACCCCAATACTGTTTCGTTCGGAAATTATACTAAGTTTGCTGCAGGTCCGTTGTTCGGCGGATACGATTACACTCCTGAGAATGTTAATGCCGATAATACACGTACGATAGTTCAGAAACATAACGAAGCCCTGTCGGTATTGCCGATCATCTTCAGAGATGAGGGGTATGAGGTTACGTTGATCGATCCTCCGTACGCAGGATACAGGGAACCTTCGGATCTGAGCGTATTCTCCGGCCCTTTATACGAAGGTATATCGTCTTACCTTGCTCAGGGGGTGCTTCATGATGAGTACTATAAGTTCGAAGAATATCAGGAGAAGATATGGCTTAGAAATTTCTTCTGTTATTCTGTGTTTAAGATATCTCCGCTGTTTTTCCAGTCGACCGTATATAATGAAGGTCAGTATAATCAGCCTGCGGAACCGGTTAATTATGAGACGGATTTTACGATTCCTCAGATAAGATTTGAAAACTCTGTGAGTACCGGTATTGATAATCACTTTATGTCGGCATATGAGGTCTTAACGAATCTGGACGACATAACCGAGGTCGAGGACGGGGATTTTGATGCATTTATGTATATAAATAATAATACGGCACATGATCCGATCTTGTTGCAGGAACCTGATTATATTCCTCAGCAGTATGTAAATAACAGTGATTACGATGCGGCCCATGCGGACAGATTTGATCGTTCTGTCAATGGTTATTATTTGGATATGACCAATACACTTAATATCGATCACTATGTTTGCAATGCGGCGGTATATATCCAACTCGGTGATTATTTCAATTATTTAAGAGAATGCGGAGTTTGGGATAATACCAGAATAGTAATAGCGGCGGATCATGCCATCCCGAATTCGTATGCCCGTATGTTTAACGGGCAAACCGATTTGGAGACGGTCAATATGGATTCGTTCAATCCCGTTCTTATGGTAAAAGACTTTGGTTCGACAGGGTTTACCGTCTGCGAAGACTTTATGACTAATGCGGATGTACCGTATATACTTACTTACGGAATAGTAGATTCTCCGGTAAATCCTTTTACCGGAAATCCGTTGGTTATGGATCATCAAATGCCGCTTCATATATTTGATTCCGCAGACACTGTGGCTGGCGAAGGTGATTACAGGTTCGCGGAGGATCATTGGTATTTGTTTAACGGGGACCGGGTTTTTGATATGGATTCATGGGAGTATGACGGTATAAGATGAGTGCGTTATATACAGTCTTGATATATCCGCTGGAGCTTCTGTTTGAAGTCATTTTCGCGATAGCGCACAGAATCGTGGGCAATCCCGGTTGGGCGATCATTATATTGAGCCTTGCGGTAAACTTTCTTGTGCTTCCTTTATATAACAGAGCTGATGCAGTTCAGAAGCAGGAAGGCGAGCTTGAACGATCCCTTGCGCCTGGGATAGCCAGAATAAAAGCAGCATTTAAAGGCGATGAAAGAATGATGATGCTTCAGGCCTTTTACAGGGAGAATCATTATTCTCCGTGGTATGTGCTTAAAGGCTCCGTATCCATACTTCTTCAGATCCCCTTCTTTATGGCGGCATATAATTTCCTGTCTAATCTTAGTATTCTTCAGGGAACTTCGTTCGGTCCGATAAGGGATCTGGGTGCGCCTGATCAGATGTTTGCCGTGGCCGGGGTTAGTATAAATATACTGCCGTTATTAATGACTTTGATTAATCTGTTCTCCGGATATATATATACCCGCGGATTGCCGCTCAAAAGCAAGGTGCAGCTCTATGCCGTTGCCGCGCTGTTTTTGATACTGCTGTATAAATCCCCTTCGGGATTGGCATTTTACTGGACTTTGAATAATGTATTCTCTTTGATAAAGAATGCTCTTTACAGACTGAAAAGACCGGGTTTTGTTTTCTCGGTGATCTGTGCAGCGACAGGCGTGTTTGCTGCCGTGTACCTTAATACGGTTTACTACACTCCGTATCCGAGCAGAAGGATGAGACTTACCGTTATCGCAATTGCACTGATAATTCCCTTTATAATTTCATTAATTAGGAGAAAGAACCCGAACGGTAAAGTATTAAGTTCTGTTATTCCCGAGTATTCCAAGAATGACAGGAATATATTCATAGTGTGCGGGGCATTTATGGCTTTGTTTACGGGCCTGATGATACCGTCGTCTGTGGTTAAGATCTCGCCTTCAGAGTTTATGGATCCCATGAATCTTAAAACACCTGTTATTTATATCGTACATGCGTTCCTGATCGCTGCCGGTTTCTTCTTTGTATGGGGAGGGGTGTTTTTTGCCTTGGCAGGACGAAAGGTAAGGTCTGTAATGAGCAGAATATGGCTCATAATGGTGCCTTCTTCGCTTGTTACATATCTGTTCTTCGGAACGAATCTCGGAGATATATCCGTAAATTTTGTTTATTTCAGTCCGTTCGAGTTTACGGTTACGGAAAAGATTATGAATCTCGGACTGATCATTATATCTGCAGTTACAGTTATAATTCTGTACCACATTAAGCCCAGGATAATGAAGGACGTGGTTCTGGCTTTTGCTGCGGTATCGCTTGTTATGGGTGTGATCAATATGATTCCGATCAATAAGGCGTATCAGGATAACAAAAGAATAGCGGATATGAGTGCTCCGAGGATTCCTCTTTCAGCCGAAGGCCGTAATGTAATGGTCATTATGCTTGACAGGGCACCTGCTTATTTTGTTCCGATCGTATTCGAGGAACTTCCTCAACTGTATGACCAGTTTGACGGGTTTACATACTATCCTAATACGTTGTCTTTCGGTAACCGCACTAAGTTTGCCGCGCCGGCACTTTTCGGTGGGTACGATTATACTCCGCAGGCGATCAACAACGACACCTCCAAGACTTTATGTCAGTCCCAGAACGAGGCTCTGTCTGTAATGCCATTATTATTCCGAGATTCGGGATTTGAGGTAACTTTGCTCGATCCTCCCAATGCCAATTATCAGAATCCGTCCGACCTTACGATCTTTGACAGTCCGGAATATGAAGGTATAGAAGCGTATTATGCCAAGTTTCTGTCGAGTGAAGCATACTACGTCTTTGATGAGTATCAGGAGAGGATTTGGAATCGTAACTTTTTCTGTTATTCGATCTTTAAGATCAGTCCTTTGTTTGTTCAGGCTACGATATATAACGAGGGTCAGTATAATCAGCCTGAAGTAAATGACAGTTATCAGGATGAGGTTACTATTCCTCAGATCGGATTCAGTGCATCTTCGAGTGGAGGAGTTGACCGGGACGGTATAGCCGCTTATGAAGCATTGGCTAATCTTATAAATATAACTACAGTCGATGAGAACACCGGCGATACATTCATGTACTATGATAATGAGACAACTCACGATGCAATGCTCTATCAGGCACCGCAGTATGAGCCGGTTCAGTATGTCGATAACATCGAATATGATGCCGCGCGCCAAGATCGTTTTTCTCAGTCAATCAACGGTTATTATCTTGATATGAACAGTTACACAACGATGAGGTACTATTCATGCAATGCCGCTGCATATCTGCAATTGGGCGCTTATTTTGATTATTTAAGAGAGCAGGGTGTCTGGGATAATACCAGGATTATCATTGTCTCTGATCACGGTATCGCACTCCGTGACGCACTGATGTTCGACGGGCAGCTGATCATGAATGAGATGTGCATCGATTCGTTCAATCCTCTGCTTATGGTCAAGGACTTCGGTTCGACGGGCTTTACTACGGATGAGTCGTTTATGACGAATGCGGATGTTCCGTATCTTGCCGTAAACGGTATTGTTGATGATCCTGTTAATCCGTTCACGGGTAATCCGATTACGATGAATGGTGTGCATGATATGCCGCAGTTCGTTCTTGATTCCAATGACTGGTTAAGGGCAGGAGCAGAGGACTATCGTTTTGCCGAAGATGATTGGTATACTTTTAACGGCACGCGTATTATAGACAGAGATGCCTGGGAGTTTGACGGAACGAGATGATGAGCATGTTGTACACATTGTTGATATATCCGCTCGAATTGTTCTTCGAGGTTGTCTTCTCGATCGCTCACAGGATCGTCGGCAATCCGGGCTTCGCGATAATCATCTTAAGTCTCGCCGTAAACTTCCTTGTACTTCCGCTGTATAAGAGAGCAGATGAAGTCCAGAGGGAAGAGCGCGATCTTGAGGCTTCGCTTGCCGGCGGTATCGCCCACATAAAGAAGACATTCAAGGGCGATGAGCGCATGATGATGCTCAACACATACTATGCCCAGAATAACTACTCTCCTTTGTATGTACTTAAAGGTTCGGTGTCTTTGCTCCTGCAGATCCCGTTCTTTATGGCGGCATACAGGTTCCTGTCCAATCTTAAGCTTTTAAGGGGAGTATCCTTCGGACCTATACATGACCTGGGAGCTCCCGACCAGATGATCGTACTGTTCGGAATAGGAATCAATGTGCTTCCTATCCTCATGACTCTTATCAACTTTATATCAGGATATATATACACAAAGGATATGCCGTTAAAGAGCAAGGTTCAGCTTTATGCGATGGCTCTGGTGTTCCTTGTGCTCCTTTATAATTCGCCTTCGGGACTTGCATTCTACTGGACATTGAATAACGTCTTCTCGATGATCAAGAATGTGTTCTACAGATTCAAGCGTCCGGGCTTCGTGCTCGCTTGTGTGGCAGCGGCAGCAGGCGCGGTCATTATGCTTTACGTTAACACGATCTACGATGCGCCGTATCCAGGCAGACAGCTTAAGCTTACGCTCATAGGAGCGGTACTTATCGTTCCTGTTATAGTTCTTCTTATCAGGGGTAAGTCCAAGGCTTCTGTTAAGCTTTCCGATAAGATCACTTACACTTCCTCGAATCGTAATATCTTTATCTTAAGCGGTATTTTCCTGACTGTACTTGTCGGACTTCTCATACCCTCGGCGGTAATAAGATCATCTCCGACGGAGTTCATGGATTACCTTAATCTCGTGTCTCCCAACACTTATGTTATCCACGCTGCATGCATCGCGGCGGGTTACTTCATCGTGTGGGGCTCGGTATTCTTCTATCTTGCGGGGAAAAGTGCAAGAGCAATAATCAGTCAGATCTGGTGGGCACTTTGCCCGGCATTTGCCGTCACATATCTTTTCTTCGGCACCAAGCTCGGCACGCTGACGGATACGTTGATGTTTGAGACTCCGTTCAGCTACACTCTGTCCCAGAAGGCGTTGAACGCATTTATCGTTATCGCCGCAGCCGGCGTGTTTGTGTTCCTTTTCAACAAGTGGCATAAGCTTACCGAAGGCATCGCTCTTATCCTTGCTCTTGTAGGTATTGTGATGAGTTTTTACAACATGAATCTTATCCGCAAGGCATATAACGAGACTGAAGGCAGAGTTGATATTCAGATGCCGTCGATCCCGCTGTCAACCGAAGGAAGAAACGTAATGATCCTCATGATAGACAGAGCACCGGGATTCCTTGTTCCGGTTATCTTTAATGAGATCCCCGAACTTCAGCAGCAGTTTGACGGATTCACATTCTATCCGAATACTCTGTCATTCGGAACGCATACCAAGCATGCCACACCGTCGCTGTTCGGCGGTTATGATTACACTCCCGGAGAGATCTGTGCCGATGAGACTAAGACATTGAGACAGACTCAGAATGAGGCATTATCGATGATGCCGATGCTTTTCAGAGATGAAGGCTTCGAGGTTACGCTTCTCGATCCGCCTTATGCCGATTATATGTCGCCTCCGGATCTTCGTCTTTTCGACGGGGAGGAGTACGAGGGCATTAACGCCTATATTACAGGGGGCGTGCTCGGTGCACTTGATTTTAACGGCTCCAGGCAGAGCTTATGGGAAAGAAATTTCTTCTGCTATTCGATCCTGAAGGTAAGCCCGCTGCTTATACAGAACACGGTGTACAATTCGGGTAATTACAACATGACGGATACCGGTATTACGGATGAGTTGGGCTTCACGATCCCGCAGATCGCAGGAGGACCTTCATCTTCTGTCGGTGTCAATGAGGATGCCATGGAGGCTTATACCGTGCTTTCCAATCTCGCACAGATTACTGAGATCGAGCAGGGTGATACAGATACTTTCATGTATATAGATAACGAGACTCCGCACAGCACAATGCTTCTTCAGGAGCCGGAATATGTTCCTGCGCAGAATGTCGATAATACTCAGTATGATGCCGAGCATGCAGACAGATTCGAGGAGCCCGTCAACGGTTTTACTCTGCAGATGGATTCGTATAACTGCATGAGACATTATGAAAGTAATGTCGCAGCTTATATTCTGCTGGGTCAGTACTTCGATTACTTAAGAGAGATGGGCGTGTGGGATAACACCAGGATCATCGTCGTAGCCGATCACGGCACGATGGCTTATGATGTCGCGTTCTTCGGTGATCAGACGAATCTTGAGACATTAAGCCCCGTAAGTCTCGGCTTCGAATCATTCAACCCTGTACTGATGGTCAAGGACTTCGGCTCGACCGGATTTACCGTAAGCGAAGACTTTATGATCAATGCCGACGTTCCTTTTATCGCTTCGCAGGGCATCATCACGGACCCCGTAAATCCGTTCACGGGCAATCCGCTTATTACGCATCTCGAATACGGTATGCCCGTATGCGTTTACAATTCCAACGACAGTAATGTAACCGATACTCCTGCCGGCGCCGATGCGGTCAGGTTTACATCCGATGACTGGTATTCTTTTGACGGCACGCAGATCTTAGATCCCGATGCCTGGACTTATATGGGGGTATCGTAATGAAGTTTTCCGTTATAGTTCCCGCCTATAAAGAGGGCAAGACAATCAAGGACAACCTTCTTGAGATAAGGAAGGCTCTTCTTGAGTCTGTCGATTCATTCGAGATCCTCGCGGTCAATGACGGCAGCCCGGATAACACGAAGGAACAGATCATGGAGGCTGCGGCTTTATATCCCGAGATCAAGTATGCGGGATACGATAAGAACCGCGGTAAGGGCGGTGCCATCAGACACGGAGTAAGTGAAGCTGCAGGCGATATCATCGGCTTTATCGATGCGGATCTCGATATAGATCCGTCACACCTCGTAAGATACTATGAACATATGGAACAGACCGGATGCGATGTCGTTATCGGATCCAAGATGCATAAGGATTCCAAGCTTGACTATCCGCCGATGAGAAGGTTCGTATCGTGGGGATATTTTGTAATCCTCAAGGTGCTGTTCGGAATGAATATCAAGGATACGCAGACCGGAGTCAAACTCTATAAAGCGTCTCTGATCAAGAGCGTTGCACCGAAGCTTAAAGTAAAGGGATATGCTTTCGATATCGAAGTGCTCGCTTTATGCGCGCATGAAGGTGCCGTGATCGAGCAGATGCCGGTCGAGATCGTTTTTAAAAGAAATGCTTCATTTGGTAGAATAAAGATTGGAGACATCTTTAAGATGTTCTTTGATACGGTAGGTATCTGGTGGAACCTTAAGATTCGAAGGAGTTACTTTAAGTGAAGTGTCTGATCTTAGCGGGAGGATTGGGAGAAAGGCTG